>Ga0126369_10000435_pt1 | contig 27334 bp, 16 predicted proteins | sample PanSoiMetaPlot_1_FD_109646 | JGI IMG/M metagenome (GOLD analysis project Ga0126369, IMG submission 109646) | Tropical forest soil microbial communities from Panama - MetaG Plot_1 | ecosystem: Environmental > Terrestrial > Soil > Tropical forest > Bulk soil | place: Panama | collected 2016-02-17
AACCCTCTGATCGATCCGCCCAGCTCTAGTGAATCGACCAAGCCACGGTCGCAGTCCACTCCGAAATTATCGGACAAGGAGGGAGACCTAAGATTACCCTCCACCAGACAAACGGAACCAGTCACACTCTTCGCAAGCAACTTAGCCACAACCGAGCAGAGCCAGCCGCATCCACCACCGGTGTCAACTGGGGCAAACAGAACCGCTTTCGGCGCAACCTCCTCAGAAGTCAGAAACAAGCGCTGCACCAACTTCAGCGTTTCTTCGCGGACGCCCGGCTCCAACGAAATCAGATCTTCCGAACTTCCCGAAGCAACATACTTTGCCGCGGCACTCTTTCCCTCTGTCGTAGGCGTCCGGGCCGTGCTGAGGCCAACACCAGCCAGCTGCAGCAGTTCATAGTTCTTGCTCATGGTTTCTGCCCTTGTGGAGTGGGTTCTAAGGGGACATGTTCTTCTCTCGGTGCCGCCTGAGCTTTCTGGTGCCGTTGCTCGTCGGCAAACGATTTAACGGTCAGGGAATGCTTTGACCGCTGAAGTTCTTGAGGCGACGGGATAAACCCGCGGCTGCTCACTCCTGTGATCCGGCCATCGCCGGCCGAGGGCCGGCCTGGGCTTACAGCGAGCGCGTCGCTTGCGCTCCCTCCAGTCCTTCGTGGCGGAACTTGGGCCGCCGAAATGGCTTCGGGGATAGGCTGTGGAAGTGCTTTCTCCTCGGTCCGGTTCTGTGCTTGAGCTTCTAGGGGCGCCGGAACATTCGCGACAGGGTAGGCCCCGGAACCACCATTTGCCTTCTGACTGTTTGTCTTCTGTTGAGAAACGGTCGCCGTGCTTTGCAGCGCAATGGGACGGTTCGAACGTAACACCTGACCTGTCACCCAGACCAAGGAAATCAGAATCCCTATAGCCAGACCCAGGCCGTAGCGCCGATGGCTATAAGGCTCGGCCGCTCCGGCGAAAGTCGAGAACAGTTGAGGCTGCCGCCGAACCTCAGGTGCATTGGGTGAAGCTATGACCTTCAAGTCTAGGTCATTGATTGCCTCTTGAACCATTGAGGCCTCGACCTTCGGCCGTTGTAACGCACAAGCCAGCGTCATGGAATTGAAACAAAGGTTGTTGATGTTGCGCGGAATGCCACCCGACTGCTCGGCGATCATCGCGTAGGCTGTCTCTGAAAAAACCGGCTTGTCGGTACGAGTGCCAGCCATCCGGAGCCGATGCTCAATGTACTCCCGGGTTTCGGCCGCGGCAAACGGCGCCAAGCGCGCTACAATTGAAATTCTTTGCCGGAGCTGAGTGAGACGCTCCGAACTGAGTTTTTCTGCCAACTGCGGCTGTCCGGCGAGGACGATGTGCATCAGTTTCTTGCTAGGCGTTTCGAAATTCGAAAGCATTCGGACCACTTCGAGCACGCGCTCATCTAGGTTCTGCGCCTCATCAATCACCACCACAACCCGGCGGCCGTTTCTTGATTCCTCTAGCAAATAGGCATTCAACTTCGCGTGCATGCAAGCAACGTCGCCACCTTCGTCCTCGATTCCAAGATCAGCCAAGAGAGAGCGAAGAAACTCCGCCGGCGTGCAAAGTGTCTGGAACAGGAACGCGGTCTTCGTATTTCCCTCCATCAGAGCAAGCAGGCGGAATAGCAGTGTGGTCTTCCCCATGCCAGGTGACGCAACTAGAGCCGAAAATCCCCTGCCGCACTGGATTCCATACAGCAGCGACGCCAAGGCCTCACGATGCGTCTGGCTGAGATAGAGAAACCTCGTGTCCGGCGTCACACCGAAAGGTTGGAGGCTCAATTTGAAGTGTTCAAGAAACATTCTGAGCCTTTATTCGGCCCGCTTCGGTACGGCTGCGAGGATCGGTATATTCAGGATTTCCTCGACTTCGGAAAGCGACCGGAAAGACGGGTCCGCCAGTTCAGCTAAGTATCCGGCGACAATCGCCAAAAGAAGCGCTCCCCAGAAACCTGCGAATATGACTGACCTAGGGCTACGGGCCGGAAGGATCGGCACCTCTGGCGGCACAGCGATTGCAACATTGGCAATCCGTTTGTCGTCCAGGGCGTCGGATGTGCGTTCCTGCTCACGTTTGGTGAGGTAGAGCAGGTAGTTGTCTTCGTTCGCTCTGGCCTCGCGCAGAAGAGACGTTTGCTGGACCGCCCTGGCATCCAACTGCACCATTCGCAGTCGCATGTCTTGGATCGAGGTTTGCAGGGCAGAGGCTCTCGCGTGCTCGGAGGCTAGGTCAGCTTCCGTTTTGGCCAGGTCCTGACGAAGGTATTCAAAAGTCAGGTCGCGGTCGGTCGTGGTGTTGACGTATTTTGCCCGTTCGGCGTCCGCGATGGCGCTGTTCGTGTTTGCAATTTCCTCGTCCACCTCCTTGACGAGGGGATAAGACGGGTCGTATTTCATGAGCAACTGCGTCTTCTTGAGCTGAGACGCAAGGAGCGAGGAGTGCAACTGCTCGAGCAGCGTATTTGCGGCCAGGGACGTCTCTGAGGTGGAAGAACGAGAGGGCGTCAGCGCCATTTGGTTTCTTAGGTTTTCAATGCGCTGCTGATCGGCGGCGATGGTTTGCCGAGCCTGATGTAGACCTGCCTCTGACAACACGAGTTGCTGCGCCAAATTCGCGCGCAGAATTTCCGGTGCAGCTACCCCTCCCGTCGCGCTGAACCTTACCAACTGCTTTTCGGATTCCGCCAGCGCCCGCTGGTACCGATCCGTCTCCTCCGCGAAAAAATCGAGAGTGCCGGCTGGGCGCTGCAATCGCAAATGTTTCTGAAGGTACAGGTTTGCCAGTCTTTGCAGCACGCACGCAGCGGTTTCCGGGGACCGAGTACTCCCGTAGCGCACATCGATCACACGGGAAGACCTCTGAGCTTCGACTTTGATCGCAGCCGCTAGCGCATTAGTCGCGCCTTCGAGTGCGGCCGCTCTGCTAAAATCCTGGTCGTGTGGATCCTTGTTACTGGAAGACGAAGATCCGCCTTCCGCCAGCTTGCAAGTCCGCGCCACTTCGCGCAACATATCCCGTCCTTGCAGGAGCACAACTTCCGAATCCACATCGTCTGTTGTGACGACCTTGCTGGTTGCCTGCACCGCTGCCGTGGGTTGGGGGGTCACGGCGGGTTCGAGGCGCTCCCTGCCCACAACAACCTGCATCGTCGCCACCCAATAGTGACTTGCCCAATCCCGCGCCACGACGATGGAAGCTAGGAAGACCGTCGAAAATGTGGTTAGCATCACCAAGCGGTGCCGAAACAGGGGGCGCAACATGTCGCGGACCGTAAGCGTGGGAATCTCATAACCTGCTAGCTTCTTATTGCTCGTCTTTTCCATATTAGGTGCGCGTCCAACTAACTCAGCATGCTTTTGTGTCCTGACTCAAAAAGTCCGAGAGTATGGCGAAACGCTAAAGGAGTAAGGCACATATTTTTTGAACTTCGAAATAAACGTCTCGGGCACGAAGATCATGTCGCCTGGCCGCAGGTGGAGGTCTTCGCTGATGTTCTTCCCATGCAGAATGTCATTGAGTTTCAGTTCGCGAACTTCGGCCCAGTTCGCCGATACAGCACGGTAAAGGAAAACCTGCGTCTTCGCCGTGGGCGCGAACCCGCCGGCGAGCGCTATGGCTTGCGTTACCGTGATGTCGCTTCTCAGATCGTACTGGCCAGGCTTTCCCACTTGGCCCAACACGGTAAAGAACGGCTTCTGGAAATCGATTAGGTCCACGTCCACGATGGGGTCGTGCAGCATGCCAACATAAGCCTTTTTGATGGCTTGGACGAGTTCGCGGACCGTGAGCCCCTGCGCGTAGAGGTCACCCGCGCCCTCCAGCGAGATGAACCCGTCAGGTTGCACCGTGACTTTCTGATTCCATTCAGGAGAGAGCGGAAAAGAAAGAGATAAAACATCATCTCGGCAGATCCGGTAACGAGGATTCCTCTCCCCGGGAGCGGGATGCTGCTGCTCGTCGCTGTTGGCGCGGAGAGGCAGCAGGTTTGCGGGCTTGCTCGCAGTTGCTGGTTGTTCCTGTGGAGCTGCTGCGGGAAGATAGTTGCTCGCGAGCAACACCGTGCTCAGCAAACCGAGGAACTGACTCCCACGCCCTCTCATTATCACATCCTCCCCAGCTCCCTGCGTGCGGCCCAGCCTGGTTCTTATGCCCCACTCTCATTTAGGGGTTGAGAATGGAATGTAAATAGAGCTTTAACTCTTCCTGTGCAAAACTTGGTCTTCACAGATTTGTCACACTTGCTTCACGCAAACACAACATGTCGTTTGTATACGTCGAGCATCCTCTCCGGAGCCGGAAGTAGTTGGATGGAATCGCGTTAGGAAACCACGACGTCTGCGAGTCGCAGACGTCGTCTCATGGGTTTCGCCGCGTCGCTCTGCTTTGAGGGCGGTGAGGGGAGCGAATGTCTGAAAACCCGCAAGGGGGGAGTGGCTTTTAGCACGAAAGTAATCGCTTCCTGCCAAAGCTCGATGGGTCGTTTGTTGCCTGACCTCGGGCGTACTGTGACTTCCCCGGCGCAGAAATCAGTGTTTATTTCATGGCGATTGTCGCAAGGAACTCGTGCGGAGAGATGGCCGACAACGCTCCCGTGGTGAGATAGAAAAACAGCACGAGAATCCCGGAGCAAGGAGCCTATGTCCCAAAAGTTTTTGAGATTCCTCAGCTTATCAGCTCTTCTGTTAATGAGCGCTGTGGCTCACTCGCAGGCAGAAAAGGGGCAGATTTCTGGCCAAGTTGCCGATCCTCAGGGCTTGGCCGTTCCGAAGGCCAAGTTGGAACTGACTAACTTGGATACCTTGGCGAAGCTCAACACCGGGGCCGACGACGTAGGTCACTACTCCTTCGCCGGCCTTCCCGCCGGCCGCTACCGGCTAAGTGCCACGGCGGATGGTTTCAATCCATTCTCAAGCGGTGAGATTACCTTAGCCCCGGGGCAGACCCTTTCATTTGACGTGAAGCTCGCGGTCATTCAAGAGAAAGCGTCTGTCACCGTAGAAGGCGGCGGAGCAGGCCAAGTTGAGACCACGAACGCTGAGGTTACCGGAACTCTAAACCAGAACGAGGTCAAAACTCTGGCACTCAACGGGCGGATTGCATATCAGCTTATTGCGCTGGTGCCCGGCGTGACCAACCAGACGGGACAGGACGAGGGCAAAACGGGTATCGCCGGTAGCGCCAAGTACAGCGTGAACGGCGGCCGCGTGGAATACAACACATTCGAAGTCGATGGCACGGATGTCTTGAACAACGGCATCAACGCGGCACGGGGCGCAAACACCTTCATCATCAACCCCAGCGTCGACGCGATCGGTGAAATGAAGGTTCTCACTTCCAACTATGGCGCGATGTACGGCAAAACGGCATCCGGCATTGTGTTGATCACCACCAAGTCGGGCGCGCAGGACTTCCATGGCAGCGGGTACGAATTTGTTCGCAACGAAATGTTCAATGCGCGCAATTACTTTGACCAAACCTCGAAAGCGCCGCTGTACCGGCGGAATGACTTTGGCGTGACACTGGGCGGTCCTGTTTTTATTCCGGGCCACTACAACACGAACAAACAGAAAACTTTCTTCTTCGCCTCGCAAGAGTTTCGCTACGAGAAGACCCCCGTCGAGTACAACCAGGCTGTTCCCTCCATGGCTGAAAGGGGCGGTGATTTCAGCGACGTGTGCCCGGTGCCCGGCGCGAGTGGCTGGCAAACCAACGCGGAATTCAAGCAGCTTTTCCCGGATTGCCCGGTCGTCAACGGCGTGGCCGGCCTGTCGAGGTACAACGCCTCCGATGCCGCCACCCCGTGGACAAACCAACTTCCTATCGATCCGACCGCATCCGCACTGCTGGCTACCGGTCTCTTGCCCGCTCCTAATTCGGTCGGCGGGTGCAACTCGACGGTGTCGACGCCATCGAATCCCGCTTGCTACGTTGCGACAGTTTCGCCGAGTACACAGTGGAAGGAATCGCTCGTCCGGATCGACCAAAATCTCAGCAACACGCAAATCCTTTCTTTACGTTTCATCCAAGATTCCTGGAACACCAACGTTCTCACTCCGCAATGGGGGCTTGTGCAGAACAGCTTTCCCACCGTTCAGAACCACATCGATGGTCCCGGTTTGAGCGCGATCGCCAGCCTTGTGAGCGTTCTTCCGAAAGGCTTTGCCAACCGTTTTTCCTTCTCTTATGTTCAAGCCAAAATTCACCTGACTCAACTTACAGGCCCGGGCGCGGATCTCTCGCGGCCGGCGTTTCTGGACACGGCATGCCCCACGGATAGCAGCGGAAATCTGAACTGCTCACAACCCGGCACGGGTCCCACGCCCGTAAATTTCCCGATTGGTCCAACCGGCGCCTTTTTCAACAACGATTTCGGCGGCGGCAAAATTCCTGCACTTCTCTTCAAAGGAACAAACGCCGCTTATGGCTCGCACGGCTTCGACATCGACACTGGATATACCCCGTGGACGGATACCATCCCCACCTACACCCTCCGCGACGACCTCACCAAGACCGTCAAAAAGCACCTGCTGCAATTTGGCGTCCAAGCCGTTTTGGCCCAACAGAACGAACTGGGAGCTGCCAATGGGCTGAATAGCGGGGACGTGCAGGGCGTTATCTCTTTCAACGATCAAGGTGCGGGCCCTAGCCCTATCAGCAACGGCTGCGCCTCGTGCACGGCACGGGGTGATACTACGAACGTGTTCGCGAATTTTCTCGGCGGGCAGATCGCTACCTATCAACAGGACACCGTCCAAAACCGATATTACGACCGCTACAAGCTAGCCGAGCCTTACTTCCAGGATGACTGGCGCGTGACCCCGAGAGTAACCATGAATTTGGGCATCCGCTTTGGATTATTCGGTTCCTGGTACAACTCCAAGGGCACTGCATATAACTGGCTGCCATCCGCCTATAACCCTTCAATTGCCTCGGGTGTTTTTCTCGACCCGATCTTTGGCTTTTTGGTGCGCTCCGAATCGTCGACTTCGGGGAACAGTGTGGTTGCGGTGTCGTCAAGTCTGAGCAATCCAGATCCCGCCATTACGAACGGGCTGGTGCAGTGCGGTGCCACTGGTTTGCCGAAAAGCTGTATGACCAGCCATATCTTCAATCCCATGCCGCGTATTGGTCTGGCTTGGGACGTTTTTGGGAATGGCAAGACGGCCCTTCGCGCCGGTTACGGAATTTTCTATGAGCACGGTACCAGCTACGAGGCGAACACAGGATCGCTCATTGGCAGTGCTCCTCTTACCCTAAGCCAGACGGAGTTGAACCCTGCAAGCTACCAATGTATCGGCGGGTTTGGCCGATTGGGAACTCCGTGCGGCTCTTACTTCGCGGCAGACCCGTTGAAGCCAGCCATCAGTGGCCCGATCGCGTTCCCTATCAACGTTACGTCGATCCCCACGAAGGCTGTCTATTCGTACGTCCAGCAATGGAGCTTGAGCATCGAGGATCAGATCTCAAAGGGACTCACGGTCACCGCCGCCTATGTTGGGAGCCAAGGAACACATCTCACATCGGTCCGCGATCTGAATCAGGTCCACCCGGTTGATCCAGCTTTCAACCCCTATCCGCTGGGACGGCCGAATATCTGGACCCTCGACTGCGCCGGCAGTTCGGGAGGCACCTTCGAGTTGGGTGGAGTAGGAAACGCCAGCGGCGGCACCGCCATCGCCCCCGGCCAACCCGGATGGGTCAACATGAACATTGCCTGTTACGGCCTTCCCGGGTTTGGAAATCCGTTCAACACCAGCGTGTTTCGCCCCTACACGACCATGGGCAGCATTCTTGCTGTTGCCAACAATGCAAGTTCCAAGTACAGCGCCTTCCAGCTGAATTTACGCAAGACCACCGCTCCCGCAGTGTTCGGGCTGTCTTACACCTACAGCCACTCCCTTGATAACTCCTCGGACCGTGCGGATGCCGATTTCGTGAACTCCTACGATCTAGCCAGCAATAAGGCCAGTTCTAACTTCGATCAACGCCACAACCTGAGTTTCAACTACATCTATGATCTTCCCTTGCGCAAATTTCTCTACGGCTGGACACATTTGTTCGATGACGATCCGACCAATCAAGTGTCCACCGACAAAGCGGGCTCGAACGGAAACTCCTGGGACTCGCCGGTCCCTAGAGTGCTCTTGGATGACTGGCAGTTTTCCGGAATCATTGCCTTCCAAACCGGCACTCCTTTCAGCGTGATCAATGGCGGCGGTCCGGGAGGCATCGGAGTGTCAGACAATGCTGGCGTGGCCAATTACTTCGGAACGGGGTCGTATGCCGATTGCGTCGCCAGTCCGTATATGCATGTCGAATTCGGAGAAAATATTGCGCGGACATTTGGCCCGCTGATCTACAACCCGGCAGCCTTTGTTGCTCCACGGGGGCTGACCTTTGGAAACTGCGGGCGGAATTCGCTCCACAATCCCAGCCGCATCAACTTCAATCTTTCCTTTCTGAAGCACTTCAGAGTTCTCGGCGAGCGGGACATCGAGTTCCGCGCCGAGGCATTCAATATCTTTAACCACACGCAGTTTCGAATTTATGACCCCTCGCATCCGGGCAATACCGGTAACAACGTCATTGGTTGCTACGGCACCGCCAGGGCCCAATATTCCGCTGCCGGAGGCGGCGGCGTCGATTGTGTGACCGGCAACTCGTTCCTTCATCCGGTGGATGCCCATGACCCGCGGATTCTTCAATTTGGATTGAAATTCAGCTTCTAGGATGACAGCTTGCGAATCATGGAGTGCATAACCAGGTAGGTTCGCAACCCTCAAGGAGCCAAAAAAAGACTTTCTTCAGCGATGTTGAGGAGCACGCATGGTGATGGCAAGGCAAGTTCTGAAATTCCGGCGAATAACAACAAATGAACTGGGAGCGCTGGCGTCCTCGCGCCTTGAGAACTTTCTCCTGAAGGCACTGTTGGTCAGCCTTTTGCATTTCTCAGCCGGCTGTGGGGAAACCGCGAAGCCTGTGGTCTCACCTACCGCCGCTCAAGTCGATACATATTTCGGCGGTCCTTTCAACGTTACCGGAAGCTCGGTGATGCAGAGTGCTGCCGCTTTCGATCACACGGCGAACCAGATTGCCGTTTCGGGCCACATCATCAGCAATGCTTCAGGCACTCCCGTCCAGGTGCCCGTCAACATCATCAACGGCACGTTTGTGTCCACAGATACGGGTTTCCTGGCCATTACGGAAACGCTGGCACCCACTTCAGGCGAACCTCCGTCGCCTCAAAATCCAGCGATAACTGGCGCTTGGGCCGTAGAGATTCCTGGAGCGGGAACTTTGGCCAACTTTCTCAGTCTCCATACCACTGGCCCAATCAGCGCCGGCCCTACTGCCATGGCGCAAAACACCGCTTGCCCCAATTTCACGGCCCCAAGCCCGTTCTTGTTCGTGAGCGTTCCTAACGCAGCCTTGGTCACGGACACCGCCGATTACGGAGTGGTTCAGATCAGTTCCCAGGGATCCGCGGTCACGTTCGCCGTTCAACCGTTTCTCGTGGGCTCCAACCCGCAACTGCCTTCCACCGTAACCGGTGGCTGCTCGCAGACTCTTTTTGGCGCAGTCACCGCCTACCCGCTAAACACTTTCGGTAACTCTGGCCCTCTGCCGGAACTGATCAGTATAGGGAGTTCAGGGCTTTTGGTAAGTAGCTTTGATCCTAGTTTGGGTGGTTTGGGCGCCTTCACGGCTGGAACCGGAGTCATGGGTGTCGCTGCGCCCTCCGCGGCGCTCGACGTCAATTCCGTGATTTCCGTGAAGTATGATGGCTTCATTTTCTCGCCTAGCAATCCCGTTAGGCAATCCAGCGGTTACGACATCACGGTGCTTGCTTCGGCTTTTGGCAATCACGCCCCACAGTCGCAGGCTTGTTCCACCTTGCAAGCCTCTCTCGCTGCAAACAACGGCCAGGGTGGGAAGGTTCCCGTTCTCCCCTCCCCCAACAGCATCTATGGCGGCGAATTTCTCACCGTTTCCGTGGCTGGCAGCGTCAATGATCCCACCGGAGCGAGCGGCTCGGAAAATTGCGACGTGGTGATTGATTTAGGCGCACAAGATGCCACCAGCAGTGGACTCTTCCCCAATGCTACCGTCTTCATCGGTTCGAATTTTCCGCCGTTCGGTGTTTCCAATCCGTGGACTTGTGGTGGTGGCGTGTGTGCGGTTTCTTTTCCTGCGGCTGCGATTGTGGCGCAGGTGCAGGGACACTATGTGATCTTCCTGAGAGCCACTGGGAGTTCCATTCCGCCCGCCCAGCTTCCCGATGGGGCCGGAAACCTTGCGCTGCAGCCGGTAGGTATTTATCTGTTCCAGAAAATGTGATCAGCCGCAGTCTGTGCCCGTATGGGCGTGTTTCCCGGTCTGGATGCGAACCGCGATTGGATCGAGTGTCTTTTTTCAACAGTCAGTTCACGAATTGTTTTTAATTTTTTAATTTTTGTGTGACGTTGAAGAATTTCTATCTAAACCGCCTTTCACGTACGAAGTCGGTGTGCCTAACCTGCTTTGGGAGTCCTGTCGTTGTGTCCGGTGTTTGGGATCAGTGTTATCAATAATTGTTTTTTTGTTGATACCGCTTAAACCAGGTCCGGGTACAAGGTCGGCACGGGCAAAACGCAGGCATGTGGGGGAGTGCAGTGAAATAAGGCGCCTTGCTCTGGCCGCTCCTTCCGCTGCCTACGCTTCGTTCGCGGGAGGGCTTCCTCGGCCTCGCTCTTCACGGTGCGGTTACTTCAAAACTACAAAGGAGAAAATATGAAATTCGTGAAGTACCTTACGCTTGTGTTTGCGTTCTGCGCATTCACGAGTATCACCAATGCTCAAAGCATCTTCCTGGGAGGCGGTTCGTCCGCCCTGTTCCAGGAACTTGGCCAAGCCGCGTATAATACTGTCAATGTGCCCGCGGGCACTGGTTGCCTATGGACCTCGCCGTCCACAGGGACCAACCCCCCTCCTGCCGGTGCCGATTACTTTGCGGCTACTGATCCTCGCCCGGGAATTCCCGCTGGCGCAACGGACGAAAACGGAAAAATCTTTTTCGCCTGGAACCAAAATGGCGGTGGTAGCTGCTCAACCCCCACCATCAACGGCAGTTTTCAGCTCTATGTTTACATCCAGTTGGACTCCACCGTTGGAGACCGCTGCTTTTTCATAAACGACAACACGGGTCACGGTCCCGGCTGCACTCTCACTGCGGTTCTCAACGGCCTAGTTGACCCCGCGGCCGGGGGCCAGATTACCACTCAAAACGACGTCCCGGGCGCTATCCAACTGCCTGCGATCCTTATCAGCACCCTCGCCGCAGCTCCCATTAACAGTAGATTCTCAGTTGCGGGTACGGACATCCGTCCAGAAGACGCTGTGTTTGCCACGCAGCGCGCCCTGTCAGCATGCAACGTGCTCATCCAGCGCCAGTTCTTCAACGACGTTACCTACGACCTGCCTGGGGGAGGTTATCAGACTCTCAACCCCAACGTTGGCACCGCGATTTCCGGCGATCCCGGCTTCGGCGGCGGGGGTTTTCACGTTTACAACTTCAACATTACCGGCAGTGATCCAATCACCGGCGCGGCAGTGCCCGCCTCGTTTACCGTCAACACCATTGGGGCGCAGCCCATCATCGTCGGCGTTGCTCCCACTACCGATGGCGATGTCGCGAATATGCGCGACATCACCGCCTACACCTTGAGCCAATTTTACGGCGGCAACCTTGGCCGCACCACGGATCTCATCGGTCCCGGGGTGGGAGAACCCATGAACTTCCTGGTTCGCGAATCACTCTCCGGAACCTACAATACGTTCGAATACAGTATTCCGCAGAGCACTCAGTTCCACGTCAGCCAGGAGACCGGCAATTGCGACGGCACCGGTCACGTCTTGCAAAATCCCATGCACCTCGCAACAGCCCCCGGTACGTTCGGAGGCTCGGTTAACCGCATCCGTGCCATCGGCACCGGCAACGTGGTCAAATTCCTGAATCTGGCCCCGAATGGGAACCCGACCATGGGCTACTTCTTCTGGAGCGCCGGCAACGCCAAGGGTCTGACCGTTACCAAGTACCTGACGGTCAATGGCATTGACCCCTTGGAGAGCCAGTTTGTTGCACCCCCGGCAGGGTGCCCCACCTCGTACAACGGCATCATTCCTGGTAGCGGCGCCGTTGGCGACCCCGGGCTATCCTGCGTGACGTTTAACTCATTAAACGCCGGCGACTATCCCATCTGGTCGGCTTTGCGTCTGGTCAGTGACTCCCGGAGTGCTACAGCCGTCTCGGGCCTGCTGACCGCACTGGACAATCTGAACGTACTGCAAAGCGATTACATTAGGCGCAACGCCATGAAGATTTGGCACTCTCACTTTCAAATCAACGGGCAACCTGCGAATGCTGCCAACGGTCCCAATGTCGGCACGACCACCCTCTGCCTTGGTGGTGTTGCTGAAGGCGGCGGCGATGTCGGCGGTTCAACGATGCTGATCGTTAACAACGCCAACTTCTGCCACGACTTCGGTAGCACAGTGGGCAAACTCAACCTGACCTTCTAATAAGCCAGTTGCTTATTCCCGGGGACAAGCCGGATGTTCCGGTCTGTCCCCGGCTCATTTCGCCCTATACTCAGGACGTCCGCGAGGCCCATACGAACTACAGGATTTCGATACAAATCGTGGTCCAACAAACTGGAACGGGAATTTAAAATCGAAAGGGAAATTCATGCTTGGTCGCATCTGTTTTCTGCTCTTAATCGTGGTGGCCGCCACGCCGCTCTCGGCCTATGCACAACAGGACCCGGCCTCAAACACTAAGACACCGAAGACGCAGCCGGGAAATACCAGCCAGCCTGGTAATATCAACCTCCCGGTGTCCACCGAGAATTGGGGATCGCCCAGCGACATCAAGACGGGTCTCGACCCGCGCCCTCCAGTTCGATATCAAAGCGACGACGAGACGGAGTTTGTCCGTGAGCTGTATCGCATGCAATGGCGCGAGACCGATCCCATTGATGTTTGGGTGATTCGTCCGAAGGTAGCCGGCAAGGTCCCGCAAAAAGTACCAGTCATTCTTTATCTCTACAGCTACGCAGATACCGACGAGCGTTTTCGCGACAATGACTGGTGCAAACGCGCCACGGCCGATGGCTATGCCGCCGTCGCTTTCACAAGTGCGTTGACGGACTACCGGTTCAAAAACCGCGCCATGAAAAAGTGGTTTGTCAGCGAGTTGGCGGAATCCTTGGGGAGCACGACCCACGACGTGCAACTGATTCTAAATTTCCTGACACAAAGAGGCGACATCGACATGAGTCGGGTGGGCATGTTCGGCCTGGGTTCCGGCGCGACTATCGCCATTTTGGCGGCCCACGCCGACGCCAGAATCACCACGCTTGATGTCCTTGAGCCTTGGGGTGACTGGCCCGACTGGGTCAGCAAATCAGCTCTTTTGACCGCGGAAGAGCGCCCGAAATATGAGAGGAAAGAATTCTTAAGTAACGTTGCTACCCTCGATCCGCTCGTCTACTTGCCAAGACTAAAGACTCCCAATGTTCGTTTGCAGCTGGTACTTAATGGGCAGATAACTCCGCCGGCTGCCAGGGAACGGATCGCCGCCGCCGCTCCTGACCGCGCCACCGTTGTGAAGTATCAGAGCGCTGAGGGTCTGTATAAGGCATGGCAGACCGCAGGTTTGTCCGGCTGGATCAAAGAGCAATTGCGTCCGCAACCGCTGAAGGGAACCGATGACAACCATACTTCAAAAAGTAAATGAACCGCGCAAACTTAGGGCTCACGAATTTTTGCGTTCATTCGGATTTGATTGCATCTGGTTTCCTCCAATCGAACAAAACTGCCCTTCCCATCGTTCTAACCGGATTGATGCCGGCGGCCGCGTCGCCGTAAGGCTGTAGGAATTTCCTTTGCAGACGCAAGCGAAGCACCTATTTTCGTCAACTAAGGTGGATCGGTTAGGTGAGACTAACACGGTGCGACAATGAACCCCAACCCGGAACTGACGGATAAGCTTCCAGTTCCGCGATACCGACTGTCTATCACAATTCTGTTCGGCGCGGTGATCGCGCTGGCCAGTTTTTCATACTTTTCACGCTATTGTAGCGACGTGCTGTTTTCGAACGATTCCGCCGACTATGTTCGAAGCGCGAAGACTGGCTTCGCGGCGTCATACTTTGAGACTCGTAGTGTTGGCCTGTGGGGTTCCATCAGAATCATGAGACAATACCCAGCCGCGCGCCTGCACTTATGGGACTTCCTGGAACAACAGAACGACGCAGCGGTCAACCGCCATTGGCACGTGGCTCCGGGCCTATACGGAGCCGCCATTGCCTCGCAATTCGGCGCAGCTAACAGAACGTATCGGCTAATCATGGCCGCTACGGGTGGGGTCGTGATCGGCGGTGTCTTTATCGGACTTCGACTCGCCGGCGTCCACTTCCTTCTCGCCCTCGCAACGGCAGCTCTAGCGACCCTAAGCCCGTCAGTAGTCTTTGCAAGCTCGACTCTAACTCCGCACGCACAATTTTTGGTCGCGCTGATTGCATCAGGGTTCGCATTTGCTCACTACCTCGAGAGAGGTGACCGTGCCTGGGGAATCGCAACCGGAGTGGGTCTTGGCTTTGCGGTCGCCACGTGCGAGTTATCAATTATGCTGTGTGGAGCATTCGGCCTGGTTTTGGTCTGGCGTGCATTTCGATCGGAGTTAAAGTCCACTATCAAACTGGTACCGATCCCTGCCATCGCGCTTGCAGGCACCGCGATTCTGCTGTGGCCCGGGGGCGTGGTTCGCGGTAGCTACGCTTTGAGCTATGGCGTGGAGGTGCTGCGCGCCCTTTTTCGAAGGGGCGATTTCGGCAACGTTAGCCCAAGCGTAAGCGCCATCCTTACCAGGGGAGCGCAAGGAAGCCTGCTTGTCGTACTGGTGTTCGTCGTGATGGTCATCGGAGTGTTAATCCTGGAATTGACCCGAAGGTCTAATTTACATATTCAAGTGTTTAGTTGCCTTGTCCTCGCTTTTTGGGCTCAGGGCATGGTCAACCGATTCAAGAACCTGACCTACGCGGCTCACTTCATCGTTCTCTTCTGGATCTTGTTTGCTTTGTTTTCTCAGCGATTGATTACGCTTGTCCAGGGAAGGGCCCGCTACGCGGTGCCCGCGGCCGTGTGCGGCATGTATTTATTGTTAGCTATTCCGGCGTCTCAATGGCCGCTTGCCAACGCTCGCGTCACGGAGGAAGAGCGAATGCACGCTGTCCGCGCACAGGAAGCCATAGCCTTAGCAAACAGGATAATCCCACCGGGCGCTACGATCCTCGTTAATTGTGATTACGAGGTTTGGGGCCTGTATTTGCCCCGGAACGTCGAGCAACATTCGACGAGCGTTTTGAATTTGCAACCACGTCCATGGATAAAGATGCCGGACGATTATTGGATCATTGCGGACCCGCCGTTGCTGTCGTCGGACTGGCGTGGACGCGTGCAGGATTTGTCTCCCTCAAGTTCCGCCGGCGGCTTTGTGATTGCGCACATCGCTGAACCTAACAATTGACAACGCCAGGCGCCGGGAGTTGCCCTAAATGAGGTTCGATTTGTTACCAGACACTCAAACTCCCAAGACTTCGCAGGCAGCGAAGAGCTTCGGCTATACGGAGAATCGCCGGGGATATTGGAATCAGGTCGCGGAAGAAGGCAGCCTGTGGCCGCCATTGCGAGCTTTTTATCAGCGGCGGCTCGCTGAGATCTATCGGTTTCTAATTCCCCCAGGAAAGAGAGTGCTGGAGGTTGGTTGTGCCAGTGGTGACCTCTTGGCAGCTGTGCGGCCCTCTTCTGGAGTGGGAGTCGACTTCTCCCCTGTGATGATCGAGAAGGCCAAGAGCCAGTATCCTGCCCTTCATTTCGTGGAGGGAGACGCCCTGACCATCGATCTCAACACTGAGTTTGATTACATCATTTGTTCGGATTTGCTTAACGATGTCTGGGACGTGGAAACGCTTTTCAAAAATCTTGCTCGCCACTGCTCACCGGCTACTCGGCTCGTCCTCAATACCTATAGCCGCGTCTGGGAGTTACCTCGTCGGTTTGCAGAAGAGGTCGGTCTGGTCAAGAAGATGCCCACACAGAACTGGTTGATGATGTCTGACGTTGAGAATCTCCTTGCCCTTACGAATTTCGAAGTGGTTCGACGCGGTGGTGAGATTATTTGCCCATTGCCCATTCCTTTGGTGGCTACCTTCTTTAACAAATTTATCGTGAAGCTCTGGCCCTTTCATCAGTTTGCCCTGGCTAACATCCTCGTTGCACGCCCAACGCCCAAAGTAGACCGGCGAGACACGAAGGTTAGCGTTGTGGTGGCGGCGCGCAACGAGGCCGGCAACGTCGCCGGCATTTTTGATCGAATTCCGCAAATGGGCTGGGGGACTGAGCTCATCTTTGTGGAAGGAAATTCGAGCGACAATACTTTCGAGGCAATCGAAGCCGAAATCCGTCGCCGTCCAGATGTTGATGCCAGGCTCTACAAGCAACCGGGAAAGGGAAAAGGCGACGCGGTCCGCACGGGGTTTCAGAACGCCACCGGGGAAGTGCTGATGATACTGGATGCGGATATGACGGTCGCCCCGGAAGACCTTCCACGATTTTATGAGGCGTGGCGGTCAGGTAAGGCTGATTTTGTCAATGGGGTCCGTCTCGTCTACCCTATGGAAGACCGTGCCATGCGATTTTTCAATGTCCTTGGAAACCGATTTTTCAGCATGACCTTCACATGGTTGCTGAACCAGCGCATCAAAGACACTCTTTGTGGCACCAAGGTCTTAAGCAAGACTGACTACGAGTTGATCGCGGCGAATCGCTCATACTTCGGAGAGTTCGATCCATTCGGAGATTTTGATTTGCTCTTTGGCGCCTCCAAGTACAACCTAAAAATAATGGATTTGCCAGTCCGTTACGCCGAACGTACGTATGGCGACACCAATATTCAGCGCTGGCGTCATGGCGTAACCCTGCTGCGCATGGCGCTTCTGGCCATGCGGCGAATGAAATTTGTTTAGGAGACCTCGATCAAACCTCTGCCGCTCCGGACCAGTTACTAGCGGGTTGGTTGGGTGCGCATACTCGCATAGGGCCGTAACTCGCATCCACCTCAATTTGTAATGACGCTGTCATGGAGCATTATTCCCCGGTTTATACAAGCTCCTTAGCATGCGTCACTAGTTCCATTCAGACAGTACGGCGGCTTAGCGATCATTTTCGTCATGACCGGCACCCGTATGAACCCGGGCCGACTTGGTCCGCCCACGGTGAATTGAACCACTCCATGAAAGGTCACCAAGTCACCTATGAATGATCCACATCGGAGCGGCAACTGGCAGTCGTTTGCGCGCACGGCTTTTGCTGCCAGTGTTCCTGTATATGGGGGAAGAACCGAACGGGAAGGACTCGGGAAAGGCCGGATTGGCGCGTTTCTAGCCATCTTCTGCAGTTTTACCGCTGTCGGAGTCATGACAGGGTGTAACAACAGCCACGCGATTCCCACTCCCCAGACACAGACACCGTTCATTTCCGTCAGGTACACGCAGCCGCCACCGACTTCCATGCTCACTGGCAGCAGCGTTAGCCTTGCCGCCAACGTCATCAACGACCCCGCCGGTGCCGGGGTAGATTGGGTAGCCACATGCACGCCCGTCACCCTTGGCTCGAGCACGCCGAATTGCGGCACCTTCACGCCTAACCACACGGCTAGCGGGGACCCTGCGATTTACACGGCGCCAACCGCGGTTCCCGCGAAAAACAATGCTGTGCTTATCACTGCTCTACCCACCACGGATCGAAGCAAAGGCAACGCCGTGTGGGTCAACATCACGTCTGCCGTCACCGGAATCGCCATCACTACACCTCTACCGGGCTCCGTGCCCTCAGGAGCGGTCCTGACCTTTGGCGCGACTGTGTATGGAGATCCCGCAAATTTGGGAACGGACTGGAGCGTGACCTGCCTCACCCCAGACGGACCTGGAGACTGCGGCTCTGGTTTCCATTCCCAGGCGGGAGCAACTACTTCTTTTACGGTACCGCAAACGGTTAACGACCCCGTGACAAACCAGCAATTGTCGGTTGTAGGATCCACGATGACCATCACCGCTTTTGCCGCTGCGGATCACACTAAGTTCGCCATGTACGGTCCCATGCCCGTCACCTCTCCCATTTCCATCAGCATCACTCAGCAGCTCCCTGCAACGATGTTGACAGGCGCTACGGCTCAGGTTACTGCTGTGGTTGCCAACGACACCACGAATGCTGGCGTCACCTGGTCTGTCCATTGCTCGCCCGCGCCTTGCGGTTCCGTCACTCCTGCGCAAACTGCCAGTGGAGTTGCGGCGACCTACACCGCGCCGGCTACGGTGCCGTCTCCGAACCCGCCTCCTGGCCTGACCGTCACGATTTTGGTGACAGCCAACGCAACGATTAACCCAACTCAGAATACGGCGCCTGTGCAAACCACCGTCACGGTGAACATCGTTGCTCCCATTTCCGTCAGCATCACAAAAAAGGCTAACACCACGATCGTCGCAAACCGCACAGCGTCTCTGGTCGCCACGGTCAGCAATGACTTCTCCAACGCCGGCGTGGATTGGACGGTCTCCTGTGGGAGCCCCGGAGCCTGCGGCACGTTTTCGCCCGCGCACACCGCAAGCGGGGCACCGACGACGTATACAGCGCCCAGCGCACCACCCTCGGGCAACACTGTAACCATCACGGCGACCTCGACGGCCGACCCGACCAAGAGCGACCAGCAGCAGAACATCACGGTTATCAGCGCTCCGCCGCCAAACAGCCTCTTGAGCGGGCAGTTTGTTCTTTTTTTGAGTGCCAGAAACTCTCGGAATGGTGCATTCAACTTGGGCGGCGTCATTTCCGGAGATGGCAACGGAACTATCACCGGTGGATCATTTGACATAGCGGACGCCACCGGAAACTTTGCGGCCTCCTCTAGCTTTCGTGTAGCTGCGGCCAGCCCTTATTCCATTGGCCCTGACGGGCGCGGTCAGATCACAATGACCCTCAACACTGGCGCCGTTGGGCTTACGAATTTCGGCGTGCCCGTTCCCAGCACTAACCCCGCTACCAGCACACTGACTTTGAGCGTCGTGTTTGTCACTCCGCAACACGCGCTTCTCACCGAAACCGATGCTTTCGGCGACGCGACCGGAACGCTCGACTTTCAAAATACAACGGATCTGGCTTCCTTCACTGGGCTCAATGGAACTTATTCCCTGCAACTCTTGGGCACGCAAGTGGGTACCGGCACTCCAGGCTTTCTCGTGGCCGCGGCCATAACCAGCCAGTTTTCCAACTTTCAAACTACGTTCACGGGGTTCACTGCGGATCAGTCAGCCAATGGAGCGATTGCCAGTGTGCCCTTCACTGTAAGCTCGCAGACTTTCTTCTCCTTCTTCTCGCATTCGACCGGTGAGATCCAGCTTAACTCCGTCAACCTAGGCCTGCCGAGGACTCTTAGCCTGGATCTGTGGCTTATTGACGCAAATCACTTCGTTGTGACGGATTTTGTCGATAGCCAGTTCGGCGTGCTCGTCGGTGGTAATCTTACGGCCCAGCCCGCATCGCCCTCGCTTTCCGGCACATTGGCATTCACCGAAGCGGGTGCGAATACCGCAGCCAGCGCCACGACCCCAGGCCAGCCACAGGTAGCTGGAGGGATTCTCACCTGCAGCTCTGCGGGCAGCATCGATGTGGCTTCGTTGGGCGGCACTGCGTTGACCGGTCAGGCGGTTAGCGCAACATGCGGCGCGCCGGCCAGCGGGCGCGCTTTGATCACGATTACCGGTGCTGGCAGCTCGGGCATCAGCCAGTTCGCCGCTTATCCCACAATAGACGGGAGTTTCTATCTACTCGAACTCGACGGCGGAGCCGCGGGAACCTCCGGTCCTTCCGGCGCCGGCGTGGCTTACCCGCAAAAGGTGGCTCCCCCAGTTTCTGCCTCGGCCCTTAGTGGCACCTACGCCTCGCAGTTCTCGGGTAGCACCGCACTTGGCTCCCAGGCGTTTGCCGGGCGGGTCATTTCGGATGGCACCTCGACAATTAGTGGGACCGCAGATGTCAACTCCTTCAACACGACGTCCCCCGCCTCGGGCAGCCCTTCTCTGGGCGCAACTGTGAGCGGATCGTATACAGCAGGCGTCGGCGGGATCGGGGCATTCCGCCTGACGTTCACCATCACGCCGGCCGCCGGCCAACCGGTCCCGCAAATCCCCACACTAAACCCAGCCTGTTATATCGTCGACGCAAACACCTGCTTGCTGCTTGGCCTGGATACTTCTGCACCCGGCGTGGGCATCGTGCAACTGCAGAACACAGGACTCTAGAAGTGCGTGGGGAGGTGTCATGACAAGACGCTTTTTTCGGCTTTGTTTATCCTTCACAACCGCGCTTGCCTGCGTCCTTACGCGTCCGGCGGCCTGCGTGGCTCAACAGGCGGACCAGACCGATGGAAATCAAGACGCTTCCGGCTGCCCACCACTAACGATCCTCTGGCCGTTACCGGGGGCCACTGTAGTGAGCTGCCAACATGGAGATTCCGTCGGTGTCACCTTGCCACTAAAGCCCGATGCCCAAGGCTACGCCCAGGAAAAACGAGTGCGCGGTGCTTATGAATTTCGCGAATACCAAATAGTGGGGAAATCGCAGCAGGATTTTGCCTTCGACAATATGATGCGCGAGCTGCCCATGGCCGGCTTTAGGATCAAATTCTCAAGTAAGCCTTCCACGATCACCGCTCGAAAGGAGGACATCTGGGCTCTCATCAACATCTCGGGCGAATCTTACAATGTCAGCCTGGTGAAGGAACCCCCGGAGGTCTGGGCATCCGCCAAGACCGCTGCGGATATCTCCCGCGAAATGCAAGCACACAATCGCGTCGATATTTACGGAATTCAATTCTCTCGGGACGACCGATCCGTCTTGGAAAAAGAGTCGCAGATTCTTTTCGAGATCCTGAAGTACCTCGAGCGGAACAACGACATTGCCGTCATCGTCGAAAGCGACAAATTTACTCCCGAGCGGCCACCCGAAACCGACTCGGAAATCACCAGAGAGAGAGCAAACGCGGTGACCGACTGGCTAATCGGGCACGGTGTCGCGCGGTCTCGTGTTCAACCTCGGCCGGGGGGGCGAAGCAACCCCATCACAGAAAATGAGAGCCCTGGCGAAATTCAGCGGAATGAGAGAATCGTGCTTATAAAGTCTGCCACATAGGTCAACATCAGATCCAAACCAGCGCTCTAACGGAGAAAGAAGAACGACTGTTGCTTGGATTAGCCAAGACTGCGTATTACATTCTCGGGAAACCGCTTGATTTATCTTGAAGGAGGGCCGCTTTTTGCTCGGAGCGTTTCTACGAAGAGTTCTTGCTCATCCGCTGACCGCCGAAATCGGCCTGGATGAGCCGCAAACGAGCGCCATCCGCAGGCGAATTATCGCCGCAAAGCCATTTTTGAAGGCAATTTACGATGAGTGGTACACCATGCTTGCCGCAAATCTGCCGGCGGAGCAGCACGGGCCCGTGCTTGAAATTGGCTCGGGTGCTGGTCACTGCGCGCAATTCGTGCCCGATTTGATTACATCCGAGGTCTTCCCCTCCCCGGGAGTGCAAGTCGTCCTCGACGCCCGGCGATTGCCTTTTGCGAGCGGTTCGCTGCGTGCAATTGTGATGACGGATGTGCTCCACCACGTACCGGAGGTGGCGCGTTTTTTGTCGGAGGCGGCGCGATGCCTCCGCGCAGGTGGAAGGATTTTGATGGTGGAACCTTGGGTGACTGCATGGTCCAAATTCGTTTACACGCATTTTCATCATGAGCCATTCGACCCAGACGCAAGAGACTGGTCGTTTGCTTCACAAGGTCCCCTCACCGGAGCAAACGGGGCGATTCCATGGATTCTCTTTGCTCGAGACCGCAAGGAATTTGAGTTGCGTTTCCCCGAACTAGTGATCGAGCAGGTCCGTCCGTTTATGCCTTTTCGCTACCTGGTTTCCGGCGGCGTAAGCATGCGCACCCTGATGCCAGGATTCCTGCACGGCGCGTGGGCAGCTCTTGAAAACTTGCTTAAGTCTCACCGAGCGGCGCTTGGCATGTTTGCATTCGTATCACTCAGTCGACGCTCTGACTGAAAAGTTCAAGTGAGAGTTGGGTTGAGCGGACAAAAGACACACTCCACTGTACGAATTCGGAAACCCAGTTCAGAACTTCAGCCATGGCCAAAGCGCCGATACTTGGTGAGGCGATAGTCTGGTATCCGTTGGAGATAGCGCCTGCGGGCTCCGGACGGCCGACCACTCGGCAGGTTGACGCGGGCCTCAGGTATTTCCCCGCATTGGCAAAACAAGTCAAATTAGGATTCAACAGAGAATTCACACTTTCGGAACGATTTGGAAAAGTGCCTTCCATAGGGTTCTAACCCGCACCAGCTGGAACAGAGCCCATCCCTCAAACAAGAAGGAGACAAAGATGAAGGCACACGCTTCTGGACAGAAAAGTCCCGGGCACCGGCACTGGCTGGCAGCCCTACCCTTGATCGTGATGGCAGCTGTTCCCGCACTCGCGCTTGCTTGGGGAGTGAGGCAAGGCCAAAACGATAATGGCGTTCAGCAGTCACCGACACCGCCAGGACTGTTTATAACGCCAACAGCCTTGCCTAACGCGAACCAGCAACTGTTGAATCCCGGCCTCGCGCTCCCGTATTTCGCGACGAATTATCCGAATTTCGTCGCAGGTGAGGCGATAAAGGCCGTGGTCACTCCGGACGGTAAGACTCTGGCGATTTTGACCGCGGGCCAGAACTCGCTGTACTTCCCTAACACTTGTGAGCCCGGGACGCCTAACTGCTCTGTCGGTAAGCTCGACACGGCCGCTTCCACGCAGTTCCTGTTCCTGTATGACATATCAGGTGCAAATAAGACCAGCCCTGTCCTGAAGCAAGTCATTCAGCAGCCCAATGCTCACGCTGGTCTAGTCTGGTCGCCAGACAGCAAAACGATGTATGCCGCGGGCGGCTGTGACGATGCGGTGTACGTCTACACCAACAATGGCGGCAGTTTCGCGCTGAGCGGCAAGATCAGCCTGGGACACACTCCCTGTCCTTTTCCTTTCACCGGTGGCGCGAATCAGAATAAGTCCGGCCTCGGTCTCGGCAGCGTCGCGCCCAACGTGGCTGGCCTGGCCATTTCCGCGAACGGCAAGACGCTCGTCGCGGCGAACAACTATAATGATTCGATCAGCGTGATTGACACGGCCAGCAGAACGGTTCTTTATGAATACGACCTACGGCCGTTTGCGACTTCTGGCGCGGCGAATGGCACCAAGGGCGGCACGTTTCCTTACTCCGTAGCGTTGACTGGCAACATTGCCTATGTCGGCGCAGATCGGGATCGGGAAGTCATCGTCGTCAATATTCTTACTCAGAAATTAGTCGCGCGCATCCAACTCGATGGCAATTCGAACGGTATGACCCTGAGCGCAGACGGCTCGACGCTCTACGTTGCGCAGGACAATCAGGACCAGGTCGCCGTCATTGACACGAACAAGAACACCATCACGCACAAGATCGACACCCGCGGTCCTGCTCAACTCAATTTCCCCGCGAATACGACGGGAGCGGCGCCGACCGCAGTCGCCATTAATCCCGCCACGAAAACGCTCTATGTGGTCAACGCTGGTTCGAACTCGATCGCAGTGATACCCCTAAGTGGCCCACAGGCTTTCCAAACAGTTGGCCTTCTGCCGACCGCGTATGACCCGACCGACGTGGCATTCAGTGCCGATGGCAGTTGGATGTACATCATCAACGGCAAGAGCGACACAGGTCCGAACCCCGGCTACGGATTTGGCAATATGGCCAGGATCGTGTTCAAAACCGTCGACCCTCCGGAAACCAATGCGCAGGAGTCAGCTGAGCTTACGTCGAACAATCAGTACCAATTTCAGTTGGAACACGCATCGCTCGTCAGCGCAGAAGTCCCGGGCACGCAGGACCTCTCGAATTTGACCTTACAGGTGGCGGCCAACAACGGATACACGGCGCAACCCTCCGATACTGATACCAGCGTCATGAACTTCCTTCATTCGAAAATCAAGCACATTATCTACATCGTGAAAGAAAACCGTACCTTCGATCAGATCCTCGGCGATTTGGGCAATGGATCCAACGGCGATCCTTCGCTGGCTCTCTTTGGCCAAGGCGTCACACCGAGCTTCCATCTCATGGCGCGGAATTTCGTTACCCTGGACAACTTCATGGATCCCGGCGACGGCTCGATGGACGGCTGGTCCTGGTCCATGCGAGGCCGCGTGACCAACACCGAGACGCTCACCCAGCAAATCAACTATGCGCGCGTGAACCGCGGCGTCTCCTACGAGGGGGAAGGGACGAACCGCAATATCCCAGCCAACCTGAATACCACCGCCGGCCGCGACTTCTTCTTTGACCCAACCGGTGCAACCACTCCCTATACCAACGCGACTTCGTCGCTCAAAGGCGGCACTCCTAACATTCTAGCGGGTGACGGCGACCATGCGGCTACCGATGGCCCATCCGGCTATCAGCAGGGATACATCTTCAACGCCGTCCTGAATGCCGGCGGCACGGTTCGCAATTACGGCTGGATGGCCAACACCCCTGGCAAGATTACCGATAGTGGAGACCCTGTCAAAGGAAACCCTATCTCTGATCCTTTCGCGGCCGGCGTCATCCAGACCACGGCGGCCAATCAACTGATCTTTGAGAATAAATGGTATGACCAGTACTTCCGCGCTTACGACCAATCCTACCCGGATGTTTGGCGCTTCAACGAATGGAACCGCGAGTTCCAGCAATTCGTCGCCAATGGCAACCTGCCGGCGCTCGAAATGATCCGCGGGCTTTCCCACGATCACACGGGTAGTTTCGGATCGGCCCTGGGCGGAGTCAACACCCCGGAACTGCAGCAGGCGGATAACGACTACGCCGTTGGATTGCTGGCGCAAGCTGTCGCCAACAGCCCCTACGCGAAGGACACCCTGATCGTCATCATCGAAGATGACTGCCAAGACGGCGCGGATCATGTGGATTCGCACCGCGCCACAACCTACTTCGTTGGTCCCTACGTGAAGCAGCAGGCCGTCGTCAGCACACCTTACAGCCAGCCCAATGTGCTTCGCACCATCGAGGATATCTTGGGCACGGAGCACATCAACTTGAACACTTATTACGCGCGGCCGATGGCCGATGTTTTCGACATCACGTCGTCCGGCCAGTGGACCTTCAGTGCGGTCGCATCGACGCTTCTATCTCCAATTCTTACGAAGCCCATCGCTCCGATTTCGCAGGGCGGAGGCTTGGGACTGGACCCGAACAAGGTGGTGTTCGCCAAGGGTCCGGTCTTGAAGCCGACCCATAATTCTCAGTATTGGGCACAGAAGACCAAGGGGTTTGACTTCTCCGGAGAAGACCGTGTCCCGGCCCAACTCTATAACAAGATCCTTTGGAAAGGCCTGAAGGGAACGGCTGCACCCTCTGCCAAAACCCGCTTCTCGAAGATTGACAACGATGGGGACGGGAAATAAGCCAAATCCACGCGCCAATCGGTGGGACCTACGGTCCCACCGATTGCGTTAGGTTTTACGGCGACTGGGAATATCCGCACACTCCCCAGGCGGATGGAGATTGCGGCGAGTTCGCCTTGCTGCTTGACGGACTTCAGGTTGCCCCATGCAGCGCACTATGCGGCAGTTTGTTTATTACTGAGCAAGTGAAAAACAGTTGCTTTCACTCGAGTCCTGATTGACTGGCAATTCGGGACCGTGCTAACAGGGCCGTTCGGAGTGGATTCGTCTAGAAACGCTTTTTGATCTTTATGTCGATGCCGAAAGTGCTCTTCTGGTCGCGCAGAGGCGACCTTTCCCTACCTTTTAGACTCTTCGGGTCGCGAGCGGCGAAGGAACACATGAAGTAGTGTACGTAGCAGAGCCGCGAGCAGGCCGAGGTGTTTGGCGAAAATAAGAAGGATCAGGCCCCAGAGGACAATTCCCGAGACAGCAAAGTGGGGCACGGGGGCGTGGCGAAGGACGTAAAAGAAAATCGCATGACCTGCGGCGACGCCCAGTAAGGCGAGGAGCATCACCCAAGGCCGGGAGCGCAAATGGAAAAGTGCGTTCATCGCTTTCCCACGAGAGCGGCGCTGCCCGCTCATGTTCCCGGAGCAGCGGCGAGGATGAAGTGCAGATCGCTCATCAGGCCAAAACTCTGCTCTATGGGACCGCTTCGGATGACGTTCAAACCGGCTTCACTCACCAACGACGTCAAACGGCTAAGGTCGATGCGTCCGTGGCGGTGAAACCTAGCAACCCAGCTCCGCCGTTCGCTCACTGGCCCTCCGAAGTCCACTGCGAGAAGACGGCCAGCGGGCTTCAGAACCCGGCGAACCTCGTGGAGGCATTGGCGCCGCGCTTTGTCCGGCAAATGGTGGAGCACGGTCGTGATGAACACGACATCGAACGTCGCGTTTGGGAACGGCATTCTCTCGGCGAGGGCATTCTCGAAAGTGACGTCGGCAGAGGATTTGTTTGCTTTCTTGTGCGCTCTTGCAATCATCTCGGGCGACGCATCAATGCCGTAAACCTTGCCCCTTGGCCCCACCTGCCGCCTGGCTGCGATCGCCAGGCTTCCAGTTCCGCAACCCACGTCCAGAACCGACTCGCCGGGTTTGAGTCCCGCAAGCTCAAGGGTCTTCTCCCGATAAGCTCGTTCTCTGCCGAGCGATAAGAGCCACAGCAAAAGGTCATATCCAAAGGACCGATGCAGTACGAGCCCATTTGTATTCACCACCGTCTGCTCAGCTACCTTGGTCATATTTCGCCACCTCCTGTATAGTTGTCTGGAAATGGACATATATCCATTTACGAGCGTAGCGGCTTCGGAAGATTCGCGGAAGAACAGCGGGGCTGGAATTGTTCGTTAGTGAACAAAACGGGCAAGTTTGTTTAGGATGAGCGCTGCGGGAAGGTTCGGGTGAAAGAAAACACGTCAGATCGCCGCGTGCAGAGAACGCGCAGGCTGCTGCACAAAGCCCTAATATCCTGCATCCTTGAGAAGAAATATGAGTCCATCACGGTGCAGGAGATACTCGACCGCGCCGACGTGGGCCGCTCGACGTTTTACATGCACTTCCGAGACAAGGACGAACTGCTTGTCAGCGGATTCCGAGAGTTGCAGGGCCTTCTGAATTCAGCACAGGCGGCTACAGGCGACCTCCT
>Ga0126369_10000438_pt1 | contig 27196 bp, 27 predicted proteins | sample PanSoiMetaPlot_1_FD_109646 | JGI IMG/M metagenome (GOLD analysis project Ga0126369, IMG submission 109646) | Tropical forest soil microbial communities from Panama - MetaG Plot_1 | ecosystem: Environmental > Terrestrial > Soil > Tropical forest > Bulk soil | place: Panama | collected 2016-02-17
CTGACATTTGTTATGCAACTCAGAACCGTCAGGCCGCTGTAAAAGCTCTTGCAGAAAGAGCTGACCTGATTCTGGTCGTTGGCGCCCAGAACAGCTCGAATTCCAATCGACTGGTTGAGGTTGCACGCGGGGCGGGAGTCACTGCGTATCTAATTGCAAGCGTGCACGAAATCACTTCCGAATGGCTCGATGGCTGTATCAATGTCGGCGTCACCGCAGGAGCATCGACGCCGGAGATACTGGTCCAGGAAGTCGTGAAGGACCTCATGGCCCGCGGTTTCACTCGCGTTGAGGAGCTCGAATTGATTCAAGAAGACGTTCATTTCCCTTTGCCAGCGCCGTTAGAAAAATTTGAAAGGGCGGTTTCCTGATCCGCGCAAATGTCGTCGGAAGCTGAAGTCCAGACACAGCCTACAACCTCTGGCCCTACGAGCGAGACAAGTCTCGATCTAGCTATCGAGAGGGCTTGTTCGTTCTTATTGTCTTCGCAATGCGAAGAGGGTTACTGGATAGCAGAGCTCGAAGCCGATACGACCCTCGAATCGGATTACATTACGTACCTGCATGTCGTTGGGAAATTCGAATCCTCCCGTATCGCAAAGCTTGCTCGGTATGTCCGACAGAGACAACTCTCGGATGGTGGCTGGAATATTTTTGCAGGCGGTCCTTCGGAACTGAACGCTACGGTCAAAGCTTACCTTGCACTCCGTCTTGCCGGAGACTCGCCTGATCGCGAACACATGCTCCGCGCATGCGTTCGCGTGCACGCGCTCGGTGGACTCGAGCGTACAAATTCTTTCACACGTCTGTACCTTGCACTGCTGGGAGCGATTGGATGGGAGATGGTGCCGGCCGTTCCGCCGGAACTGATGTTCCTGCCGAAATGGGCGTACATCAACGTTTACGAAATGTCATCCTGGACTCGCGCCATCGTCATTCCCCTGACGATACTTTATTCTCGAAAGCCTTGCTGGCCGCTGCCTTCGAATATTCGCGTCGATGAACTGTTTGCAGATTCATCTCACAAGACCGCTGCTTTTGATTGGGGCCCGGGCATCAGTTGGCGCAACTTTTTCCTCGGACTCGACCGTGTATTGAAGGCGTATGATCGCCTGCCCTGGAAACCCGGCCGTGAGCGAGCAGTGCGGCGAGCGGGTCAGTGGATGCTGGAGCACTTGGATCGATCCGACGGACTAGCTGCGATCTACCCAGCGATGATGAATTCAATATATGCGCTGATCGCGCTCGGATGCGCTCCAGATCATCCTGTTACATCCAGCCAGATCGCGGAGCTTGGCCGGTTCGAAATTGAAGAATCGGAAACAATACGGCTTCAGCCCTGTCTGCCGCCTGTCTGGGACACGGCTATTGCGGCATTCACGCTGCTCGAAGCCGACATAGCGGCGGATGACAGCAGGCTTCAACGAGCAGCCGAATGGTTATTGGACAAACAGATTACAGGTCCTGGTGACTGGCAGATCAAGAATCGGGACGCGGCACCCGGCGGTTGGGCGTTCGAGTTCCGCAATGACTTTTATCCCGACGTTGATGACACGGCATTCGTGTTGATGGCGCTCGAAAGGATTCGATTTACCGATCAAAATCGGATGGCAAAAGCCATCGAGCGGGGAACCACGTGGATGGTCAGTATGCAAAATCGCGATGGAGGATGGGGCGCATTCGATCGCGACAATGACCGTGCCATCCTCAATCACATCCCATTCGCTGACCATAATGCGATGCTAGATCCGTCATCGCCGGACTTAACGGCACGTGTTCTTGAATGTCTTGGGCAGTTCGGTTGGAACGCATCACATCCACGAATTCGAAAGGCCATCCACTACTTGTTCAGGGAACAGACGCGGGAAGGTGCATGGTACGGGAGATGGGGAGTCAATTACGTCTACGGAACCAGTGGTGTTTTGCGCGCGCTTGCGTCGGTTGGAGTACATACAGGTCCGGCGGTTGCGCGAGCGACGAAATGGTTACGATCGGTTCAGAACGATGACGGCGGATTTGGAGAGTCGTGTGCGTCGTATGACGATCCCAGCCGCATGGGACAAGGGGAAAGCACTCCATCTCAAACGGCCTGGGGGCTGCTGGGCTTATTGAGTGCGGCGGCTCCTGATGATGTCGCTGTTCAGCGTGCTGCAAATTACCTTCTCACGCGTCAGAGACATGACGGATCTTGGGACGAAGAGCCGTTTACCGGAACAGGATTTCCAAAGGTGTTCTATTTGAAGTACCACTTATATCGGCACTACTTTCCCCTGTATGCGTTGGCCCGCTACAGGCGGTTGCTTGAGAATCGTTATCGGCCTGGGAGGCATTCTTGAGATTCCCCTGGACACTTACCGCCAGCATGACCGGCTACATCGCAAACAAGCGGATTCGTGGTTCTGAGAAATTTCCGCTTGTCATGATGCTCGAACCCCTCCATGCCTGCAATCTCACCTGTACAGGTTGTGGTCGCATTCGCGAATACGCCGACACCATTCGCGAAAAGCTCAGTGTCGAGCAGTGTCTTCAGGCGCTCGATGAGTGTGGCGCGCCCGTTGTATCAATTTGCGGCGGCGAACCGTTCATCTATCCCGATCTGGGGCGTTTGGTGAATGAGATCCTCCTCCGCAAAAAGCACATTTACCTTTGCACGAATGGAATGTTTATTCGGAAGCGACTGCACGAATTCAAGCCGACTTCCCGGCTGTTTTTCAATGTGCATCTTGATGGGCTCGAGAAGACTCATGATTTGTGCGTTGAACGCGACGGTGTCTTTCAGGCAGCGATAGACGGTATCAAAGCTGCAAAAGAGGCCGGCTTTCTTGTTTGCACGAATACGACAATCTTCAAGGAAACCGACCTAAACGAAATCAAAGAGCTGTTCGAATATCTGAGTACGCTCAACGTTGACGGCTACATGATTTCACCGGCGTATTCGTATGCGGCGGTACAGCAGAAAGAAATATTTATGTCGCGAGACGACATTCGCGAAAAATTTCGCGAGGCACGCAAGCTTCTGGAACAGTTCAACCTGATGACTTCGCCGATCTACCTGGAATTTTTGTCGGGTGAGCGTGAAATGATGTGTACGGCGTGGGGCAATCCAACATTCAATCCGCGAGGTTGGAAAGGGCCGTGTTATCTGATGACCGATGCACACTACCCGACCTTCAAAGATCTCATCGAAAAAACTCCATGGGAAAAGTATGGGCATGGGCGCGATCCGCGCTGTCAGGACTGCATGGTTCACGCGGGTTATGAGCCTTCGGCCGTATTAGGAGCGAACCGGAAATTAGGCGACAGCTGGAAATTACTTAAATGGCAATTGTCCAGCCGACGGAAAGTGCTGACTCGGAGCGTCGCATCACTATGACGACACTGGTTACAGGAGCGTCAGGTTTCGTTGGGCGGCACGTTACGCGTCTTCTGGCCGGCCGAGGAAACCACGTACGTGTCCTGCTCCGTCCGGAAAGCCAGTTGCAAGGCCTCGAAGATCTGCCGCTTGAGCGCGCGTACGGTGATCTTCGTGACCTGTCATCGCTTCGCAAGGCGCTGGCGGGAGTGCAGCATGTATATCACATCGCTGCCGATTATCGGCTGTGGTCCAAAAGACCCGCCGAAATTTACGAAAGCAATGTCCGGGGCACTCTCAATCTGATCGAGGCATCACGCGAAGCGGGCGTCGATCGTTTTATACACACGAGCAGTGTGGCGACAATTGCGCCACCTCCACCTGGCGCGGTCTCGACCGAATCAACGGAGACCAGGCTGGATCAAATGATCGGCCACTACAAGCGATCGAAGTTTCTTGCGGAACGCGAAGTCCTGAATGCCGCCGCCGGTGGTTTTCCTGCCGTTGTCGTAAATCCGACGATGCCGGTTGGTCCGGGTGACTGGAAGCCAACACCTACAGGCCGGATCATCTTGGATTTTCTGAACGGCCGGATGCCTGCATACGTAGACACTGGGTTCAATGTCGTAGCGGTGGAAGATGTTGCCGAAGGTCATTGGCTCGCTGCGCAAAATGGGCGTATTGGTCAGCGATACATTCTTGGCGGCCGCAACATGACACTAAAGGAACTTCTCGACGTGCTTGCTCGCGTGACCGGCTATGCTGCTCCGCGAATTCGGCTTCCGCATGTCGTGCCGTTGATTGCGGGTTATATCGAGAATTTCTTTTGCTCGATCGTCGACCGTGAACCCCGTATACCGCTCGAGGGTGTCCGTATGTCGCGCTATAAGATGTTTGTCGATTGCTCGCGCGCTTCGCACGAATTGAGTTTCAGGGCCGGCAGCGCGGAAGATGCTTTGTTCCGCGCAGCCGAATGGTACATCCGCAATAAATATGTGCTCCATCCACCGCACGGGGTCACAAGTTGCCTAAAATTGTCGTGACTTTTGCCGTCCGCTCAGAGTTCGCAGCCTGGCGCCGCATGTCAGGTTTTGAGCCGGTGAATAGACGTGACAACACGATATATTTGATGCGAACCGGGGACGCTGAGGTTTACGCTGTCATAACTGGAATCGGAATGCGTTCGGTTCGAGGCGATCTTCAGCGCTTGCTCGCCGAATCGGTTGACCTGTGCATTGCTTCCGGTTTAGCCGGGAGTTTGACAAAACAATATCGTGCCGGCTCGATTCTTGTGGCGAAGGCTGTGAGAACGAGTGGACCTGACCGGGCAATCAAGAGTGATAAGTCTCTTGTTCATGGAGCAAACGAGTGCGGAGCGGTTTCAGTGGATTTCTTTTTCACTTCCGACGTCGTGATGAATTCGCAAGCAGAAAAATCACGCCTTCGAGAAATCGCTGATGCAGTTGAGATGGAGAGTTTTCAAATATTCAGCCAGGCCGCGGAACATGGCGTACCCGTCGTAGCGGTGCGAGCCGTTTCAGATGCTGCTGACACAAATCTACCGATCGACTTCAATCGGATCGTTGACAACCGCGGACAGATCAATTGGCGGCTTGCCTTCGGAGAAATCGCAAAAGCTCCGACTCGATTGCCGCAGTTGATCCGCTTTGGCTTCGAGAGCGCTCGCGCAGCGCGAAATCTGGCCTATTTTCTCGATCGCTACATCAAATTTCTTATCGGCGGTGCAGAGTGGCAGTTCTTGGTTGCGCGAACTGAGGCGAAATGAAGTACACGGAAGCGCGGGCGCGCACTGAAACCAAAATTGAGCCAGTCCCACAACGGATGCGCGCGGGAGTCTATCGAGCGTTGGGACAAGTCATGGCGGAGGACGTTGCGGTACCGCGGATCCGGGACGGTGAAGTGTTGATCCGTGTCGCAGCCTGCGGCATCTGTGGGACTGACGTGAAAAAAGTGTCGTATGGACTTGTTCAGCCTCCACAAATATTAGGCCACGAGATTGCCGGCACCATCGCCGATGTAGGAGCGGGTATCCGGAAATGGTCTGTCGGCGAGCGCGTCATCAGCTTTCACCATATTCCGTGTGGTGCATGCTTTTTCTGTGAGCGTCAGTTGTTCTCTCAGTGTTCTCAGTACAAGAAGGTTGGCGTTACTGCGGGATTCGAGCCCAACGGAGGAGGGTTCGCACAATATGTCCGCGTTATGCCGTGGATCGTTGACCGAGGAATGGTGCATATCCCGGACGATGTTGCATCTGAAGAAGCGATATTTGTTGAACCTGTGAACACCTGCCTGAAGGCGATTCACAAGGCTCGCATTGTTCGCGACGAAGTTGTGTGTGTGATTGGGCAGGGTCCGATCGGCCTGCTGTTGACGTTCCTGGCACGAGATGCGGGTGCAACGGTCGTTACGACCGATCCTTTGCCGTTCAGACGGCAGATGAGCATGCGATTTGGCGCAACGGAATCCCTCGATCCGGCGGCGACCGATCCTGCCGCGGAAATTCGTCAATATCGTGGGAGCATTGGCGCCGACGCGGTTTTGTTGGCCGTTCCGGATCCAAAACTCGTTCCTCTTGCTTTGAACATTGCGCGACCCGGTGGCCGCCTATTGTTGTTCGCGCAAAATGATCCCTTAATGCAGATCCAGTTCTCAGCTGCCTCGGTTGGTATTGAGGAAAAAGAGATTCTGGGCAGCTATAGTGCGTCGGTCGATTACCAGGAGGCATCGGCGAAGCTAGTATTCCAGCACCGGGCCTTGCTGCGCGAACTTATTTCTCATCGTTTTTCGCTTGCCGCGATTGGCTAATCTTTCGACGTGGCTTCTCATCCTACGGAGAATTCCTTGAAGGTGGTGGTCTTGCCGTGAACGCTGAGCGCAACGGACACATGATGGCGGCCGTGCTGTACGGCCGCGAAGACTTGAAGATCGAGAAAGTTCCCATCCCCACAATCGGTCCGGAAGATCTCCTGGTGAGAGTAAAGGTTGCCCTGACGTGCGGCACCGATCTCAAAGTATGGAAGCAGGGATATCATGCGCGAATGATTGTGCCTCCGGCGATCTTTGGTCACGAAATGGCCGGGGTCGTCGAAGAGGCCGGCGCAGCAGTACGGCACCGCTTCAAACCAGGCATGCGCGTGGTTGCCGCGAATTCTGCTCCATGTAACGAATGCTTTTTCTGCCGGAAAGGCAGCGCGAATCTCTGCGAGGATCTGGTATTCAACAATGGCGCCTATGCGGAATACACTTTGATTCCATCACGTCTCCTTCGTGAAAACGTGATGGAAATTCCGCAGCATCTTTCGTTTGTTGATGCAGCGCTGATTGAGCCGCTGGCCTGTGTGCTGCGCGGTATCGAGGAAACCGGCGCCACCTCCGGCGATACGGCTGTTGTGATTGGTTGCGGACCGATCGGTTTGAAGTTTATTCGTATCTTGTCCCGACGCGGCATTCGTGTAATTGCAGTCGGCAAGCGCAAGAGCCAGATGCAAACCGCCAGGCGGTTAGGCGCCACGGCGACCATCGATGTTTCGCAGGTCGAGAATCCAGTAACCGCGGTTCGTGATTTGACGCACCGGAAACTCGGCGCGGACGTGATCTTCGAAGCCGTCGGTTCACCGGTTACGTGGCAGTGGACGACGCAGATGGTCCGCTGCGGAGGAACGATCAACCTTTTCGGTGGCTGTCCTCGCGGCACGAAAGTGGAATTCGAATCATCATTGCTTCACTACTCGGAGATTACAATCAAGTCCACTTTCCACCATACACCGCGCTTCATTCGCGAAGCTCTCGATACGATTGCTCGAGGTGAAATATCTGCCAGCGATTTCGTGAACGGAGAGATACGTTTGAGTCAACTGCCCGATCTGTTCCAGCACATGAAGAACAGAAATGGGCAGCTTAAGGTCGCAGTATTGCCTTAGCGAATTTGTAATCACGCCGCGGACTGCACGGGTAACGCGAACTGGAACGCACTATTGGCGTAATCCGTGCAATCCGCGGCTTGTTCTTGTACGTTAGCGTAGTTGAGAAACGAAGCCCTTATCCTAGAAATCGCTCGTGATTTACCGCCGCCTGGAAGTTCGCTCGAGCAGGCCGAGCAATATACACGCTGGCTGGCAACCCATCACTACGAGAACTTCACCGTCGCCACGTACCTGTTGCCGCGGAGGCTCCGACAACATTTCTACAACATTTATGCGTACTGCCGCTGGGCAGATGATTTGGGTGATGAAGTAGGTGATCCGTCGAAATCGCTGGAACTACTCGACTGGTGGCATGGAGAGCTGCAGCAATGCTATTCAGGTACGGCTACCCATCCGGTGTTCGTCGCTCTTCGCAAGACGATCAATACGTTCAATATTCCTATAGTGCCTTTTGCGGATCTACTGACCGCTTTCCGGCAAGATCAAACGAAGCATCGTTATCCGACGTGGGACTCGGTTATTGGCTATTGTCGTTATTCTGCGAATCCTGTTGGGCGCCTCGTGCTGTACCTGGGTGGGTACAACGATGATGCCCGCCAAACGCTTTCCGACTTCACTTGTACAGCGCTTCAGCTCGCTAATTTCTGGCAGGATGTGTCGCGTGATCTCGAGAAGGATCGTATCTACATTCCCCTCGAGTTGCTTGCGGAGTATGGGCTCAAAGAGTCGGATCTATTTGGGAAGATCTTTGATGTCCGATATGTGGAATTGATGCGGACCCTGTTGGAGCGAACACGAGAGTTGTTTAACAAAGGTCTTCCTCTTGCGGCGTCCGTTGATCGCAATCTCCGGATCGATATCGAATTGTTTAGCCGGTGCGGATTGGCAGTGTTGGATGCGATCGAATCCATTGGATACAACACTCTTCAGCTAAGACCGACGCTTAGCACTGCGACAAAACTCAAGTTGCTTGGCCGAGCGCTCGGACAGCACGCCCTGACGTATGCCCGACGATAAACAGGTGGCTGATTCCTACGAATATTGCCGGAAGATCGCGCGCGCTGCTGCGCGGAATTTCTATTACGGCTTTGCGTTGCTGCCGCCGGAGAAACGAAACGCGTTGTGCGCACTTTACGCGTTCATGCGCCATGCCGACGACATATCCGACTCCGACACGGACCCCAACAAAAACGAGCGGTTGACGGAATGGCGGGTTGTCATGCTGCGGGCATTAGAGGGTGACTACGGTGAGAGTCGCGTCTGGCCGGCCTTTCACCACACGGTGAAGAAGTATGGAATTCCTGTTTCATACTTGCAGGACTTGATGGATGGAACGGAAATGGATTTGACCATCAAGAGGTACCCGACATTTGAACATCTGGCTCGATACTGTTATTGCGTTGCGGGAGCCGTCGGATTGTGTTGCGTGCATGTGTTCGGTTTCAAGGACCCCAAGGCTGTGGAGCTTGCACCAAAGCTGGGAACTGCGTTTCAGCTCACGAACATCCTCCGCGACGTCTCTGAAGATTACGCGATGGGAAGAGTTTATCTTCCACAGGAGGATCTGGATCGGTTCGGCTGTACTGAGAGTGATCTCGGAATCCCTGTCGCGTCTCCTGGATTTGTGGAACTCATGCGCTTCGAATGCGATCGAGCCTGGCGATACTACGCGGAAGCCGCTCCGCTGCTTCAACTCATCAGTGTGGATAGTCAAGCCGCTCTCTGGACGTTGAGCCGAATCTATAGCCGGATTCTCGAAAAAATTGAGGCCATCGGCTACGACGTACTGTCGAAGCCGCACCCGAGGCTTTCGGCCGCTGAAAAAGCCTGGATCATGCTGCGAGCCGGCACGGGATTGTGGAAGCCGGAATTATGCCTTCGGCACACGTAGTCGTCATTGGAGGCGGTCTCGCCGGTCTTGCCGCCTCGATTGCTCTTGCCGAAAACGGCGTACGCGTTTCTCTGGTGGAAAAACACCCTCGCCTGGGCGGCCGCGCAACTTCGTATCTTCTGCCGACTGGTGAATACATTGATAACTGCCAGCACGTTACGCTTCGATGTTGTACCAATCTCGAAGACTTTTACCGCCGCGTCGGTGTTTCCAAACACATCAAATACTACAATCGGCTGATGTTTGCGGATTCGAAGGGGCGCCGGGCCGAAATCAAATCTTCCCGACTACCGGCCCCACTTCACGTCGCCACATCATTCGCCAGTTTTCCATTACTGAATTGGCGAGACAAACGTGCGATAGCGCTTGCGATGTTTCGCATCATGCGGGCTGGCGGACAGCCTGAATTTACGGCCGAAACAACCATGCTGGCCTGGCTGAAGCAGAACAGACAAACGGAACATGCCATCGATCACTTTTGGCGGGTTGTGCTCGTGAGTGCTCTAAACGAGGAGTTGGATCGAATTGACGCGGCTCATGGCATCGCTGTCTTTTGGAAGGCGTTTCTCTCGAATCGTGACGCATTTGGCGTAGGCATACCTGCTGTGCCGCTCGAAGTTTTATACGACTCTGTTGCGGATCGCATCAGGGACGCCGATGGCGAGGTCCGTATCCGGTGCGGAGTTTCCGAGTTGTGCATGTCCAACGGAGAGATCTGTGCGCTTCGTCTTGATGACGGAAGCCTGCTGAAAGGCGACTATTATGTGGCGGCGATGCCGTTCGATCGGCTACTTAAAATCTTGCCTGAATCCCTCGCAGAAATGGAAACATTTGCCAATATTGCAAGGTTGAATGTGTCGCCCATCACCAGCGTGCACGTATGGCTGGATCGATCTGTAATGAAAGAGCCATTTCTGGCTTCCATTGACCAGACAATTCAATGGGTCTTCAACAAAACCAACCTCAATGCTTCCGGTGAAGCGGGGCAGTATCTTCAATTGGTGATCAGCGCATCACGCGTGCTCGCTCAACAATCTCAGCAAGAGATCATCACGATGTGCAGGCAGGAACTCGCCGACTTAATACCTGGGAGCGGCGGAGCCAAATGGATCCGTGCCACTGTCATTCGTGAAAATGCCGCCACGTTCTCACCCGCACCAGGTTCTGACCGGTGGCGGCCGGCGGCACGTACTCCCGTACACAATTTTTTTCTCGCGGGCGACTGGACACAAACCGGTTGGCCCGCAACCATGGAAGGAGCCGTTCGTAGCGGGTACGGGGCGGCGGAGGCGGTACTGGCAACGGAAGGAAGGCTGGCTCATCTTGTCCGGCCGGAATTGCCGGTGTCTCGATTGCCGAGTTTGTTGAAAGTAAGAAGCAGAAACTAATTCGACCGATAACAAAATGTGTGGCCGCACACACTGCATCGGTATTCGGTGTAACCGTCCCTCCTGCCAAGAAACCGAACAAAGTGTCCTAAGAGAGTGCAGATCAGGGGATGTGTAATCCTCTTGAGAGCGCGATCGCGTTTCATGAACGAATGCCCGCAGCCACAGACATACTCCGTCAAGCCGCACCGTTCACCGATTGCTGCAACGTGATGCCCGAAGACGCTGCAGAAATACCGGGGACGTCTCCAGAACGAGGATTCAGCGGTCGCCAGGGGTTCGGCCCGTATCAGATGCTGGTGGCCGCATGAGTGACATACATATTCGTGATGAGATTGGCGGCGCGTAAGTATGGTGAAATGATGCCCCCCTAGAAAGCACGACAGCACATGGCGGATATGTGTCAACGTGCCGTCTTCTACGAACGCGGCGCTCTGACAGTCGCAACGGTCGGCCGCTTGATGTCCAAGCAAAAGGCACGAAGCTTTTAAATGCTTGAAACGGCTGATTGCAGGAACGGAAATCGTTGTCGAGCTCATATGACGCCTCCCTTCACCTCACCTGGGAATGCGTGAACTCGCTCCGAAAATTGCAAGGTCGTAAGAATTTTTAGCCGCCGCTTACAGAGATCGCTTTCGCTTTCCGCATTCCTGACTGGAGGGAAGCGTGGACAGGATTGTCTTGGCGGCCGTGGGACTGATGTTTGCCGGGTTTGAATGGACATTCGATGCGGATCGCGTCGGAGGCCTACCTTCCGGTTGGCAAGCTCGCGGCGGTTCTCCCTCGGGGATTTACCGAATTGAGGTCGGCTCTGATGGCAACCGCTACCTCGCAGCCAGGTCTCGTGGCAGCGATGTTCAACTAGGCATCGCTTTCACAGCAAAACCCACAGAGTTTCCAATCATGTCGTGGCGTTGGCGAGTATGGGAATTGCCGGGCAAGGCGGACGAACGGTCGCTAAAGACGATGGACAGCGCCGCAGCTGTTTACGCTGCATTCGGCTCGCGACTGTTTCCAAGGGTCCCGAAATATGTGTGGTCGACGTCCGCGCCTGCAGGCGCGTCATTCCGACATCCTTCCTCGGACCGCATGGTCATCATTGTGGTTGCATCAGGAGAGAGCGAGCTTGGCCGATGGCATGCCGTTTCCAGAAACGTTGTTGATGACTATAGGTCGGCATTTGGAACGAATCCGGGAAACCTGATTACTCTCGGCATCAAGACAGACTCCGATTCGACCGGCACATCATCACGTGCCGATTACGACGATCTTCGCTTGGAACGCCGCGAGTGATGTGGATGGATCTGGCCATATTCCTCCTGCTTGCGATTGCGTGCAATACGCTATTGCCAATGCCCTTTGACCCGGTGCTGATCTACTTCGCTTCGCGGCACACGCGGATAGATGTATTGGTTTTCGCCATCGCCGGAAGCATTTGTGCCGGTGTGTCGGGAGCCGGAGAAGCCAAGGTACTTGCGATTTTGAACCGTAGTGTCCCAGAGAAGTGGACGCGAACGCTCTCGCCGAACTGGCGCGCCCACACGTTCTACGCTCTCACATTCCTCTTCGCATTGCTGCCCCTGCCATTCTCAGTAGTCCGGCTGGCGGCATTGCGACGTCAGCCAAGAATTCTCCCGTATGGCTTGGCCATTGTCCTGGGTCGGCTGCCTCGATATGTGCTTACCATCGTTTTCTGGCGTGGCCTCGGATTGCCCACCTGGCTCAACGCGGGAATATTGCTGGCGGCGATTGCGTTCCCAGTATTCCGGCGTGTCAGGGGACGAGGGGTCTGACCCTGACGGTTAGCCTTGACATTGTGCATGGGCGCCTCCAAAATTTTCCGATTCGGAAGGAGAAAAACCCATGCGCAGGATCAGTACGATGCTTCTCGTATTCTTTGTCTTTGGCGCGTCGGCGCTACAGGCGGAATTCAGCTACACGCGAACGACTCGGGTGACGGGCGGATCACTTCTAAACATGAGCCGGTTTATACCGGGAGCAGGCAGCATCAGGGAGCCACAGACGCACACTGTCGCGATCAAGGGCGGCAAGATGGTTACCTACGATAAGGACACGGCGACGGTTATCGATGCTGATGCAGAGACAATGACTCAGATCGATTTCAAGAAGAAGCAGTATTCGGTTATCACATTTGCTGAGATGAAGCAGGCTATATTGGCGTTACGACAGCAGATGGAACAGATGCAGGCCCAAATGAAGGCGCAGGGTCAGGAAATGCCGGCGATCAACCCGTTGGAATCTTTTAAGATCTCCGTTAATGATACAGGGCAGACTAAACAGATCTCCGGGTTGGACACGAAGAATTACGTTGTCACGATGGAGATCAACTCACCTCCCGGCGCTCCCCCGAATTTGCTTACGAGCAAATCGACGATGGATTCCTGGGTGACACCGAAGCTTCCGGGCTACGACGAGGTTTCGCAGTTCGGCCTTAAGCTCGCATCAAAAATGTCGGACTTCATGCCTGACATGGGGAATCTCGGAATGTCTCGACCGGACATCGCCAAATCGGCCAACGAGATGAGCAAAGAAATGTCCAAGGTCAATGGCATTCCAGTGTACGAGACGTTTACGATGCGCGGAGTACAACCGGCGGGACTTAGCGTGCCGAGTTTAGGCGATGCTGTGAAGGAAGGTGCAAAACAGGGTGCAGAGGAAGGTACGAGGGATGCCGTACGATCACGTCTCGGACGCCTAGGTGGCATTGGTGGTCTGGGTGGTATCGGCAAGAAGCAGGATCCGCCGAAACCAACTCAGCAGGCGCCGCAAGAAGTCACGTGGCAAGAAGTGACATTACTGGAACAGGTCACCGAACTCACGAACCTCTCTTCAACTGTTGACGCTTCCAAGTTCGAAGTGCCTGCGGGCTTCAAGCAAATCGAAAACGAGATGAAGAAGCTGGCGAATCGGAAACAGTAGCGTTGTAGGCAAATCGCGAAATTAATTCGCGGAAAGTCGGGAAATGCATCCCGAGCGTTGGAAGACGGTCGAGCGAATCTTTCATGCTGCACTCGAGCGGGGGCAGCACGAGCGTGCTGCCTTTCTGGAGTCGGCCTGCGCAAATGATTCTGAATTGCGCAGTGAAGTGGAGTCTCTTCTCAAAGAGACTTCGGAGACCGCCAGCTTCATCGAGCCGCCGCTTGTTCGCCAATCGTTGACTGGTTGCGAGCTGAACCACTATCGTATTGGGCCGCTCCTTGGACAGGGCGGTATGGCTGAAGTGTATCGAGCCCACGATACGCGGCTCCATCGGGATGTCGCACTCAAAGTTTTACATAGCGCCGATCTTCTCGACCGTGAACGCCTCGAGCGGTTCTATCGTGAAGCCCAGGTCCTTGCGGCGGTGAATCATCCCAACATCGCATCAGTTTATGGGTTTGAGGAGGCCAACGGAATTTGTGCGCTCGTGCTGGAATTAGTCGAAGGTGAAACACTGTCTGAGCGAATAGCGCGCCAGCCAGAGATGCCCGTCGAGATCATTCTCGATATCGCATCTCAAATTGCGGCGGCCCTTGATGCCCCTCATTCGAAGGGGATCATTCACCGGGATTTGAAACCATCAAACATCAAGATCACGCCCGGTGGAATGGTCAAGGTACTCGATTTCGGTATCGCTAAATTGCTTCAGTCATCCGACGAAGAAACCGATCGGCGGACTACGATATCGCGGCAGAATGTCGTGCTCGGAACCGTGGCCTACATGTCGCCCGAGCAAGCCCGAGGATGGGCGATCGACACGCGCACGGATATCTGGGCATTTGGCTGCGTGTTGTATGAAATGTTGGCGGGCATACCGGCTTTTCAAGGCGAAACGCCTACAGATATTGTCGTTAAGATCGCAAGTGAGGAGCCGGACTGGGGCCGGCTTTCGGGGGCCGGAACTACATCCCTGACCTTGCAACGAATCGCTCGCAAGTGCTTGCAGAAGGTTTCGACGTCACGCTATCAGTCGGTGCGAGAACTGGCGGCCGATATCGACGCGGCCCGTCCGGCCGCGGTCCGTCCTCATGAGAGTTCGGCAATATCGGCGCAGCCTCCTGCGCAGTTCGTCATGCCTGGCAAAGCGGCGCGGCCGCTGTTCCTGCTGACACAATCAGGATATTTGGCGCTGTACGCTGCCGCCATGTTCTACATCGATTCCATTGGCGAGATTCTAAGCACCGATTTCTTAGTAACGGGACAAATCGGAGTGGTAGTAACAATAATTCTGGCGGTCTGCGGAATTGCCGTTCGGGTCTATCTCATTTCTGCTGTCGGATGGGGCCACCCGGCCGCGGGGGATAAATTTCATACGCTGTTTCCGGCACTGTTGATTCTTGATGGTTTTTGGGCGGCGTCACCTCTTCTACTCTGGCGCCATATCGGGTATGGAATCGCTTTCACGTGCGTCGCGATGATGGCATACGTACCGTTCGCACAGCGAACCATGATACGGAGCCTTTATCCGAATACTGCCGTCCACGGCTTTTCTCGATTTTTTGAAACGAACTGAGTAGCGCCAGAAATTTTCGGTAGATGACGAACCCCTCACGACAAGAAGTTACGCTTCTGCTGCAGGCCTGGAGCGAAGGCGATCCGACGGCGCCCGAAAAACTCGCTCCCTTGATTTACGCGGAACTGAAGCGCCTGGCCCGGCGTTACATGCGGCGCGAAAATCCTGGTCACACGCTGGAAACGGGCGCAGTTCTTAACGAAGCCTACCTGAGGCTGGCCGACTGGAAGAATGCCCGTTGGGAAAACCGGTCTCATTTTTACGCTGTAGCGGCGGAGCTCATGCGGCGGGTACTCGTGGACCACGCTAGAACCCGCGCATCGCAAAAACGCGGAGCCGGAGTCCGGCCGATTGCGCTGGAGGAGGGCATGGTCATCGCACCGGAACGGAGTCCTGACATTGTGGCTCTGGACGATGCGATGAAACGTCTTGCCGAATTCGATCTCCGCAAAAGCAAGGTCGTAGAATTGCGCTTTTTCGGCGGCCTGAGTGTTGAAGAGACCGCGGCTGTCCTCAACATTTCGCCGTTCACAGTCATCCGTGATTGGAATTTGGCAAAGGCCTGGCTGCAGCGCGAAATCCGAAATCGAAATTAGTCGATACGGCAGACGCGGACGGCCTGGTTTACATAGGGGCATTCGAAATTCGGATTCAATGACCGCTCCGACACGATCCACGTGACCCCGTAGGCTTTTTGAAGCCGGCGAAAATCCTTCGCTTCGAAATGTTCCCACCCCCGTTCGGCCGTAAGCTGCTCAAGCCAGTGATCGGCAGCGGGCAATTCAGGAAACATAGTAACGGCCCCGGAGTCTTTCACAGCATCAGCCAATCGGCTGCGCTCAGCAATGAGTCGAAATCCGTGCTGATCGTCTTTATTCATGTACTCCGGATCTACGGCGAAGAGCGCGTCAGTCGGGGTGTTCTGCCGGATCCACTCGAAAGCGCGCAACCAATCGTTTGTCGGGGTTACATTCGGCCATTCAACGTGTGGACTCGCGGGAAAGAGCTGGCGTTGCACAAAAAACATTCCAGCGCAAAGCGGCAAGAAGAAAGCAATCCATCGCCATGCGTGCCGCCGCAGAATGTATCGGCCGATTAGCCCTCCTCCTAACACAAACATGATGATGTAGAGGAGGTGCAGGCTACGCATCGGTTGGAATCGGGCTGCTGCCTGCAATGGTGGAATAGCGAGCAGGAGTGCGATCGCCAGGTAAAAGAGCCCGTAAACTATCAAGGCTCGACTCATCAGCCGAAGAGTGCGCGCCGAGTGTTTTTCGGATAAGCGGATAAAGATCGACAACAATAGAAACGGCGCCAGGGCACCTATCAACTCGTACCATTGCCACTGCAGAAGGAAAAAATATCCTCGCGTAGCCACGGCTTGTTCATATGCAGCAGATGGAGCCGGAAGCAGATTATTCAGTAAGAAGGCAGGCAAGAACTGGTAGACCACTGTACGTTTGAAGGCGAGATCGCTGTGCTTCATTCGCCAAAGGATCAAAGCGTACGACAACCCAAAAACAGCCATCAATGGATGAACGCATGCAGCGATGATCGTCCATACCGCTGCTCTCGCTGGCCTGCGCTTCAATGTATTTGAAACCGCAAACAGAACAGCAAACGTGACGATCGATCGTGCCGTCAGGTATTGGTCCGCGATGTAGAGAGCAGTGCCTGCAACAGGAATGGTCAACAGGGCCGCTACCGTGCCGACGGCAGCCCAACGTGCTTCAGCTTCTTCGAAACATTCGGCGCTCAATTCCCAACAGGCATACAGAGTCAGGAATGTAGAAATGACGTACCAGATGAAAATGCTCAGATCAAACGAAAGGTGCGATATGCGGACGCTGGCGGCAATCACCTCATCAAACAGGGTCAATCGGGCGTGATCGAGGAAAAACTCTGTGCCAAACGGATAGAGGTGGGGATTCAGGAGCTTTTTGACGCCTGGAAGGTAGATCTCTGCATCTTCTGCTCCAGCATGATAACCATGTACCAGTAAGGCCCCCGCCGATAGGAGCCCCACGTAGAGATACTGACGGCGGGTGGAAGTCACCTCACCACCTGACGGAAGACGTTGACTCCTATGGTCGCCCGCATTCAGAAACCATACTGGCGTTGCAAGTGAAAATCATCACTAATAATCGCATTTACACACTTTTGCATTTGTTTCAGGGGTATTAATACTCAATGAATTTGAGAGTTTTTGTTCAACCCGCTTAAAATCGTTTCGATGAACGTGTGGAACGCAGTCATTCCGGCTGCTGCAGCTACGGGCCTTTCCGCGTGGGGAGCTTTTCACCCGAAGTCGCGCCTGTTTGGACCGACAGTTTCAAACGCTGGGAATGCCTGTGCGCTGACATTTGATGACGGCCCAAATCCATCTACCACGCCGCGATTGCTTTCACTTCTCGAGACCCATCGCGTGACAGCGACGTTCTTCGTCCTCGGAAAGTATGTAGACGAGAATCCCGGCCTGGCCGCAGAAATTGTCTCGAGAAAGCACGTCATTGGAAACCACACTTATGGTCATCCCAACACGCTCTTTTACAGCCGGCAGCGCATCGCGGATGAGTTGAATCGCTGCCAGGATGCGATATTGAAAGCGACCGGCCTTCGCAGCATCTGTGTCCGTCCGCCGTTTGGCTTTCGTGGCCCGCAGTTTTACTGGGCTGCTCATAACGCGGGGCTGTCGCAGGTGGTTATGTGGTCCGTGTCGGCGCGAGACTGGACGCTTCAGCCGTGGGAGCGAGTCAGCCGCCGCCTTCAAAATCTCCGCCGCGGAGATATCCTGCTTTGTCACGATGGCGACCATCGCACGTCTAACGCTGATCGGAATCACACGCTTCGGGCCCTGGAGTTCTGGCTTCCCCGGTGGATAGACTCCGGCCTGGAGTTCACGAAATTTTGACGTGCTAAAATATCGCGCCCTCATGCCGATGAATTTGTCCCAAAGAGCGCTGCTTTCGTTCGGATTACTCGCAGTATTCCTGCCTTCCTGTGCTCGCGAAGGTACAGGCATACCGATAACGACAACCCACGCCACGCGACAGAGTCTAACCTCCTGGATTTCCAGCAACGGAAAGGTTGAACCTATTGAACCGCATGTTATCCAGTCGCAACTCACCACGTTCATCCAGACGGTTTCCGTTAAGCAGGGAGATAAAGTGAAGCGTGGGCAGGTCTTGATGACACTCGACGCGAAAGATCTGGAAAGTGAACTCTCCCGCGTGAAAGGCGAACTCGTCACGGCGGAGGACGAACATAGAATTGCGGCTGCCGGCGGTTCTCCGGACGAATTGGCTCAGCTTCAAAGTGATCTAGCGAAGACGGAGACCGAAATTGCACGTCTGCGTCGTGAAGCGGAATCGCTGGATCGTTTGTACGCGAAGCAGGCCGCCACCCGGCAGGAACTTGAACAAAACAAGATCGCATTGGACAGGGCGGAAGCGGATAAACGGCTGATTGAGCAAAAGAAAAATGGAATCGCTAGTCGTACGAAGGTTCAGGTTGAGCGCTCCAGTCTTCGAGCCGAGGAAGCCAGGAGTGCAATCCGGGCCCTTCAAGAGAAATTGAATTCCTCCCGGGTTGCCACGCCCGGTCCGGGAACCATCTTTTCGCTGCCGGCCCGGCCGGGGACGTTCGTCCATACAGGCGATGTCCTGGCCGAACTGGCTGATCTGACTCGAGTCCGAGTCCGTGTTTTCGTGGATGAGCCTGAGCTTGGGTTACTTAAAGAGGGCCAACCCGTCGAAATCAACTGGGGTGGGTCATCCAACCGTACATGGACCGGACAAGTGGAACTACTGCCAAAAACGATCGTCTCCCGCGGCTCCAGAAACGTTGGTGAGGTGCTTTGCTCTGTGGCCGACCCGGGCTCAGAATTGCTACCGAACACCAATGTTGACGTACGCATACGGACAGGCGAGCGCGCCAATACTCTGACGCTGCCCCGGACTGCGATTCGAACAGAGGCGAACAGACACTTTGTATTCGTAGTTCAAGACGGTCGCCTTCGACGGCGAGATATCACTATCGGGATATCAAATTCTACTCAGTACGAAATTCTGGATGGCATAACTGAAACTGATTTGATCGCTCTTCCGGGTGCGACACCGTTACAGGATGGAGTACCGGTAACTGTGAGTTGAAAAAATGGTTCTAGGCGCTTTGCTGATTTCGCTGACCCTTACAACCAGTCCGCCAACTGAGTCCGAGCAACAGGCGCTGCAGGCAGCACAGTCGCATTTTGCTGCCGGGAGGTATGTAGAGGCACAGAAATTGTTGACGGCCGCGCTGGAAGCTGCGCCGCAGGATGCCGCCGTTAACTATTGGCTTGCCCGGACCTACTACGAACAACATAACTATGATAAGGCCGTCGCGTATGCCGAGGACGCGGTCAGGCTGGCACCACAGAATCCGGAATACCAGCGATGGCTCGGGCGCGTTTATGGCGCGAAGGCTGAGGAAAGTCGCAGTTTCTTCCTTGCACGAAAAGTGAAACAGGCCTTTGAGGCCGCTGTCCGCCTGGCACCGCGCAGTATCGAAGCCCGGCGCGATCTGATGCAGTACTTGGCCGAGGCTCCATGGATTGTCGGCGGCGACAAAAGCAAAGCGAGAGAACAAGTCCAGGCCATTTCCCAAATCGATCCGATGGAAGGTCGTTTAGCCCAAGCGGCGTTTTTGTGCACACAGAAGAAATGGAATGAAGCGCAGACGGAATATCTCGCTGTTATGGAACAACAGCCATTGCGTATTGAGCCGTACATGGAGGCGGCTGAGTTTTTTGCGGGCCGAAAGGACCCCAATAATCTCGATCGCGTTCTTGCCGGTGCGGGCCGCGTGAACTCGCATGATCCCCGCTTGGATTTCTATCGTGGAGTCGTTCTCATTTTGCGTGGTACCGAGCGGCCAACAGCGGAGAAATTACTAACCTTGTACATCGCCAATGTTCCTGAGAGGAGCGACTATCCTTCTCACAATCGAGCAAAACAATGGCTGGACCAAAAGTAGGCCCCGGCTAAACCTATCGCCACGCACCGCGGAGCGGTGGCAGCACAACGGCGTGCGCAAACATCGAAACAGCAGGGCGCTTTGATATGTCTGGGAACGTCTGGAACGTTGCTATCGATTCTTTACGGGCCAATAAGGTTAAGGCATTCCTGACAATGTTGGGTGTCGTGATCGGCAGTGCCTGCATCGTGCTGGTCGTGACGATTTCGCTCGTGGGAAGACAGTACATCGTTGCGCAGATCGAGGGTGTCGGCTCGAATCTGATCTACGCCCAGTTGATCCGCAACGGCGCCCAAAGCACTACCTTGTCCGATGAATTAACCCTCGGTGATCTCGCTGCCGCCCGCACTGAAATTTCGGATGCTCAATATGTGGCCGCCACACATGACCTGCAGATGGCAGTCGTTGCTCAAGGTGTTGAACGGCCCGTTACTCTGGTGGCCGTAACCGAAGATTTTCAAGTGATCCGTAACCTCCTCGTCCTGAGCGGTCGGTACTTTGACACGGCCGATTTCGAATCGCGCGGCAAAGTCTGCCTGCTAAGCCAAGATCTCGCACGAATCGTGTTTCCGGATGCCGATCCCGTAGGAAAAGAAATTCGAGTCGGCGAACTCCGATTCACCATTATCGGGGTTTTCAAAGAAAGGATTGCAACCTTTGGCCAATCCGAGATCGCGCGAGAGACTGTGGTTGTTCCCTTTAGCTTACTCAAGAGCTTTGCTGGAACGGAGTCGGTTAGGGTCCTTTACATACAGGCACCACGTCCTGAGGTAGTGCCTACGGTAACCCAACAGCTGTCCGAGCTCTTGCAGGCACGGCATCGTGCCGGGGCGCGGTATGAGGTCCAGAATCTGGGAGCGATTCTTGATGCCGCCCGCAACGTTTCTTTTGCCGTGATGATGGTGCTGCTTGCGGTAGGTTCGATTACACTCCTTATCAGCGGCGTGGGCATCATGAATATCATGTTGGTCACTGTCACACAACGGACGCGGGAAATCGGGGTCCGTAAGGCAATTGGCGCGCTCCGGCGTCAGATCTTGTATCAGTTTCTGCTCGAAGCTTTGGTCATCAGCGGTATTGGAGCAGTCCTTGGAATTCTGATCGCGATAGCAATTCCCATTGCGGTCCGCCCTTTCCTTCCAGATGGGATGTCCATTCCGATTTCTGGCCTGTCTATTGTTGCAGCCTTTGTGGTTTCATGCGCTACCGGTATCATCTTTGGTTATTTGCCCGCCAGCCGGGCAGCGAAACTACAACCAACCGAAGCACTCCGATATGAATAAGAGTCAATTGATCAATCGCGTGTTATTGCCCGCAGCACTGGTGCTTTGCCCGGTGGCGCTGGGCGCACAGGATGTCGAATCCCTAAACCTGAAACAAGCGGTACAAAAGGCGGTGCAGAACAGCCGTGAAGTAGCGTTAGCTCAAGTGCAGTACGACGTGTCCCGTAAGATGGTGGACGTCAACCGCGCTGTGTTTAAACCGAACTTGTACACCGGGTCCGGGCTCGCGTGGACACATGGATTTCCACAAACGATCTCCGGTGCGGCTCCAACCATCGTCAACGTGTCCTATGTGCAGACATTGTTCAATCCGCCTTTAAGCGCCCAGGCTTTCGCGGCCGCCGAACGCAGCGAGTCGCAACGTCTGGAATTCGAGAAAACACGAAATGCAGTGATGTTCGAAACCAGCTCTGCATATCTGGAGCTGGCGAAGGTGCGGCATTCGTCGGAGCTAATGCGGAATGAGCGGCAAAGCAATGCCAGGATACTGAACTTCACGCGTCAAAGACTCAGCGAAGGTTTGGAACTCCCTATCGAAGTCACACGCGCAGAACTCACCGAGGCGCGCACAGAACAGAAGATAGTTCAGCTTGAAAGCCGGCAGCGGGTCCTCGAGCGTCGGTTAGCCGGTTTGATGGGAATTCCTGCAGGGCGCCGGATTGAGGTGGAGCCTGTGACGCTGTCTTTCGATGAGAGTCAACGCGAGGGAGATCTCACGGATCGCGCGATGGAAAACAGTCTTGATCTGCGGCAAGCAGAATACGAGCGGCGTGCGCGAGAGCGGCGGTTGCAAGGGGAAATCGGTTCCAAGTGGCCGTCAGTTGATCTCGTCGGAGAATACGGCCTCTTTGCGAAATTCAACAACTTCCAGGAGTTCTTTCAAAAGTTTGAACGTAACAACGTTAACATCGGAGTTCAGGTCAAGATTCCAATCTTCGCATCCCAACGGAGTGCGAACGTGGCTCTGGCCAGAAGCGAGTTGACCGCTGCTGAAGCGACGCTGAACACCAAGCGCCAGACCGTGGAGCTTGACGTCTCCACCAAGTACCAGCATTTGCGGGAACTTAACGCTGCCCGCGAGGTCGCGCGGCTTGAGCTGAAACTGGCGCAAGAAAACTTACAACTCCTCCAAACCAGATTTGAGGAAGGCAAGACGAACCTGCGTGAGGTCGAAAACGCACGAATCGAAGAGAACGAGCGGTGGCTTGCTTTTCTCGATAGCGACTATGAGCGGCAAAAGGCACAATTGGACTTGATGAATACGACTGGCAGTATCGGCCAGTTATTGCAATAAACTCCATGTGGTGAAGAAAGCCACAAGTTTTCTGGTGGGAGGAACTCTTGGCATCGGTCATGAAAACGCTCCTGTTGAATCCTCCGAGCTTCCCGAACTTTGACGGAGGAGCCAGTTCCCGTTGGCCCGCGACTCGCGAAATCGAATCATACTGGTATCCCGTTTGGCTGAGCTATCCCGCTGGGATGCTGCCCGGCAGTCGCTTACTGGACGCGCCTCCGCACGGTGTCACTCCGGACGAGACAGTCCGAATTTCACGCGATTACGATTTTCTCGTTTTGTTCACGTCTACTGTCGGTTTCGATAACGATGTTGCGCTCGCGCGGAAGATGAAAGCGGAGAAGCCGGACCTGAAGATCGCGTTTGTGGGGCCCCACGTTCAACTCAAGCCGGACTGTCTGATGACCAGCCCGGAAATCGATTTCATTATCACCGGCGAATTCGACCACTCCGTCGTCGAGTACGCGCAAGGCAAGCCGCTCAGTCAGATTGCGGGTGCGGGTTACAGAAATAACGGCCGCATTCATTTGAACCCGTCGCGGCCTCAGCTTCAGACGGAAGACCTCGATAAGCTCCCGTTCGCGACCGAGGTTTACAAGCGCGACCTCACGATCGAGAGATACAACGTTCCATTCCTGCTTCATCCTTATGTGGCTTTTTACACGTCGCGCGGCTGTCCGGCGCTCTGCACGTTTTGTTTGTGGCCGCAGACGCTTTCGGGACATGCGTGGCGAGTTCGCTCGAGCGAAAACGTAGCTCGGGAAGTCCGGCAGGCGCTTCGCTTATTTCCGCAAGCAAAGGAATTTTTCTTCGACGACGATACGTTCAACATCCGCAAAGACCGCGTCCTCGACGTTTGCGCAAAGCTGAAGCCGCTCGGCTTTCGGTGGTCGTGTACGGCACGCGTGAACAGTGACTATGAAACGCTGAAGGCCATGGCTGACGCTGGAGCGCGCCTCCTCATTGTAGGGTTTGAATCCGGTGATCCGCAGATCCTCAAGAACATCAAGAAAGGTGCAACAGTCGAGCAGGCTCGCGCCTTCGCGAAGAATTGCAAGAAAGTGGGAATTCGGATCCACGGCGACTTCATCATTGGACTCCCTGGAGAGACACGAGAAACGATCCAGCGCACAATTGATTTCGCCAAGGAAATCGATCCGGAAACCATTCAGGTATCCATCGCCCACGCGTATCCGGGTACGGAACTCTACGATCAACTGAACGGCAACAGCTTCATGCATTCCGAAGCTATTGCCGATGGCGGGGGGCATCAACTTCCTCACATCGAATACCCGGGACTGCCGCTTGAAGAAATGATGGGGGCGGTGAACCGCTTTTACGATTCCTATTATTTCCGGCCACGCGTGGTCTGGCGCATCGTGCGCGATTCGTTATGGGACGCGCATGAGCGGAAGCGCCTTTACACGGAGGCTGTGGAATACCTCCGGGTTCGATCCGAGCGTTGGAAGTATGCACGAAAAAAGACTGCCGACGCATGAACGCGGAACCAAGAACGCGCCGGCGCACGTACCTGTTGCTTGGGACAATGGTGTTCTTCAGCTCTATCGGAAATGTCCTGCTCAGCAAGGGAATGAAACAGGTTGGTCAGGTTGTTGATTTTTCTCCGGTCGCGCTGCTCGGGATGTTTTTCAAGACATTCATGAACAGCAGTATTTGGCTGGGGATCTTCAGTATGCTGCTTTTTTTTGTTTGCTACTTGCTTTTGCTTTCATGGGCAGACCTCAGTTACGTCCAGCCGGCTTCCGCCATCGGCTATGCGATGGTGGCGTTGCTCGGATATGTGCTTCTGGGCGAATCCGTCTCGCCGGCGCGATGGGTAGGCGTACTGTTTATCAGCGGTGGTGTCGCATTGGTCGGTGGAACGAATCCAAGCACGACGCGGAGTGATCGACCGTGCGAATGATCTTTTTCATTGCGATTGTCGTGTTGAGTGGCACTGCAGGCGACCTCGCCGTCAGTCATGCTATGAAACAGATCGGGGAGATTGCGACGCTCCGGCCTTCCGCGATATGGCGAGTCTTAGTGCGTGCATTTCGACTCGCTTGGATGTGGATTGGATTGGCGCTGATGGCTCTTGCGTTCTTTTCGCTGCTTGCGTTGCTTTCATGGGCCGACGTGAGCATCGTCGTCCCTGCAACAGCCCTCAGTTACGTCACTGCAGCGTTTGGAGCGAAGTATCTGCTGCATGAGGACGTCGCTCCGCTCCGCTGGGCCGGCGTGTTTTTGGTTTGCGCCGGCGTCGCCTTGTTGTCGTTGAGCTGAATTCCGCTTAGGTTGATATCAGGTTACTTTCTTGACTCTCTTTGTAACGAACAGGATGACAGAGCCGACAAGCCAGGCGAATACGGGGACAACAAACGCCGCAACGGTGTGTGCAAGAACGTGGAGCCAGTTCCTGCCGCTGCTTCCTCCAAAGAACTCGGGCGCCGTGTAAATGTTATCCGTTCCCGTAAGGATTCCAAGGACGATGCCGAAAGCAATCAGCATATGTGCGAAAACGTTTTGAGTCAGCAGTAGGCCAAATAGTTGTTTGTAGCCACCGAACTCGCGGCTGTAAACCGCGATCGAGCAATAGATCAGCCCTATTAAAAGCACAATATTGATGCTGACCGAGCGCGTTGAAGCAATCGACGCGCCCGCCAATGGAAGTGCGAGTCGGATCACAAAGGCTGCCGCAATCAGGATTAGAATCCACCGCTCGAATTGAATGTATTCCGAAAGCTTCTTGCCGAACATACACCTCACTCATTATGAAACTGCGGAGATCCGACGGTACCGCAGTCCTGGATGAGATACAAGCATCTGCTGTGCAGGTCGGGTGTTGTTCGTCCTAGTTCTGCTTGTCGTGGACAGCAATGTAGTTCATCGCGTTCACCTGGGAGCGTGTTTCCGGGTCAGCAGTTCGCACACAACAACGTTCATTCAGACTTCATATCCATGCTTTCGTCCATGCTGATGCGTTTGGGTGCATGCGGATCTTCGCCCGAGTAGGTGGCAATGATTTTGAAGGTCGTGTCGCCGATTTCTGCCGAATACATGTAATTAGCGCGGTTTGCGATGGTGATGTCATTGGTCGCGCGCAGCTCTTCGAGGGTCGCATACTTACCGGCGCTCGCAAAATAGCGGCGTTCGGCGTTCGCGATTGCAATCAAATCGTTGCGTACGCCGGTGACCTCAATTACTGCTGTCGGGGTCGAACCTTTTGGCGTCAGCGTTTGCACCTGCCCAATGTAAACGTATCCGCCAATCCCTACGACAGTAATCAGGGCAATGAATCCGAAGGTGCGTCCCATGGCAGGAATAGTAGCCGCGTGACATCGAATTCCTGCAACTTTTCTATACCGAAACATGAAAGGGGCCTGCCCCCGATGTCCCGGTTTTTTTATGGTTGCCCAGCTTGTCGGGAACGCCGTTTTAGTGGTGCAGCGTGGGGATCGCGAGGCACTACGGCCGTAAGCGTCGTCCCGGTATCATGCGAACGTATTTCCAGGTACCCCCCGTGATGGCGAAGCCGTTCGCGCATTGCAGGTATGCCGACTCCAGCTCCCATGTTGCCGCCATGTTTTCTGGCGCCGGCGTTATTCGGCAAACGCTTACGACGATCTTCAATTTGCAGGATAAGTTGAGTTTCTTGTTTGTCCAGACGGATGGTTGCGGTATCGCTGCCGGAGTGACGCCTGATGTTTGTCAGTCCTTCTTGAACCACGCGGAACAGATTCATCTCCAGTTCCGGAGGCAAACGCCCGATCTCTTTCTTGATGTCCAAAGTGACGTCGATACCGGTGCGCTCTATAAAACCTCGGACATACCATTCCACAGCGCCAACTAGACCGAACTTATCGAGAGTGGGCGGATGCAGTAAATACGACAAAGTCCGTATTTCCTTCAAAGATTCCTGACAAAGCGTTTGGCAGTCGGCAAGCGTATTTCTCAGATTGGAAGGAAGCGCACTGGCGTGGTCCAGACTTGCGAGGTTGAAACTGATTGCGGCCAGATTCTGGCCAGTTACGTCATGTAGCTCCATGGCAATGCGACGCCTTTCGTTGTCGGTTACGTTCAGCAGCCGCGCCGAAAGTTCTTGTAATTCCTGTTCGGCCCGTTTGTACTCAGTTATATCGGTGACTGAGCCCAGAATTTGTTTTGGCCGCCCGTCTGCAGTCCGGGTGAAAATCGTTGCGCAACGGTGGACCCAGCGCCACTGACCGTTCTTATGTCTCAATCGAAACACGTGCTCGAAGACCTCACTATCCTTGCGAGCGGTATATTCAGTTGCAAGCTTTGGCAAGAAGGTGAAGTCATCTGGATGCATTAACAGCTCAATGAAGCTGGCGCCCATGTTCTCGATCTCTTTGGGGGTATAGCCAATCACGTCGGCGCTACGTTCATTGGCATAAACATTTCGGCGTTCAATGAGATCGTATATGAACAGCACATTCAACGACGTTTCGGCAATACGCTAAACGAACCACCAACTCTCTTCCGATTCCGTCTCCGCTC
>Ga0126369_10000439_pt1 | contig 27176 bp, 26 predicted proteins | sample PanSoiMetaPlot_1_FD_109646 | JGI IMG/M metagenome (GOLD analysis project Ga0126369, IMG submission 109646) | Tropical forest soil microbial communities from Panama - MetaG Plot_1 | ecosystem: Environmental > Terrestrial > Soil > Tropical forest > Bulk soil | place: Panama | collected 2016-02-17
CGGCGGGGTTATGGTGTGGGCGGTGTTCACGGATAGCATCGCGCCGCCGGGCCCGACCTTTCTCGCCGGTGACTATTTCGGTGCGACAGGTCAGGTCACGGTCGCCGCGGGTCTCGGCGCCAACGTTCTCATCGGCGGTTCCAGCAATACGGTCGCTTTGCAGCCGGTCTCGATAGCCACTTCGGTCGGAGTGAACCTCGCGCTGGGTGTGGCAGAACTCCATCTGCGCCCCGGCCCCTAGCTGGCGCAGTTCCGTGCGGTCACGGCCGCCTTCGAGGCGGCCGTTTTCATTGGGATGAAGCGTGTATCGTCCTGCGCGCTTTGCCGTCGTGTGTGGAACAACGACGCCCCTTGCCAAGTCCCCCTCCGGCCTGAAACGATGGTTCAAACGGTCTCACAGAACGGGCCGTATCTCGTCGCTATCGGAGGCGGAGAATGGCACAGAACGGCACACGAGCGACGGGTCCACGGTGCATTGCGCTGGTGGGCCCATTCCAGAGCGGCAAGACGACGCTGCTCGAGGCGATCCTCGCGCGTACCGGCGCGATCCAGCGTCAAGGCACGGTCGAGGCGGAAAACACGGTCGGCGACGCCAGCAAGGAAGCGCGTCATCACAAGATGAGCGTCGAACTCTCCATTGCCAGCACCAATTTCATGGGCGATACCTATACTTTCGTCGATTGTCCGGGGTCGGTTGAATTCGTGCACGACATGCGCGCGGCGCTGCCGGCAGTCGACGCCGCTGTGGTGGTATGCGAGCTCGACGAAAAAAAGGTGCCGCAGCTTCAGCTCATTCTGCGCGAGCTTGAAGCGCAAAAAGTTCCCCGCTTTTTGTTTCTCAACAAGATCGATAAGGCGGATTCCACCATTCATGAGGCGCTGAGGCTCTTGCAGCCCGCCTCGCGTGGCAAGCTGCTGCTGCGACAGATACCGACCTTCTCCGGCGATATCATCACCGGCTTCGTCGATCTCGCGCTGGAGCGCGCGTTTGTCTACAAGGAGCACGCGCCGTCGGAAGTTGTTCCGCTCGAAGGTGATGCGCTCGATCGCGAGAAGACGGCAAGGTTCTCGATGCTCGAGACGTTGGCCGATCACGACGACGAGCTGATGGAGCAGCTGCTCGAAGACATCCAGCCGCCGCGCGACAAGGTATTCGATGATCTGTCGAAGGAATTACGCGAAGGTCTGGTCTGCCCAGTGCTGCTCGGCTCCGCCACGCGTACCAACGGGGTGCTGCGCCTCATGAAGGCGCTGCGCCACGAGTCGCCCGGCATCGCCGAAACCGCGAAGCGGCTCGGCGTGAAAGGAGGCCAGACCGTCGCTTACGTGCTCAAGACCATCAATAGCGCCCATGGCGGCAAGATGTCCGCGGTCCGCGTGCTCGCGGGAAAAATCGGAGACGGCGCCAATCTGATGAATGCAGACGGGCAGGTCGGGCGCGTCGCGGCTGTTTTCAGGCTCATGGGTCAACAGACCGAGAAACGCGGCGCCGCCGAGGCGGGCGATACCGTCGCACTCGGCAAGCTCGAGCACGCCGAGACCGGGGAGACTTTGAGCGACGGACAGCAGCCGCACCCGCCCGTCGCAAAAGCGGTTCCTCATCCGCCCGTGCTCTCCATCGCGGTCGTGGCCAAGGAGCGCAAGGACGACGTCAAGCTCGGCCAGGCGCTGGGGAAGCTGCTGGAGGAGGATCCCTCGATCAGCGTGGTTCATAATGCCGAGGCGCACGAAGTGGTGCTTTGGGGGCAAGGCGAGATGCAATTGCGCGTCGCCACCGAACGGCTGGTCGAGCGCTTCGGCATCCCCACCACTTCGCATAAACCAACGGTCGGCTATCGCGAGACCATCAAGAAGGGCATCGTGCAACGCGGTCGCCACAAGAAACAGTCGGGCGGCCACGGCCAATACGGCGATGTCGTTCTCGACATCAAACCGCTGCCGCGCGGCTCCGGCTTCAACTTTAGCGAGGAGATCAAGGGCGGCGTGGTGCCACGCAATTACATTCCTTCGGTGGAGGAAGGCGTCATCGAGGCGCTCAAGCACGGGCCGCTGGGATTTCCGGTGGTCGACATTGCGGCGAAGCTGATCGACGGCTCGTATCACACCGTCGATTCCTCGGACATGGCGTTCCAGCTTGCCGGGCGGCTCGCGATCCACGAGGGTCTGCCGCAGTGTCAGCCCGTGCTGCTCGAGCCGATCTACCAGGTCGAGATCGTCTGCCCGTCGGAGGCGACCGCCAAGATGAATGCCCTCATGTCGGGCCGGCGCGGCCAGATTCTTGGCTTCGACACGCGCGAGGGGTGGGACGGCTGGGACGTGGTGCGAGTGCAGATGCCGGAATCGGAGATCGGCGATCTCATCGTGGAGGTGCGTTCGGCCACTGCCGGCGTGGGCAGCTTCACCTTCAAGTTCGATCATATGGCCGAACTGATGGGCCGCACCGCCGAGCAGATTGTGGCGGCGCGTAAGTCGGCCGCGGCTTAACCGGGTTGCGGCAGCCCGCGATTGCGGTGCGCTAATCCCCGTGCGGGGCGCTGCCGTCCCCGCCGGCGACGATGTTTCGTTTCGGAATGATGGAAATGCGGCCGCTCGCCTCGAAGATCGCAAATTTGATCTCGTCCATACGCTCCAGCCCGTGAGCGCGCCGCGCCGCTTCGAGCACGTCCTCCTCGCTGATGCGGGCGCGGCGCAAGCGGGCGCTCAAGACATGGCCGTTCTCGACCACCACGGTCGGCACGCCTTTTAGAACATGGGCGAGGCGCGGCACGTCCCGTTCCAGCAAAGAGACGGCAACATCGACGACGACGAAGGTTGCGATCACCAGGAACGCATGCGTGAGCGAGTAATCCTGCCCCATCAATGCCCGCGAAGCGGCGCCGCCGATGATGAGGAACAGAATGAAGTCGAATACCGTCAACTGGCCAAGCGTGCGCCGGCCGGTCGCTCGGATTACGAGCCAGAGGATGAAATAGACCACGAGTGACTTGATGACGCTGTCCATGGTGCTCTCACGGGTAAACAAGGATTGAGAATGCAACGCGTCCTTCGGGACCGGCGGCCGCGGTCAGATCGAAGCGTCCGAACGAGCGCGGGTGGGCCCGCAGCACGACCGAGAGTTCGCCCGTGGTCGGCGCCTGAAACACGAATTCCAGGCCTTGCGGTCCGGCGCTGCTTCGCAGCGGACGCGGCTCCATGTCGGCGATCTGGAAATTGTCTGCGAATGGTGGGCTCAGCGTCAAACTGGCTTCATCGCAATAGGAGACAAGAATTCGCGCGTTGAAACGCGCCAACGCCGTGACGCGCTGGAAACGTTCGTAGGTCAGCGACAGTCCGCCATCCGTCACCGTGCTCTTGCTGAGCGGCCCGTGTGCCAACAATCCGGTGAGCGCAATCAGAAGGATGACCGCCAGCACGATCCATGTCGCGCGCTCCCATGCCCAGAACGCGTTCTGGAGCCGGATGCTCTCCGGGATGGGATAATTGCGATTATGGCGCTCGCGCATGAAAATGAGCACTCAATGGAAAACGCGAGCTTGGCTGTCTAGGTTCCCCTATTGCTGTGCGTCATCACCCGACTCTGGCGCAGGCGTGACTTGCCCGTGATGACGTGCCGGCGTATCGAGGAGTGCGCCTTCATCGTCTAGGGACGAGCAGCCATGCACGTCATCCGCCGCCGCGGGTGGGAAATCCCCGAACGCCTTGCCACGCCGGAGCACCTCTTCTGGAACCGACGCGCCTTTCTGGCGGGAAGCGGCGCGGCCGCGTTATCGCTCGCGCCCAACTTTGCGCTCGCCCAGCGCATTAGCGACCTGCCGGACCCGACCAAGGACCTCTACCCAGTCGGCCGCAATGAAAAATACGCGTTGGATCGGCCGGTCACCGACGAAAAGATTAATACCAACTACAACAATTTCTACGAGTTCGGCTCGAGCAAGAGCGTCGCCAAGACGGCCCAAGCACTCAAGCTGCGGCCCTGGATGGTCAAGATCGACGGCATGGTGGAGACGCCGCAGGAGATCGGCATCGACGATCTCATCCGCAAGATGCCGCTGGAGGAGCGCCTCTATCGGCATCGTTGCGTCGAGGCATGGTCGATGGCGATTGCGTGGAGCGGCTTTCCATTCGCCAAGCTGGTGGAATTGGCCAAGCCTTTGTCCGCGGCAAAGTACGTGCGGATGGAGACCTTCCTCGATCCTTCTGTCGCGCCCAGCCAGAAGCAGAGCTGGTATCCCTGGCCCTACGTCGAAGGCTTGACCATCGCCGAGGCGACCAACGAGCTCGCTTTCCTCGTCACCGGCGCTTACGGCAAGCCGGTGTCGAAAGTGCAGGGCGCGCCGTTGCGTCTGGCGGTGCCGTGGAAATACGGCTTCAAGTCCATCAAATCGATCGTGCGCTTCAGCTTCACCGATCAGCGGCCGAAGAGTTACTGGGAGGCGTTGCAAGCGTCCGAGTACGGCTTTTGGGCCAACGTCAATCCGGGGGTCGCGCATCCGCGCTGGAGCCAGGCCACCGAAGAGCTCATCGGGCGCAATGAGCGCCGGCCGACGCTCATCTTCAACGGCTATGGCGAGTACGTCGCCGACCTCTACAAAGGCCTGGAGCACGAGCGGCTCTGGGCCTGAGCGATCGCCGGCACAAAGACCCGGGCCGAGCTGCCGGACGGTTTTATGGATTTTCGCCCGTTTCGGCCTCTGCCAACCGGCTGCGCCAGTCCTTGCGGCTGCGCATGAGCGACAGCGCCGCCAATGCCAGCAGCGCGGCGCACAGGCCGAGCAACGCCGCCGCAATCGGGCGCTGGAAGAAGATTGCCCAGTTGCCGTTCGACATGATCAGCGACTGGCGCAGCGACATCTCCAACGTTGGTGCGATCACCAGCCCGAGCACCAAAGGTGCGGGATCGAACCCGAATTTACGTAAACCATAGCCGATGATGCCCATGATCAGCATGATCCAGACGTCGACGATCGAATGACTGACCTCGTAAACGCCGATGATGCAAAACATGATCACCAATGGATAGAGATAGGCGTAGGGAATTCGCAGCACGTTCACGAAAATGCCGACAAGCGGCAAATTGAGCGCGAGCAACATGAGGTTGCCCACATACATCGAGGCCACGAAGCCCCAGAAAACGTCGGGATGTTCGTTCACCAGCGTCGGCCCCGGTGGGACGCCATGGATCATCAGTGCTGCAATCAGCACGGCCGTGATCGGGCCGGTGGGAAGACCGAGCGCCAGCATGGGCACGAACGCGCCGGTGGAGGCCGCGTTGTTGGCCGATTCGGGCCCAGCAACGCCCGCGACCGCGCCCTTGCCGAATTCCTGTGGCTGCTTCGAGAGCCGTCGCTCGACTCCGTAGGATAGAAAACTCGAAATGATGTGAGCCGATCCGGGTGTAAGTCCGATCAGAAAACCGAGCAGCGAACCGCGTGCGATCGGCATGGCCGATTGCCGCCATTCGCGGCGGCTGGGCAGGAGTTCGCGCAGGCGCGGCGCGATCACCTTGCCGACGACGCTCGCCGACGGCGTCGACAGAATCTCGCCGAGTCCGAATAGGCCGATCGCGACCGGCACGATGCCAATTCCGTCGCCAAGCTCGGCGATATCAAAGGAGTAGCGAAAGTGGCCGGTCATATTGTCGATGCCTATGGTGCCCAGCAGGAGCCCGAAGCACGCCATCAGCAGCGTGCGCGGCAGCGACGTCGATGACATGTAGGCGAGGAAAATGAGGCCTAGCACGAGCAGCGCGGCATATTCCGGCGGCCCGAAGCGTAGCGCGAATGTTGCGAGCGGCGGCGCGATCAGCGTGAGCATGAGCACCCCGAACGTGCCCGCGATCCACGAGCCGACGGCGGCGATGCACAAGGCTGCGCCGGCGCGCCCTTTCTGCGCCATGGCGTAGCCGTCGATGCAGGTCATGACCGAGGCGGCTTCGCCCGGAATGCGCATCAGGATCGAGGTGGTCGAGCCGCCGTACTGCGAGCCGTAATAGATGCCGGCCAGCATCACCACTGACTTGGTGGTGTCGAGCCCGAATGTCGCGGGCAGGAGGATGCTGATGCCGGACAGCGGCCCGATGCCGGGCAGGACGCCGACGATGGTGCCGACGAGGCAGCCGAGGAAGGCATACCACAACACATCGGGCTGGAGCGCGACCGAGAAGCCGAGCAGGAGGCTTTCCAAGGTGCCCATCACTGAAATCCGAGAATGCCGCGCTCGAGCGGTGTCCTGAGCAGCACGGTGAACAGCAAATACGTAAGTCCGACCACTCCGATGCTGAAGCCGGCGGCCACTAGCGGGTTGCGCCGCTCGGTCAAGAAGGTCAGCGCAAACAGCAAGAGCGCCATCGTGATCGGGAAGCCCAGCGTTTGATAGAGCGCGATGGCGGCCGCGGTGATGGCGACGACCCGCGCGGCGTGCGGCAGGTCGCGCCACGCGACGGTCGCAACCGGTGCGCTCTCGTTGGCGCGCAGGATGAGCAACAGAGCGAACGCGATGAGGAAGCTCGCGATCAGTTTCGGCATCATGCCGGCGCCTGGAAACGACAGCGTGCCGAACGGGAGATCGCCGCTGAGCACGAATACGAGCAGGCCGAAGGCGACAAAGGCGCCCCCCGCGATGTGGTCGCTGCGCAGAGTCACGCTCTCTCCGTTCCCCTCCCGCCGGCGCAAGTGCGCTGCGCGGAGTTCAACGCGCTCGGTTTGTGGCGCTGTGTAATGGCGCCGGCCTAGATCACCCCTCGACCTTGCCGATCGATCGGATCGCCGCTTCGATGCGCTTGCTGTCGGCTTCCCAGAATGCCGCGAATTGCGCCTGATCCATATAGGCGAGCTCCTGTCCGAGATTGGCGAGCGCCGCTTTGAACGGGTCGCTGTGCGCCGCCTTGTCGACCACTTCGCGCAGATACGCGATGACATCCGCTGGTGTGCCCTTGGGCGCAAACATGCCGACCCAGAGATAATATTCGATATCGTAGCCCAACTCCTTCATCGTCGGCACGTCGGGAAGCGCCTTCGAGCGTTGCGCGCCGAACAAAGCAAGCGGCCGCGCCTTGCCTGCCTTGATCTGCGAGAGGCTCGCCGAAATCGAGGAGACCAGCATCTGCGAATTGTTACCGAGAAATGCGGTCAGCGCCGGCCCGCCGCCCTGGGTCGGCAAATGCCTGAGCTTCAAGCCGCCGGCAGCGGCGGTGAACAGCGCGGTCGGGATGTGCAGCGCGCCGTAAAGTCCCGACGAGCTGAAGACGATTTCGTTTGGGCGCTTCTTGGCGTCGTCCACAAGTTCTTTGAGCGTCTTATAGGGCTGCTGATCATTGACGATCAGCACGCATGGATCGGCGACGAACCGCGCGATCGGCATGAAGTCGGCGCGTGTGAACTTAGGTGTGCGCCCGAACAGTTTGTCGACCTCGGCGAAACCCGAGATCGACGTGATGTGCAGAAGCAGCGTGTAGCCATCCGGCTTCGCATTGGCGACGAACTGCGCGCCGACTGCGCCGGCGGCGCCGGATTTGGTTTCGATCACCACCGGTTTCTGCACCATCGGCTCCATGACCGCGGCGAGGGGCCGCCCGACCACGTCAGCCGCACCACCCGGGGGGAACGGATTGATCATGACAATCGCGTGCGTCGGGTAGGTCGCCTCTTGCGCGAACGATGCCTTAAGCGTGACGGCCGCGGCGGCGGAGCTGAAGATGAAGCCGCGTCTATCCATGCTGTCCTCCTCAATTGAGCCAGGCTCGCGCACGCGCCCCGCTTTCCTGCGGGCCGCGATGCTAGGAGGCACCTCCGGTGGGGTCAACCGCGCGCGCCCGCGGCATAAAAGAGCGTGCGATCGCTAATCGATGATTGCCACGGCGCGCGTCCAGCCCGCGGAACCGCCGCGCACTTTGACCGGAAAGCAGCTCACCATGAAACCATCGGCCGGCAGCGCTTCGAGGTTGTTGAGCTTCTCGATATGGCAATATCCGATCTCGCGGCCGGCGCGGTGGCCCTCCCAGATCAGGCTCGCATCACGGGTCGCGAGATACTTCTCCTTGGTGTGCACGAACGGCGCATCCCAGCTCCAGCCGTCGGTCCCGGTCACGCGCACGCCCCGCTCGAGCAGGTAGAGAGTTGCCTCGCGACCCATGCCGCAGCCCTTGCTGACGTAATCGGGCCGGCCGTACGCGGCGCCCGCGCTCGTATTCACCAGCACGATCTCGAGCGGCGCAAGTGCGTGCCCGATGCGCTCGAGCTCGGCTTCCACGTCGCGCGCGCTCGCCACATAACCATCGGGAAAATGACGGAAGTCGAGCTTGACGCCCGGCTGAAGGCACCATTCGAGCGGGACTTCGTCGATGGTGATCGCACGCTTGCCGCGATCCATGGTGGAGGCGAAATGCCACGGCGCGTCGAGGTGGGTCGTGTTGTGGGTCGAGAGCCGAATCCACTCGATTGCCCAGCCTTCGCCGTCGGGTAGATCCTCCTTGCGCAGCCCGGGAAAGAACTTGATCAGGTCCGCCGCCATTTGCCGGTGCGTGAAGTAGTCGATCTTCGGTCCGTAACCCGGCGGATCGGCTGCGACGTCGTTCTCGAGCGGCACCGAAATGTCGATCAACTTGCGTGCCATGAGCAGCACTCCTTATGCTCCAATTTCCGCAGCGCCGTCCGTTTCATTTCGCCGGCGCCTGCAAGCCAGATGCGAACGAGGACATCATGCCGGCCTACTGGATTGCGCGATCCAAGATCAACGATCCGACCGAATACAAGAAATACACCGACCTCGTGCCGGGCATCATCGCCAAGTTCGGCGGCAAAGTGCTCGCGCGTGGCGGCCGCTATCAGGTCATGGAAGGGCCGGCCAAGTTTCACCGCTTCATCGTGATCGAGTTTCCCACCTTCGAGCAGGGCGTCGCCTGCTTCACCTCGCCCGAATACGACGGTGCCGCGGCCTTCCGCCGCAGCGGTGCGGGCGAAGTCGAAACTGTTATTGTCGAAGCCGGCGATGCAACGCGTTAACCATTACCAACCGGCGGCGGCCTACTAGCGGGGCGCGGCCGATTGGCCATAAGATGCAGAAAAAGAGCGTAACAGGGAGACAAGGAATGCAAAATCACGCAATGCAGCGGGCCGTGAACTGGCTTGCCCGAGTTTGCGCCGGCCTCGCGGCGTGCGCACTCATTTTCGCAGGCGCAGCCTGGGCGCAATCCGGCGAGCCGATCAAGATTGGCTTCAGCATGGCCATGACCGGCAGCCTCGGCCCGAACGGCAAGTCGGCCCTGCTGGCGCAGAAGATTTGGGAGGAGGATATCAACGCCAAAGGCGGGGTGCTCGGTCGTCCCGTCAAGCTCATCTATTACGACGACCAGACCAATCCGGCGACGGTGCCCGGCATCTACACGAAGCTCATCGATGTCGACAAAGTCGACCTGGTCATCGGCGGCTACGGCACCAATATGCTGGCCCCGGCGATGCCCGTCGTGATGCAGAAGGGCAAGGTGTTCATCGGACTGCTCGGCCTCGGCGTGAACACCGAATTCAAGTACCCGAAATACTTTGTCATGATTCCGTCCGGTCCGGATCCGAAGCCGGCGTTCACCAAGGGCTTCTTCGACATCGCGATGGCACAGAACCCGAAGCCGAAGACGGTCGCGATCGTGGCGGAAGACGCGGAATTCTCGGTGAATGCTTCTGACGGCGCACGCGAGAACGCCAAGAAAGCGGGTCTCAATATTGTCTATGACAAGCGCTATCCGCCATCGACCACCGACTTCGCGCCGATCGTGCGCGCGATCCAGGCCACCAATCCCGACCTGGTCAACATCAACTCCTATCCGGCCGGCTCGGTCGGCTGGGTGCGTGCGGTCAACGAGATCGGCTTCAAGCCCAAGATGATCGGCGGCGGTATGGTCGGTCTGCAGAATACCGCGATCAAGACGCAGCTCGGGCCGCTGCTCAACGGGTTCATCAACTACGACTTCTGGATACCGGTGCCGAAGATGCAGTTCCCCGGCATCCCCGAGCTGATGCAGAAGTATCAGTCGCGGGCGGCGACCGAGGGCGTCGACCGGCTCGGCTATTACATGGCGCCGCAGGCCTATGCCCAGCTGCAGGTGCTGCAGCAGGCGGTCGAGGCGACCAAGGGCACGAACGACGACAAGATTGCGGACTACATCCGCAACAACACATTCAAGACCGTGCTTGGCGACGTGAAGTTCGACAAGAGCGGCGAGTGGGCGCAGTCGCGCGTGCTGCAGGTGCAGTTCCAGCACATCCAGGCCTACGAGGTCGTGCAGTTCACAAATGTTGCGACCCAGGTCGTGCTGACGCCGGCGGAATACAGCTCGGGCGAGGTGATCTACCCGTACGAGAAGGCGAAATAGGGTCCCCCCATCAGCTCCCGTCGTCCCTAAAAGGGACGCTCGGCTCGGACTGAAGTACGAGCGCAAGTCGGTCATCGCCGGCTTGCGCTTTTCGATTATAGGCCGAGATAAAACTTGCGGATTAGCTCGTTGTTGTTGAGTTCGTCGGCAGAGCGGCCTTCGAACGCGATCTGGCCGTGGACGATGACGTAGCCGCGGTCGGCGATGCGCAACGCTTGCGGGAAGTTCTGCTCCGCCATCAGGACCGTGAGCTTGTATTGGTCCTTGAGCTCCTTGATCTTGTCGATGGTGCGGCTGACGAGCACCGGCGCCAGGCCGACCGAGGGCTCGTCGATCAAGAGGATGCGCGGCGCCAGCATCAACGCGCGTGCTAAGGCGAGCATCTGCTGTTCGCCGCCGCTCATGGAGCCCGCGAGCTGGCCGCGCCGCTCGGCCAGGCGCGGGAAGCATTCGAAGCAGAAATCGAGGTTGGACTTGAGTGTGGTGCGCGCCTTGTGCCGGAACGCGCCGAGCAGGAGATTTTCCTCCACCGAGAGGCGCGGAAACAGCCGGCGGCCTTCAGGCACCAACGCGATGCCGAGATCGACGATCTGCTCCGTACTGCGACCGACAAGGTCGTGCTTTTGGCCGTCGATCTCGACCACGATGCGTCCGGCGCGCGGGCGAACGATCCCCATGACGCATTTCATCAGTGTCGACTTGCCGTTGCCGTTCGTCCCCAGCAGCACCACCGTCTCGCCGGAGTTGACGTCGAGCGACACGTTCTCGAGCACGCGCACGGCGCCATAGGCGGCGTCGATCTTCTCGATTGTCAGGCTATTGGCCAATATACGCCCTCTCCACCTCGGCATCGCGGATTACCGTATCAGGCGCACCGTCCGCGATTTTTTTCCCGGACACCAGCACGATGAGCCGCTGCGAGAACTTCATGACCGCGCGCATGATGTGCTCGATCAGGATGATGGTAATGCCGCGCTCGTTGAGTCGAATGAGCAATCCCACGATGTCGTCCACCTCCGAATGCGAGAGGCCGGCCATCGACTCATCGGCAATGAGGAGCTTCGGCTCGGCGGCCATAGCGCGCGCGAGTTCGAGCTTGCGCATCTCCACCTGTGTGAGATCGCGGGGCAGGTGGGTTGCTTTGTCGGCGAGACCGACGAGCTGCAATAGCTCGGTGCAGCGCGCATCGAGCTCGGTGGGTGAAAGCGCGCGTCCCAGCCGCGCGTTCACCGTATAGAGGAGCGGCACCCGCAAATTGTCGGCGACCGTCAATGTCATGAACGGGCGCGGAAGCTGAAAGCTGCGCGCCATGCCACGGCGGGTACGCTCATGCGTCAGCAGCCCGTCCACCGTCTCGCCGTTGAAGCGAACGGTGCCGGTTTCGTTCACGAGCGTCCCGCAAACGCAGTTGACCAAGGTCGACTTGCCGGAGCCGTTGGGACCGATCAAGCCGACGCGCTCACCCTCGGCGACCGTGAGGTCGATGCCGTCGAGTGCGACAAAGCCGCCGAAACGTTTGCTCAGACCGGTGACCTCGAGCAGCAGGCTAGCCATCACTTTGCCCTTCCGCGCGTCCAGCCCTGCACCAGGCCGACGATGCCGTTCGGAGCGATAATGACGAATGCGACTAGCAGCAATCCGACGATGAGAAGGTTGACAACCGAGGAAATGGTCACGGTCGCGATCTGCTGCAACGATCCAAGCAGGATAGCGCCGATTAGCGGCCCGACCCAGCTGGTCGTGCCGCCGATCATCGGCATGGCGATCGAATTGACGGCGTATTCGAGCCCGAAGGCGGACGACGGCTGAAGATAGCCGATGTAGTAGGGAAACGGCGCCCCGGCCATGCCCATGAGCGCTCCGGACAGCGTGGTGGCGATGAGCTTGAGGCGAAGCGTCGGCACGCCGGAGGCTTCCGCCGCTAGCTCATCGTCGCGGATCGTGGCGAAGCCGTAGCCGAGCTGCGAGCGCTCGATACCGCGCGCAATGGTGAGCGCGAGGACTGCCAGCGCGAGCATCACTAAGAACAGATACTGGATGTAAGGGCCGATGAACTCAATCTCGTTCGGCCGGATGATGTAGGCGCCGCGCGAGCCGCCGACGTAATCCCAGTTGACGACGAGGGTCTGCAGCACCACCGCGAGCGCGAGCGTGGCGATCGCGAAAAAGGCACCGCGCAGCCGCAGCGTCAAATAACCCATGCCGAGCCCGACGATTCCCGACACGATCCCGCCGATAACGATCAATAGCGGGATCGGCAATGGATACGATTTGTGCAGGAAGACCGTCGCATAGGCGCCCAGCGCGAAGAACGCGGCCGAGCCGAAATTGACGTAGCCGGTATATCCGCCGAGAATATTCCAAGCGGTCGCCAGTACCACGAATTGCAACACGGTGTAGCCGGCGAAGAACACGTAATCGTTGCTCACCAGTCGCGCACCGAAAAACACGACAACTGCGACCGCGATCAAAATCAAGAAAAAGACTCGCGTTCGCACGATCGGCAACCTAACGACCGAGCAGGCCCGCCGGCCGGAATGCAAGCGTGAGCAGTAGAACCCCGAACGCCACCGCAGGCGCCCAGGACGGTCCGTAAAACGTGGCGGTGAAGCTCTCAATGATGCCGAGCAGCATCGCGCCGATCACGGTTCCGGGAAGGCTGCCGAGCCCGCCGAGTACGCAGATCGCGAAGACCCGGCCGATATATTCACGTCCAACCGATGGCTCGACCGGCTGGATGATGATGAGCAGCGCACCGGCGACGGCGGCCGTCGCGATGGAAATCCCGAACGCGATGCGCTTGATGCGGATCGGCGAGGCGCCCATCAGCCGCAACGCCAGCTGATCCTGCGCCACGGCGGCGATTGCGCGTCCGATGAACGTATACGAGAGATAAAGCTCGAGCGCGGCAAACAAGACGAGCGCAGCGATGCACGGCACCAGCATCCGCAATGGAAGGTCGACCACGCCGATGCGCCAGCTCGGCCCGATATAAGCTGCTTCGACATAGCGGTAGTCGACGCCAAACACCAGAATGAGCATCACCTCGGTGACGAAGAGCAAGCCGAAGAAGAAAGACAGGCCGCGCAGCGCCTCCTGCCCGCGCCGCTCAAAGGATTCGTAGTAGATCTGATAGATGCCGGCGCCGAGAAGATAAAAGACCGGCAGCATGATGATGCTGATCGCGATCGGATCGATGCCGAGGCGGGCGTTGACGATGTAGGCGATGTAGGAGCCGAGGATGATGAAGGCGGGATGCGCGATGTTGACGATGTCGAGGATGCCGAACGAAATCGATACGCCGATTGTGACCGCCGCATAAAATCCACCGAGCAGGATCCCGGCGATCAGCGCGTTGATCAGCAGATCGAAGCTGAGATCCACCTCTTTCCCCCCAAAACCTCGCTCTTGCCACGACGCGCTCATGCACGCGGGCGAGGCGTCGTCAGTGTGCAGGAACGGTGACGACTTGGCTAGCCTCTAGGCACTGCGCGGGCGGGCGGGTGCACGCTTGCCTGATACTTGGAAGCGAACCTGTGCTCGCGTTGCTTACGCTGCCGCTTCGGGCGCATGCTTTCGGGCAGCGGCAGCGGCTGATTGGCGCTTTGCAGAAATTCGACGGTCATGAACACCATGTCGGTGTCGCCGATATTTTCGAGATCGTGCACTTTGTACTGGCCCGCGGGGTAGGTCTCATGCCGCGTCTCGCCCTGCGCGTAGGTATATTCCACGGTCGTGCCGTCGTGCACGTGCTGGCGTCCACGGCAGGGCGTGACCGCAGTCCAGAAATAGTCCAGCACATGGCGGTGGAAGCCGAAGCGCTCACCGGGTTTGAGCCGGATCGTCCACACCCGCACGCGATCGCTCTCCGACACCAGCGCGTTGCCGACGCAAGGATTCGGGTTGTTTTTCTCGCGCTCGAATTCGGTCGCGATCTCCGCCGGCCATGCGGATTTCACGGAGCTCTGCGGCGCTTTATCCAACATCGTCAGGGCCATGGCATTCCTCCAGCTTTCACCGATATATAGCAGCTTTCGCGCAGCAGGAAATGGCGACATCGAGCGGAAAGGCTGGCAAGCGGCGTGCGCTCATCGTCGGCGGCTCGATGAGCGGGCTCTTGGCGGCGCTCTTGCTGCAGCGCCGTGGTTGGCAGGTCGACGTTTTCGAGCGGGTCGAAGGCGAGCTTGCGGACCGCGGCGCCGGCATCATCGCGCAGGCGGATCTGATCGAGACGCTGCGGCGATTGGGGATCGACGCAACCGATCTCGGCGTCGAGATCACGACGCGCAAAATCCTTGATGCGTCCGGCCGCCTGGCCGGCGAGTTCGCCTGTCCGCAGGTTTTGACCGCCTGGGAGAGCGTCTACCGGCTGCTGCGCGACTCACTCGCCCGCGAGCATTACCACCGCGGTCGCGGCGTGAGCGGCTTCGTGCAGACCGAACGCTCTGTGCTGGCGCAGTTTGGCGACGGCGGCGCGGCGGAGGGCGACCTGCTGGTGGGCGCCGACGGCCTTCGTTCCACCATCCGCCAGCAATGCCTCCCGCAGCTCGTGCCGGGCTATGTCGGTTACGTGGCCTGGCGCGGGCTCATTGCCGAGGCGGCGCTGACGCCGGGCATCCATCGCGAACTGTTCAATTTCATGACCTTCTGTCTGCCGCCAGGCGAGCAGTGTGTCGGCTATCCGATCGCCGGTCCCGACAGCGATCTGCGTCCGGGGCGGCGCCGCTACAACGTGGTCTGGTACCGCCCGGCGGACGAGAGCTCCGAGCTCAAGCGCTTGCTTACCGATAAGACAGGCACGACCCACACGATATCAATCCCGCCGCCGCTGATCCGGCGCGAGGCGATTGCGCAGATGCGCGCGGCCGCCGAGCAGCTGCTCGCGCCACAATTCCGCGAGGTGGTGCGCATCATCGAAGAGCCCCTCTTGCAGCCGATCTACGACCTCGAAACGCCGCGCATGGCGTTCGGGCGGGTCGCGATCATCGGCGATGCGGCTTTCGTCGCGCGGCCGCACGTCGCCGCCGGCGTCTCCAAGGCGGCGGACGATGCGGCAGCGATGGCCGCGGCGCTGGATGTGGACGAGGTCGAGCCAGCGCTGCGACGCTTCGAGGCGCTACGGCTGCCGGTCGGACGCCGCATCATCGAGCACGCCCGCCACCTCGGCGCCTACCTGCAGGCGACCCAGACCCCCGCGGAGCGCGCCCGCTCGCAGCGCCACAGCATCCCCGAAGCGGTCCTGGCGGAGACCGGGGTGCTCGACTTTTTGCGGGAGTGACGCGGGCATCCGTGACACTGACCCATCCGCCGTCATTGCCGGGCTTGACACCGCAAGTGGGTTTACCCGACTTGCGGCGCGTAATAATGCGCAACTCAGGGCAAGCCCGAGTTGGGGTGCAATCCATCGATCTTCGTAAAACCTTCTTGCGGAGAAGATGAATGCGCGGGTCAAGCCCGCGCACGACGAGCCGTGAGCTGGGCGTCTGACGCGCGGCAAGCCGATCGCCGCGCGTCTCATTGTGATCGACGCAACGCGTTACTGGCGTCCGCCCGTCGATTCGCTTCCGCTGCTGCTGCCGGAGGAGCCTCCGCCGCTGCTGCCGGAGGAACCCCCGCCGCTGGGCGCACGGCGCGTTTGACCAGAGGTTCCGCTCGGTGAGCTTCCGCCGGTATTGCTTTGGCCGGATGCTCCTTGGCGAGCGCCGGTGCCCGCTCCCACGCTTTCACGGCTGGAGCTCGATCGCCCGACCGTCGTCGACGTGCCGCTGCGCGCCGTCGTGCGCGTCGAGGTGCCGCCTGCCGGCACGCGCCGGCGCGGCGCTTGTGGACGATCACGGACCTCGAGGCTGGCTCGTGATAGATCGCGTAGCGCTTCTTCTTTCTGATGACGGTCGTCGAGGGCTCACTGTAAACGTGACGGCGCACGCCGACTGTGGTGCGGCTGCCGCTGTGAACCGCCATGCGCGCGCCACGCGAGCGCTCACGCACACTCGTACGGCTGGTGCCTTGCGTCTGGGTCCCCGTCGCCGCCGTGCCGCCGGACACATTCTGTTTCGCAGCGGTGCCGCTCTGGCGCTGCCCGCTGCTGCCCTGCTGGCTCATGCCGGAGCTACCCTGCTGGCTGCCGGAACTACCTTGTTGTCTCGCGCCGGTGCTGGAACCCGACTGCATGCCGGAATCCTGCGCTTGCGCGCTGGAGACGGCTTCCCGAATCGGCCGCCACTGGGGCGGCGACAGCGAGAACTGCCGCGGCCCCGAACATCACTGCGAGTATTCGCATTTTTTTCTCCTGAGGAGGGCCTCCCCGCAAGACAATCCGGCCGCGGACGTTGGGTTTCCGCGCGCAGCAAAAATTATGGATGAACGGATGTTTATCTTGTGGGCGCGCGGACGCGCTGCGGCCAGTAGACCATCATCACGACCGCTTCGCTCGCTGCCTTACCTCGCCCCGCTTCACGCCTGCCATCTGCTCCAGGACTGCGCAGACCGCCGCGGTGTCGTGCGCGGCGTGTCCGCCGCGCATCGCCCGCTGGTAGATCGGCACGGTCGCGTCGAACATTGGCGTCGGGCAGCCGAGCGAATGCGCGAACTCACCGATGACCGCCATGTCCTTTTGCCAGACGGATATTTTCATGCTGGCGTCGTCGTAACGGTCTCGTACCATCATCGGCGCCCGCAATTCGAACACGCGCGAATTGGCCGCGCCCGATCTAACCATATCGAACACCGTCTGCGCGTCGAGCCCGGCCTTGAGCCCAAGCACCATCGCCTCGGCGCTGGCGACGTTGTTGATGGCGACGAGAAGATTGGCGACATATTTCATGCGGCTGCCGTTGCCGAACGCGCCGAGGTCGTGCGTCGCACGCGCGAAGGCCGCAAACAGCGGACGCAGGGAGCGGATCGCCTTGCGCTCGCCGCTCGCATAGACCACCAGATCTTTCGTCTTCGCCTGCGCGCCCGTGCCGCTCGCGGGGCAGTCGAGCAGCACGTGGCCGGCTTTGCGCAGCGCGCGCTCGGCCCTGAGCTTATCGTCGATGGCAAAGGTGCTGGCTTCGATGACGACGCGCGGCGACACGCGTGCCTGGACGATCGCCGCTACCGTCGCGTCGAGTGCGGCGGGCTTCGGCAGGCTGGTGATGATCGTCTTGACCTCGGCCGCGAGCGCCTTCGCATCGGCCACGATTTCGACGCCTGCGCGCGCCATGGCACGGCGGCGGTTCGCGTCGACATCATAACCGATTACGCGCCATCCGGCTGCAACGAGATTGCGCGCGAACGCGCCTCCCATGATGCCCAACCCGACGATGCCGACTTTGCCTTTCGTCATGGTCCCTCTCCGTTGCCGATCGAGGCAGGCGGACGCTACACGGCGGCTTCCGCTGCGTTCAAGTGCAATGTATCGTCGCCAGCAACTCCCCAAGATGGCAGAGTGGAAACGAGCATAAGGAGGCACGTCCGATGCGAATCGGGATCGCTGGGATCGGCAAAATGGGCGCGGCGATCGCGCTTCGTCTTATCGAAGTAGGCCACACGCTCACGGTCTGGAACCGCTCGCCCGACAAAATAAAGCCGATTGCTGCTGCCGGCGCCGCCGTTGCCGCAACTCCCGCCGAGCTCGCAAGCGGGAACGAGACTATCATCACCATTCTCACCAATGCCGCCGCCATCGACGCGGTCTATGGCGGCGCCTCCGGATTGCTCGCTCCCGATGTTGGGAGAAAACTCTTCATCGAGATGAGCACGGTCGAGCCGCGCACCGAAGTCGCGCTCGCCGCCCAGGTGCGTGCGAAGGGCGCCGCCTTCGTCGAGTGTCCGGTCGGCGGTTCGACGGGTCCGGCCCGGCAAGGCAAGCTCATCGGCTTGATGGGCGCCGAGGACGCCGACGCGCCGCGCGCGCAGCCGATCCTGCAACAGCTTTGCCGCCGGCTCGAACATTGCGGCCCGATCGGATCCGGCTCGGTGATGAAGCTCACCATCAACATGCCGCTGATGATCTATTGGCAGGCGCTCGGCGAGGCGCTCGCGCTCTGCCGTCCGCTCGGCCTCGATCCGGCGCGGATCATGGACCTGCTTGCTGACACTTCGGGTGGCCCGAACGTGCTCAAGGTGCGCGGCGCCGGCGTGGCGCAGATGCTCAAGGGCGGAGATGCCGGGCCCGTCACCTTCGACGTGGACAGCGCGGTCAAGGATTTGCGCACCATGCTGGCCGAGGGCAAGGCGCGCGGCGTAGAGCTACCGCTCACCGAGAAGACGCTCGCCTGCTACGAGGAGACGAAACGAAAGGTTTCGGGCGCGGCAGAGGTGTCCGCCGTCTCGGTCTACTGGGCAAACCGCGCGATGCAGCGCTCCGAAACCGTTTGAGCCAACACACGTACTGTCTCGACAAGGAGGCGATATGTCCACTGTAACGCTTGCTCAAGCCTCGACCATCGTCGACACCGCCCTCAAGAAGGGCCGGGAGACGAACTGCGCGCCGCTCACCGTCGCCGTGCTCGACGCAGGCGGTCACCTCGTGGCGTTCAAGCGCGAGGACAAATCCGGCCTGCTGCGCTTCGACATCGCCTTCGGCAAAGCTTGGGGCGCGCTGGGCATGGGCTTCGGCTCGCGCACGCTCGCCGCGCGTGCCGCCAAGACGCCGCAGTTCTTCACGATGCTGGCGGCGGCCAGCGGCGGACGCATGGTGACCAATCCTGGCGGTGTGCTGATCAGAAGCGCAGCCGGCGACATCGTCGGGGCCGTCGGCATTTCCGGCGATACCTCCGATCGCGACGAGGCCTGCGCCATTGCCGGCATCGAGGCGGCGGGGCTCAAGGCGGATCCCGGACAGGACGCGAACTGAGCGAGTGAGTCGCATCCATCTCCTTTGGGAAAAGTTTTTTGCGAACGTTGATGGATTGCCGGGTCAAGTCCGGCAAAGACGGGTCGGTGGTGCGGGGCAGTGGTGGATCAGTCAGCCGCGACGGCGGAGGCCGGCGTTTTGCCGCCTGCGATCAATTGCCGTGGCCGGCGTCGCCAGCACGCGCTCCCAGGCGTCATGGATATTGGCCACTTGCGCTTCGAAGCAGTCGAGGAAGCGGCGCGCCAGCGCGCTCAAGGTACGCCGCGCCGGCTGAATAATCACGAATTCGGCGCGCAGCGTCGGCTTGACGATTGGATTGACGACGAGATCGCCCTTTCCGACGTCGTTGATGCAGATGAGGCTCGGCAGCACCGTGACCCAATCCGACTGCGCAACGAATTCGAGCGTGCCGATCATGGCATCCATTTCCAGCCTGGCGGCAATCTCCACACCATGCGTCTGGAAATAGGTTTCGAGGTTGCGGCGGCGGACGTTCTGCACCCCGGGCACGACGATTTTCAGCGGCGCGCAATCGGCGAGCTGCATCTCCGCGAGCGGCGTGAGCCCCCGCTGCCGGCCTGAGAGCAGCATCTCACGGTCGCGCACCAGCAGCCGCGATTTCAATCCGGTGCGTCCCTCGAAGGCCGGCACGATGGCGAAATCGAGCTCGTCGGCCAGGACCATGTCGGTGAGAAAGGCGCTGTAGCCCTCCAAGACGTGCAGCCGGACGTTGGGATGCCGGGGAACAAGATCCTCCAAGGTGGGCGCCAGCACCGCCCGGGTGAAGGTGGGCATCAGCCCGACGCGCAGATCACCGCTGATCTGGCCTGCCAGGCTGCGCGCTTCCTCATTGGCGTGTTCCAGACGGCCGAGGGCTTCGATGCAATTCTTGTAATAACGCAGCCCCGCCGGCGTCGGCACGATGCCGCGCGCCGAGCGCTCGAACAACTTGACGCCGAGCGTGCGCTCCACCGCGGCGACGTGCTGCGAAATGCCGGACTGCGTTGCATTCTCGCGCTCGGCGGCGCGCGTGAACGAACCCTCCTCGCAAGCGGCGATGACGGCGCGAACCTGGCGCAGCGCGATGTCGGTCATGCTGAGTGTCTATCACGAAAACTGATGCCCAGAAGCAAAATATATTATTTTGGCAAGGCTGACCGCAAGGCTAGGATTCGCGCGAACAACAAGAACATCGGCGCGTCCTGCGCCCGGAGGACCCATGGGAACGGCCAACTTCGGCATCGCCGGCTTGGATTGGCAGCAGCGTGTCAACTGGGATCGGTTGAAGAAATACCGCACGGAACGCGCGCGCGAGCACATGAAGAAGCATGGCCTCGGCGCGCTGTTGTGCATGTACGACGAGAACGTGCGCTATCTCACCGGCACGCTCACGCCCGGCTGGAACCGACTCAAGCCGGGGCTGCGCTACGCCCTCCTCTGCGGCGACGGCGCGCCGGTGCTGTTCGAGCAGGGGGATCTCGGCTTTCAGATCGAACGCCACTCGCCGTGGATCCCGAAAGAGAACGTCCGCTACTCCTATGCCTGGATCAAAGGCGCGGCCGGCCCCGCCTCGCAACAGCAGGTGAAGAAATTCACCGACGCGATCCTCTACGAGATGAAGCGTCACGGCGTCGCCGGCCAAAAGCTCGGCGTCGACTTCATCGACATCAACATGATCAACATCTTCAAGGAGAAGAAAATCAATTGGGTCGACGGCATGACGCCGATGATGGAGGCGCGCGCCGTCAAGAACGCCGATGAGCAGGAGTGCATGCGCATAGTCGGCGCAATCGGCGACGCCACGCATTGGGAATGCATGAAGTTCCTGCGTCCCGGCATCACCGAGAATCAGGTCACGGCGCACCTGATGAAATATCTCTACAGCATTCCCGGAATGGAGGATGTCGAGGACGTGATCGTCTCCTCGGGGCCCAATACCTGGCCGAATTGGCGCAATTTCTCCGACCGCATCATTCAGCCCGGCGACATCGTCTTCATGGATTTGGCCGCGCTTACCTGGAACGGCTACAAGTCCTGCTATTACCGCACCTATTGCGTCGGCAAAGAGCCCACGAAGGAGCAGAAGGATACCTACGCGACTGCGCTGGAATGGCTCTACGATTCGATTCAGGCGGTCAAAGCCGGCACCACCACGCGCGAAATCGCCAAGAAGTGGCCGTCCGCGAAGCAGGCCTGGGGGTACAAGGAAGAGGATCAGGCGGCGGCGAATCTATGGGGCCATGGTCTGGGGCTCGCGCAATACGACCCGCCGGTGATCTCGCGCATCTGGTCGCTCGACCATCCGGTCGAGATCAAGGCCGGAATGACGTTTGCGCTCGAGACCCAGCACGGCAAGCGCTTCCGCTACGGCGTGCGCATCGAAGAGATGCTGATCGTGCACGAGAAGGAGATCGAGATCATCTCCAACTTCCCGGTCAAGCAGATCACCGTTGTCGATCCCATCCCAGGCTACGCCGATCACGTGAAGTGACGCAGTTCGACGCCATCGCCGGGACTCATGCCTAGTGCGGCGGTGGTGATCCTTGATTTGGTGAGCTTGGAAATGAAGCGCGTGGAGACGCGAATACCGCAGGTGCGCTGACTCGAAACGAGACTGACGCCTATGACGAAGTTCATCATCCCGCTCGCCGAGGCCACAGCGCTCGATGCCGAGCGTATCGGACCGAAGGCTGCCAACCTCGCGGCGCTGGCGCGTGCCGGCCTGCCGACGCCCGGCGGCTTCTGCCTGAGCGCTGATGCATATGATGCACAGATCGCGGCCCTTGGACTGACGTCATTGATCCGTCGCTTCGCCGAAGCCGAGCCGACCGAGCGGCGACGGCTCTCGGTCGAGATCAGACTCGCGCTCTACGAGCGGCCGATCGCGCCGGCAATCCTCGCGCCGCTGCGCGCGGCGTGGGAGGCGCAGCGCAAGGCATGCGAGCGCGCAAGCGCGGTGCGCTCGTCGGCCCTCATCGAGGATAGAAAGGGCAGCAATTTCGCCGGCCAGTTCGAGAGTTTTCTCGGCGTCGACGAGGAGGCCGCACTGATGACTGCCGTGCGCGCCTGCTGGGCTGCGCTGTGGACCACAACTGCGCGCCGAGCCATGGACAGTCACGGATACTGCCCGGCAGACACCGCCATGGCCGTGCTCATCCAGCCGCTCGTCGATGCACACGCCTCAGGTGGCGGGCTGAGCGAGACGGCCGCCGGGGGAATGCTCATCAGCGCGACCTGGGGGCTGGGGTCCACGATTGCGCAGGGCGAGATCGTTCCCGACCGCATCGTGCTCTCGCGTCAGGGTTTTGTTCGCAGCATCGAGGCCGGCCGCAAGCACCACCGCGAGAGCTGCGGGCATGGCGGCACGCCGCAGGCGGTGCCGAGCGATCTCATCGGCATGCCATGTCTCGACGCGGCGCAGGCAGTCACGCTCGGCCGCATGATGCGCAAGGCGGAAAGCGCGATCGGCGGGTCGGTCGAAATCGAATGGGCGCTCGACGCCGCCGGTTTCAAACTCTTGCAGGCACGCCCGCTCGCGGTCGAACCCATTGCCATTCCCGACGAGCTCTGGGGCAAGCATCCCGGGATTTCCGGACATCCGGCGGGCGTCGGCTGGGGCGTCGGGCGCGCCGTGGTGGTGAACTGCGAATGTGAGCTGGCGCGGGTTTCGCCCGGCGACGTGCTTGTCACACGCATCGCCAGCCCGGCGCTCAGCCACGTGCTGCCGCGCGTCGCCGGCGTGGTCGCCGAGCTCGGCGGCTCGACGTCGCATCTCGCCTCGCTCGCGCGCGAGCGCGGCATCCCCATGGTACTCGGCGTGCTCGAGGCCACCGGTCGTATCCCAGACGGCTCGCAGGTTGCGGTCGACGGCGTCGCCGGCATCGTGCGCTGGATGGCCTAATGCGTCCGCGCATCTTCATCACCCAGCCGGTTGCTGGCAGCGCGATCGAGCGCCTGCGCCGGGTCGCGAGCGTCAAGATCAATTCCGACTCGAGCCGCATCATCACGAAGCAGGCGCTGATCGTCGCTGTCCGTAGATGTGATGTTTTGTTTGCACTGCTGCACGACCAGATTGACCGTCAGGTGATTGCGGCAAATCCGAAACTGCGGATGATCGCCACGCAATCCATCACGCCGGAGAATATCGACGTCGCCGCGGCCACGAAGCGGAAGATCCCGGTAACAGTCGTGCCGCCGATCGTGGCGGAAGCGGCTGCCGACCTCACCTTTGGGCTGATGCTGATGGCCGCCCGGCGCATGGTGGAAGCCGATCGCTTGGTCCACAAGGGACGCTTTCCCGGCGCGCAATCGAGCTACCTGGTGGGAACCGCGCTCTACGGCAAGACCCTTGGACTGATCGGCGGCGGCGGGCGTATCGGCACGCGCGTTGCGCGCCGCGCCAAGGGGTTCGATATGCGCACGCTCTATTGGGCGCCGCGCCGCAAACCGGAAAGTCTCGAGCAGGACTTCGACATGCGCTATGTGCCGCTCGATCAGCTGCTGAAGGAATCGGATTTCGTCTCCGTGCACTCGCCGCTCAAGCCGGAAACCGTCCATCAGATCGGAAGCCGCGAGTTGGCGCTCATGAAGCCGACCGCTTACCTGATCAATACGGCGCGCGGGGCAATCGTGGATGCGGCGGCGCTGGCGCGCGCGCTCAAGAAGCGGCAGATCGCCGGCGCCGGGCTCGACGTGTTCGAGCACGAGCCGAAGGTGACGCCGGCGCTGCTGAAAATGGCGAACGTGGTCACCACCCCGCATCTGGGCAGCGCAGTCGGCGAAGTCCGCGAGCAGATGGCGAACATCGTCGTCGACAACATCCTCGCGCTGCTGGACGGGAAGCTGCCGCCGAATTGCGTCAATCCGGAAGTCCTGCAAAGGTGACGCCAGCCCATCCGGGAGTGGCTCATGCCCCGTCCCTTGATCGCGGTCACCGACAGCCCGTTCCCCTCGCTGGATCCGGCCAAGGCCGCGCTTGCGCGCATTGACCCCGAACTGCGCTTGGCAAGGAGCGCATCGGCCGACGACATCTTGGCAGTGGCGCAAGATGCCGACGCCATCCTGGTCACCTATGCTAAGCTATCGGGCGATCTGCTGCGGCAACTGACGCGCTGTAAGGCGATCGGCCGTTTTGGGCTCGGCGTCGACAACATCGACATTCCGGCCGCGGTCGAGCGCGGCATCACCGTCACCTATGTGCCAGACTATTGTATGCAGGAGGTCTCCGATCACGCCATGGCGCTCCTGCTCGCGCTGGCGCGCAAAATTCCGCAATCGAACGCGCTCGTCCAGGCGGGCCGCTGGGACATGCCGGCGTTGGTTCCCATCCATCGGCTCGCCGGGCGCGTGCTCGGTCTCGTCGGTTTCGGCAATATTCCGCGCGCGTTGGCGCCGAAGGCCAAGGCGTTCGGGCTGCGTGTGGTCGCCCACGATCCATACGTGCCGCAACACGCCGTGACCGCCGTCGGGGTTGAAAGCCTGAGCTTCGATCGCTTGCTCGAAATCTCCGATTTCGTTTCCATCCATGCGCCGTTGGTGCCGACCACGCGCGGTCTGTTCAATGCGCAAGTCTTCCAGAAGATGAAGAAGGGTGCATGCCTCATCAACACCGCGCGCGGGCCGTTGGTCGACGAAGACGCGCTCGTTGCGGCGCTCGATGCCGGGCACCTCGGCGGAGCCGCGCTCGACGTGGTCGCGGTCGAGCCCTTGCCCAAGGCGTCGATGCTGATCGGGCGCGACAACGTCGTGCTGACGCCGCACACGGCGTTCTATTCGGTCGAGGCGCTCAACGAGCTGCAGACCAAATGTGCCGCCGATGTCGCGCGTGTGCTGAGCGGGGAGGCACCCATCTATCCGGTCAAGGTGAGTTGATCCCCGACGTCCGCGGCGGCGCTATTCCGCCGTCCAGCCGCCGTCGAGGACGAGGGCTGCTCCGGTCATCAGCGAGGAGGCATCGGAGGCGAGAAACACGATCGCGCCGGTCAACTCGTCGAGCTGGCCCAGCCGGCCGAGCTTGATCTTGGAAAGCACTTCCGCGCGGAAGGCCTTGTCTTCGAAGAAGGGGCGCGTCATCGGCGTCTCCAGGAACGTCGGGCCAAGACTGTTGACGCGGATATTGTTTGGGGCAAGCTCGATCGCCATCGCCTTGGTAAAACCTTCCATCGCGTGCTTGCTGGCGCAATAGACGCTTCGGCGCGCTGCCCCGACGTGACCCATCTGCGACGACACGTTGATGATCGAACCGGGGCGCTTCGCCGCGATCAGCCGGCGAGCCACGGCCTGCGCCATGAAAAAGGCGGCGCGCACGTTGAGCGCAAAGATGGCGTCGAAGTCCTCGATCTTGACGTCCACTAAATGAGCGGGGCGATTGGTGCCGGCATTGTTGACGAGCACGTCGAACGGTTCGGCTCCGGCGATTGCGCTGCGCACCGCGTCGAGATCGGTCACGTCGAGCGCAAGCGCGTCGGCCTTATCCCCGCGCGCGCGAATGGCGTCCGCCGCAGCCTCGATCTGCGCTTGCGTGCGTGCAATGAGCGTCACGTGCGCGCCGGCTTGCGCCAGCGCCGAGGCTGCCGCGAGCCCGATGCCGCGCCCGGCGCCGGTGACGAGCGCGCGCTTGCCGTCGAGACGAAACGACGGCGTTTTGGCAAGCTCGACTGAATCCATCGCGCCCACGGCGCAGGCTGCTCACTCCGCCGCCTGGGCAAAGGCGACGTTGCGCCCGCCGTAGCGGCGCACGCGTACATTGGCCTGCTCCGCGTGGGCATAGAAGCCCTCGAGGATGCACAGCCGCGAGCAGTACTCGCCGACCATCGCAGATGCCCGGTCGGTGAGCACCTTTTGATAGGTGCAGGTCTTGAGGAACTTTCCCACCCACAGGCCGCCGGTGTAGCGCGCGGCCTTCTTGGTCGGAAGCGTGTGGTTGGTTCCGATCACCTTGTCGCCATAGGCGACGTTGGTGCGGGGCCCGAGAAAAAGCGAGCCGTAGTTCTTCATGTTGTCCAGGAAGTAATCCGGATTGCGCGTCATCACCTGCACATGTTCGGAGGCGACGCGATCGGCCTCGCGCACCATCTCCTCCTCGCTGTCGCAGAGGATGACCTCGCCAAAATCCGCCCACGCTTTACCGGCGGCGTCGGCGGTCGGCAGCATCGCCAGCAGCCGGTCCACCTCGCGCATTGTATCGCGCGCAAGCTTCTCCGAATTGGTGATGAGGATGGCGGGCGAGGTCGGACCGTGCTCGGCTTGACCGAGCAGATCGGTCGCGCAGATCTCGCCGTCCACGCTGTCGTCCGCAATGATCAGCGTTTCGGTCGGACCCGCGAGTAGATCGATGCCGACGCGGCCGAAGAGTTGCCGCTTGGCTTCGGCCACATAGGCATTGCCCGGTCCCACGATCATGTCGACAGGGCCGATCGTCTCGGTTCCGAGCGCCATGGCGGCAACCGCCTGCACGCCGCCGAGCACGTAGATGTCGTCGGCGCCGCCGAAATGCATGGCGGCGACGATCGCGGGGTGCGGCCCGCCTTTGAATGGCGGCGCGCACGCGATGATGCGCTTCACGCCCGCCACGCGCGCGGTCACGATCGACATATGCGCGGAGGCGACCATGGGATAGCGGCCGCCGGGCACGTAACAACCGATCGAGTTCACCGGGATGTGCCGGTGACCGAGGATGACGCCGGGCAGCGTCTCGACCTCGAGATCGTGTAGGGTGTCCTTTTGCTTCTGCGCGAAATTGCGCACCTGCGCCTGCGCGAACTTGATGTCATCGAGATCGCGCTTGCCGACCTGGGATATCGCGCGCTCGGTCTCGCTCGCCGTAAGCTTGAACGAAGGCGGCGACCAGCCGTCGAATTTTTGCGACAATTCGCGCACCGCCGCGTCGCGCACCGCCTCGACGTCGGCGAGGATTTTTTCCACCGTCTCGCGCACCTTGGCATCGGCGGCTTTTATCGCGCTCGCGTCCATTCC
>Ga0126369_10000441_pt1 | contig 27120 bp, 21 predicted proteins | sample PanSoiMetaPlot_1_FD_109646 | JGI IMG/M metagenome (GOLD analysis project Ga0126369, IMG submission 109646) | Tropical forest soil microbial communities from Panama - MetaG Plot_1 | ecosystem: Environmental > Terrestrial > Soil > Tropical forest > Bulk soil | place: Panama | collected 2016-02-17
GCGATCTTCAGGTTGACCGAACCCAGGTGGCTCCGGCTCGTGAAAAACAAAATTTTCCAATCGTCGCCGCCGAAGCCGATATTGGTTGTTGCCGGTTGGCCGTGAACGATGCGACCGAGCTTCTTCCCCTTCGGGTCGAGAATATAGAGCCCACCGGCACCGCCGCAATAGACGTTGCCCGCCGTATCGACCTTCATGCCGTCGGGGCCGCCCGGCTCCGGGCCGCGCAGGTCGGCGAACACACGGTCGGTCTGCTTGGCCAGTGTGCCGTTGGGGGCAAGGTCGAAAGCGCGGATATGGCCGCGCCGGAAATCGTCGATATAGATCACGCTTTCATCGGGCGAGAAGGCGAGCCCGTTGGGGAAGACCATGTCGTCGAGCAGGAGCGTTATGGTGCCGAGGTCCGGCGTGACGCGATAGACACCGGAATAGGGCAGGTCCCATTGCTCCGGGGCCAGCGGGCTCGACCACGGATCGGTGAAGTAGATCGAGCCATCGGACTTGACGATGACGTCGTTCGGCCGGTTGAGGCGGCGGCCCTGGAAACTGTTGGCGATCACCGTGATGCTGCCATCGTGCTCCTGACGGGTGACGCGCCGGGTCTCATGCTCGCACGCCAGCAGCCGGCCTTGCACGTCGCGGGTGAGACCGTTGGCTTGGTTGGTCTTCTCCTGGAATACGGTGACGCCCTGGCTTGGGGTGTACTTCATGCGCTTGCTGGCGTTGATGTCGCTGAACAGCAGGTAACCGCCTTCCTTCCACCACAACGGCCCTTCAGCAGGACCAAGCGGACCTCCGAAGCCGCTCGCGATCTCGCGGATCGGCTCCGAGGTGGAGATGATTTTTTCCAGGGCCGGATCGAACTGCTGTATGCGCGGGGTGAGCACAACTTCGGCCGGGAAAGGAGGACGCGGCTGCGCCAGGGCTACGCCAAGACCGCTTGCGGCAGCACCGCCCGTAGCGGCCGAGAGGGCCAGCATGTCGCGACGCGAGATGTGGGGCTGCGTCATCAGATCTCCTCCAAATGCGGTTCGAGTAGCCCGCATGGAGTGCCGGCTCTTGCCGGCACGTAATGCGGGGACAGCCTTGCCGGTGGCACCGCAGCCCCGGATTGCGCGCCGGCAAGAGCCGGCGCTTCATCCGGGCTACACCTTACACCTTCTTTGCGACCGGGACCGGAATGCCGGCAACCTTGAGATTGACCGAACCCAGCATCGTGCGGGTGGTGAAGAACAGGGTTTTCCAGTCGTTCCCGCCGAAGCCGATGTTCGTCGTCGCGGGCTGGCCGTGGACGATGCGCCCGAGCTTCTTGCCGGTAGAATCGAGGATGTAGATACCGCCGGCGCCGCCGCAGTACACATTGCCGAGCACGTCCACCTTCATGCCGTCGGGCACGCCGGATTCCGGACCGCCGAGGTCGGCGAACACCCGGTCGGTCTGCTTCGCCAGCGTACCGTTCGGCGCGAGATCGAAGGCGCGGATGTGGCGGCGCCGCGAATCATTGACATACAGCACGCTTTCATCGGGCGAGAACGCGAGCCCGTTGGGCAGCAGGAAATCATTGACCAGCAGGGTCATGGTGCCGAGATCGGGCGTGACCCGGTAGACGCCCATGAAGGTCAGGTCCCATTGCTGCGGGACCTCCGGGCTGGTCCACGGATCGGTGAAGTAGATCGACCCATCGGACTTCACCACCACGTCGTTCGGGCGATTGAGGCGCTGGCCCTGGAAGCTGTTGGCGATCACCGTGATGCTGCCGTCCAGCTCCTGCCGGGTGACGCGGCGGGTCTCATGCTCGCAGGCGAGGAGCCGCCCCTGCAGGTCGCGGGTGAGGCCATTGGCCTGGTTGGTCTTCTCCTGGAACACCGTCACGCCCTGGCCGGGTGTGTACTTCATGCGCTTACTGGCATGGATGTCGCTGAACAGGAGATATCCGCCCTCTTTCCACCATACGGGGCCTTCGACCGGTCCCAGCGGGCCGCCCATGCCGTCCGCGATGGCGTTGATCGGCTCCGACGTCGAGATGATCTTGTCGAGCGCCGGATCGAACTGCTCAATGTGTTTGCTGGGTTGTTGGGCGGACGCGGCGCCGATGCGGCTGATTGCGAGTCCGCCCGCTGCGGCCGATATGGCGAGCATGCGTCGACGAGAGATGTCGTGAATGGTCATGATTTTTCCTCCCATGCAGAGCTTGTAGGGTGGCTTGAGCGAAAGCGAAACCCACCGTGAGCCGCGTCGCCGGATAGGCCGATGGTGGGTTTCGCTTCCGCTCAACCCACCCTACGTTCACGCCTTCTTCGCGACCGGCACCGGAATGCCGGCGATCTTCAGGCCGACCGAAAAGAGCGTCGTGCGGCTTGTGAAGAACAGCGTCCTCCAGTCGTCGCCGCCAAATCCGAGATTCGTGGTCGCAGGCTGTCCGTGCACGATGCGACCGAGCTTCTTGCCGGCGGAATCGAGGATGTAGAGCCCGCCCGAACCGCCGCAGTAGACATTACCGACGACGTCGACCTTCATGCCGTCGGGCACGCCGGGTTCGGGACCACGCAGGTCGGCGAACACCCGATCGGTCTGCTTCGCCAGCGTCCCGTTGGGCACCATATCGAAGGCCCTGATGTGGCCACGCCGCGAGTCGTTGATATAGAGGATGCTTTCATCGGTCGAGAAGGCGAGCCCGTTGGGCACGATGAAATCGCTGACCAGCAGCGTCAATGTGCCGAGATCGGGCGACACGCGGTAGACGCCCGTATGGGTCAGGTCCCATTGCTCCGGAACTGCGGGCCCGGTGGGATCAGTGAAGTAGATGGCGCCGTCGGACTTGACCACAACGTCGTTCGGGCGATTGAGCCGCCGCCCCTGGAAGCTCGCAGCGATCACTGTGAGGCTGCCGTCGAGCTCGCGGCGTGTCACCCGTCGCGTGTCATGCTCACAGGCAAGGAGGCGCCCCTGCAGGTCGCGCGTGAGCCCGTTGGCGCGATTGGTCGGCTCCAGGAACACGCCGACGCCCTGGCCCGGCATGTACTTCATGCGGCGGTTGTTATGAATGTCGCTGAACAGCAGGTAGCCGCCTTCCTTGATCCACACCGGGCCTTCAGCCGGACCAAGATCGCCGCCGAAGCCGCTGGCCAGTTCCTTGATGGGTTCAGATGTCGAGATGATCTTGTCGAGTGCGGGGTCGTACTGTTCGATGCGCTTGGCCGCCTGCGCCGATGCGCGGTCAAAGCCAGTTAGCGCAAGGCCGCCGGTCGCCGCCGACATGGCGAGCATGTGCCGCCGCGATATGCGTTGATCAATCTCCATGATATTTCCTCCCGGTTGGTTGTGTTGGCGCAGACTGTAGGATGGGTTGAGCTCTTGCGAAACCCATCATCGACTGTTCCGCATGGCACGGTCCATGATGGGTTTCGCTTCGCTCAACCCATCCTACTGTCCCTGCCCCGCGAAAATCGCCTTCGGGATCATGCCGTGAATGCCTTTGGTGCCATCGACCACCTGGGTGACGTGATAATCGACCGCGATGCTTGCGATCATGTATGCCTCTTCGCGCGACAACTTGGGAAAGCGCTGGGTGAGAAAGCCGATAGTCTCGCGCACCGCAATCTTCATGGCCTCCTCAAGGTTCGGGTTGAGGCCCATGACGATCCAGTGGGTCGCGGTCTCGGCGCGCGGCCAGGTAAGTTTGAGGTCCTTGCGCACGATGAACTGAAAGCGTCCGCGCAGGCCGGTCTCGACGGCGGAAAGATCGACTTCGCCTTGGCCTTGGGCCCCATGGCCGTCGCCGATGGAAAACAAGCCGCCCGCCGCATAGACCGGCATGAAAAGCGTTGAGCCGGCGGCCACATCTTTGTTGTCGATGTTGCCGGTATGGATACCCGGCGGCCCGGAACTGATGCGACCCATGGCGGGCAGCGGCGCGACCCCCATGGTGCCGAAGAATGGCCGCTCAAGAGGAATCACCACGCCCGGTGTGATTTCGGCCGTCTTGGCGGTTCGGTTGATCTTGATGATGCGTTGGAAGAAGCCGGGGAATTCCTCGGGCAGCGCGCCCGTATAGGGGCGTTGCCGGTTGTAGCCGTAGTCCACCGCGAGATCGATGGCGAGGATACGCACTTCCAATACATCGCCCGGCTGCGCGCCGTTGACGGCAATCGGGCCAGTGAGAATGTGAGGACCCGGCCCGCGGTCCTTCACCTCGCGATAGATGGCGCGGAGATAGTCCGGCACCACCGACGGCGGCACCACTCCGGATTGATCAATCTCCGCCGGGTCCATCGCGGCGGCGGTTTCGATGGTGACGATGTCGCCGGATTCAATCGTCAGCGCCGGCTTGGCGGCGGCGTCGAAATTACCGATGCGCACGGTCTCCGGGCTCGGCACCAATGTGTATTCGGCGGCATGCGCGCCCGGAGAGCCGGCAATGGCGGCGCTGACCAAGAGTGCAAGATGGATGCGATTGGCAGACACGATAAACTCCCCCACGTTGGCGATCGCGATAGGCCGTAGGGCGGGTTCACTTTAACCCGCCCGCTTGACGCGCGGAATGGCGGGTTAAAGCGAACCCGCCCTACGATCCTCAATTCAGCTTCAGCCCGATCGCGCGGATCACCGGGGTCCAGCGCGCGATATCCCCCTCGACAAAGCGCCGGGTTTTTTCCGGAGTGGAGTCCGGATACGGCTCCAGACCCTGCTCGATCAGGTTCTTGCGAACGTCCTCGTTTGCCATGACGGCCGCAGTTGCGGCGGCGATCTGTTCGACGATCGTTTTCGGCGTCTTGGCCGGAGCGAACAGACCGGTGAAGTTGACAGAAACCAAGCCGGGGAGTCCGGATTCGACGGCGGTTGGGATTTCCGGATCCGTCACCAGGCGTTCCGGTCCCGTCACTGCGATCATCCGCAGCTTGCCGGACTTGTGGAGTTCCAGCACCTGGCCGGTGACATTGGCAATGATCATCGGCACCTGGCCGCTGATTACATCCGTGATGGAAGCCCCAGACCCCTTGTAGGGGACATGCACGATGTCGGGCGCACCGGCCAGGGATTTGAACAATTCGCCGGCGAGGTGAGTCATCGATCCGGTGCCCGCAGACCCGTAGACCAGTTTGCCTGGGTTCGCTTTTGCGTAAGCGATGAGTTCCTTGAGCGTGTGCACCGGCAGCGACGGCGTCACCACGATGGTGAGCGACGTCGTCGCCAGAATTGCGATCGGTTCGAAATCTCTGATCGGATCGTAGAGCGGCCGCGACATGCCGATCGGATTGAGCACCTGCGACCCGGCGCCGCCGAGCAGGATCGTGTAGCCATCCGGTTGCGCATGGGCGACCGCGGCGGCCCCCACCGCTCCGCCGGCGCCGCCCTGGTTCTCGATGTATACGGCGCCGAGCGGTGCTTTCACCCGGTCGGCCCACACGCGCGCCACCGCGTCGTTGACGCCGCCCGGCACGAACGGGACGATGAGCTTGATCGGCCGGTCGGGATATTTGGCCTGGGCGGGGGCATGCGACACTGGCGCGTCGATGCACAACATCGCAGCACCGAAAGCCAACACATCGCGCCGTCTCATTGTAAATGCTCCTTCGGGAAGCTCCTAGCTTGGGGCTAGCCGGCGAAGCCGGCAAGGCTTATCTTGTCGTAAATGTCGGAAACTGAGGATTCACAGAAAGCGACACAATGACTGCCGTCGTGAAAGCCCGTGTAGATGAACAGACCGTGAAGCAGGCTGAGGCTGTCCTTCGGACGATGGGCCTTAGCACGTCGGCAGTTGTTAGCCTATTGATTGAGCGCATTGCCAAGGACAAGACATTGCCTTTTCAGCCCAATGCCGAAACAATCGCGGCAATCGAGGCGGCCAGGCGAGGCGAACTCGCGACTGTTCCGGACGGTCGGTTGATTGAGAGCCTTGATGGGGACGATTAAGTACATCAACAAATTTAAGAAAGACTTCAAACGAGAAAAGGCGGGGCAGTTAGGCAAGAAGGTTGCGAGCCTTCTAAACGACACCACTGACCTGCTCAAGGTAGATGAACCGTTGCCTGATCGATACTCCGATCATCAGCTATCCGGTAACCTCAGCGATTGCCGTGAATGTCATATCAGGCCTGATCTATTGTTGATCTATCGGAAGCCGGACGACAGCTCTCTCGAACTGGTCCGGCTTGGATCGCATAGCGAACTCTTTGGTTAGCGTCGGGTCGGAGCCGCTCGGCCATGCGGCGAGAGTGACGGTAATCTCCCGTATGCGGGGCATTTGCGGTGTCGGTATAGGTTCGCCGCGCGCAATGCAGTCCTCAATAACGAGGCGAATTGCATCTTCGGCCATTGCCAGAGCCTCTTGTTCGTCCTCTCCATAGGTCACGATTTCAGGCAGCGACGGAACGCGCACGGTAAAACCGCCCTCTTCCTCAGGTTCGAGTACGACCGCAAATTTTCGCGTTTGACTGGCCACGATCTATCTCGCATGCGAAATTTGACGGATCGTAAGGGTTCTTCCCGATCAGTCAAACACAATCACGCCGGCGGCGCTTCGCCCTTGATCTGGGTGCGGTGCATGATGCGTCGCGCGTTGGGGTCGAACGCGTCGCGCCGGTGCATGGTGCAGCGATTATCCCATAGCACCAGATCGCCAACGCGCCAGACGTGCTCCCAGGCGAATTCCGGCCGCGCCACATAGCTCCACAACTCGTCGAGCAGTGCTTCGGACGCCGCGAGATCAAGCCCGGCGATGTAGGCGTTGCGACGGCGGCCGAGATAAAGCATGCGCCGTCCGGTGTCGGGATGAGTGCATACGAGGGGATGCAAGGCGCCGGGAGAAGTCCGCGGGTCATCGGTGGGCGTCACGCCCTGACGCACATAGCCGCCGCTGTTGTAGGTGCCGTCATGCTTGATCCTGAGGCCCTCGATGCGCGCCCTGAGGGCGGCCGGGAGCGCCTCGTAGATCGCATACATGCTGCAAAAGGAGGTGTTTCCGCCGCGTGGCGGGATTTCGATGGCGTAGAGTATGCTCGCCTTGGGCGGCATATCGAGATACGACATGTCGGTGTGCCATACCGCTTCACCGTCACCGAGGCTGCCGATCGGTTCGCCGTTCACCTTGACGTTCGAGACGATGTAGATCTCCGGCATGCCTTCGACAAAACGGCGACCGTTCTCCTGGATTGGCGCAAAGTCGAGATCGCCAAAGCGGCGACTGAAGGCGATCAGGTCGCAATCGGAGAGGGTCTGGTCGCGGAACAGCACGATGGAATGGTCGTACCAAGCCTGAAGCACGCGGGCGAAAGCGGCGTCATCGAGGGTTCGCAGGTCGCCTGCCCTCACTTCGACACCGAGCGCACCCCCGGTCGGGATCGCTTCGAATGCCGCTGCGGCTTTGCGCCCGACCGGCCGCGTCTCCACATTCAACATCGTACATCCCTCATTTGGCGACGGGGGAAATGGCAGGGTAGCATCACGGATCATAGGCGAATAGTCCGCGCGCTAGCGCGTTCTCTTGCTGTAGGTGCTCCTCATGCCCATAAAGGGGCGGCGCGCAGCTATTTTTCTGATGTGCCACCGAGCCTTACCGTGATATAAGCCGCGCCGAACGGAGGAACCGGCCCCCTGCGGGCGTGGCGGAACTGGTAGACGCGCTGGATTTAGGTTCCAGTGACGAAAGTCGTGGGGGTTCAAATCCCTCCGCCCGCACCACGCTCTGGGTTGACCGCACCGCCTCCCGGCAGCACGCGGAAGCACACTGTAGGCGCCAACCCGACGAGTCACGACCGATGCAAGTCACCGAAACCACCAACGAAGGCCTGAGGCGCGAATTCCGCGTCACCCTCCCAGCAACCGACCTGGATGCACGCGTCACCGCGCGTCTCACCGAGCTGAAGGATCAGGTGCGCATCAATGGGTTCCGGCCCGGAAAGGTCCCGGTTACCCACCTCAGAAAGGTCTATGGCCGCGCTCTGATGGCCGAAACCATCGATGAGATGGTGCGTGAGACCAACGCCAAGATCATGACGGATCGCGGTCTGAAGCTGGCGATGGAACCCAGGATCACGATGCCTGAGGACAAGGGCGAAGTGGAGAACGTGATTTCTGGCAAGACCGACCTGTCCTACACGGTGGCGGTCGAAGTGGTTCCGCAGATCACGCTCGCCGATTTCAAGGTCATCAAGCTCGAAAAGATCGTCGCTGACATTGTCGACCTGGATGTCGAAGAAGGGATCCGCCGGCTTGCCGAGCAAAACCGCACCTACACGACCAAGCCCGAGGGTGCAACGGCCGAGATGGGCGACCGCGTCGTCGTGTCCTTCAAGGGGACCATCGACGGCGAGGCTTTCGAGGGTGGTTCCGGTGAGGACGTGCCGCTGAACCTCGGCGAGAGCACCTTCATTCCCGGCTTTGAGGAACAGTTGGTGGGTATCGCGGCCGGCGAGACCCGCACCGTGAACGTGACATTTCCCACCGAATATGCGGCGGAAAGGGTGGCCGGGAAGGCCGCGTCTTTCGAGGTCACGGCGAAGTCAATCGAAAAACCCGGAGAGATCACCATCGACGAAGACTTCGCCAAGTCGCTGGGGCTGGAGTCGCTGGAAAGACTCCGGGAGGCGGTAAGGGGGCGAATCGGCCAGGAATACGCCGTTGCAAGCCGGCAGAAGCTCAAACGGGCGCTGCTGGACGAGCTTGACGCGCTTCACAAATTCGAGGCACCGCCGTCCTTGGTGGAGCAGGAATTCAGCAATGTCTGGAACACGGTGGTGGCCGATCTCAAGTCGCAAAACCGGACTTTTGAGCAGGAGGGCACGACTGAGGAGAAGGCGCGTGAAGAATACCGCGGCATTGCCGACCGGCGAGTCCGTCTCGGCCTTGTTCTGGCGGAAATCGGCGACAAGAACAACATCAAGGTCAGCGACGAGGAAGTATCGCGGGCGGTCATCGAGAGGGCGCGGCAATATCCCGGTCGCGAGCGGGAAGTGTTCGATTATTACCAAAAGAATGCGAACGCGCTGGCGACCGTGCGAGCGCCGATTTACGAGGAAAAGGTGGTGGATTTCATCATCGAACTGGCTGACGTTACGGAAAAGAAGGTGACCAAAGAGGAACTTTTCAAGGACGACGAGGCTGAAGTACCCGCCGCCTGAGCCTCTGCGCACGCCCCGTTCCCTAGTCCGAATTTGCGGGATGGAGCGACGTTCACCGAGGCCTGGCGATCTATAGCGTGGGGGAAGATTGACGCAGCGGTTGACTCTCCCCGTTCGCGCGCCGTTAGCAGGGGAGCGAGGAGTGAGCCGCAGAGCGCGGAGGTTCGCCTTGATCGGAACGCGCTGTAAACTTCACCTTCCGCTTGCCGGCGGCGAGAGGCGAGGCTTGTTACCGGAAGTTCAACACATATATGCGCGACATGCATGCGAAATTGCTGAGCGATCCTTGAGCGCATGGCGGAGTCGCATCGCCTGCGAGGCGCTGACGGAGCAGATCGGACTATGCGTGATCCACTAGATACCTATATGAACTACCTCGTCCCGATGGTCGTCGAGCAGACCAACCGGGGGGAGCGGGCCTATGACATTTATTCGCGCCTGCTCAAGGAGCGCATCATCTTCATCACCGGCCCGGTCGAGGACGGGATGTCGGCCCTCATCGTCGCTCAGCTCCTGTTCCTGGAGGCGGAGAACCCCAAAAAGGAAATTTCCATGTATATCAATTCGCCCGGCGGGGTGGTGACCTCCGGCCTGGCGATCTATGACACCATGCAGTTCATTCGTCCCCCGGTTTCGACCCTGTGCACCGGTCAGGCTGCCTCGATGGGATCATTACTGCTGGCCGCCGGCCACAAGGACATGCGGTTTGCGCTGCCAAATGCCCGCATCATGGTTCATCAGCCGTCCGGCGGCTTCCAGGGGCAAGCTAGCGACATCATGATCCATGCTCAGGAAATCCTGAACATTCGCAAGCGCCTGAATGAAATCTACGTCAGGCACACCGGCCAGCCGATCAAGAAGATCGAAGAGGCGCTGGAACGTGACCAGTTTTTCACCGCCGAAGGCGCCAGAGAGTTCGGTCTCGTCGACAAGGTCATAGAGAAGCGCATTGAGGAGGTCGAGAAGGCCTGATTGGCTGAATTCGCTCCGCTTTCCGCGGAAAGCGCGATCCGGAGCGGCCTACCCGTTGAGAGCAGGGTTTTTTGCACCGCGGACTCCGCACCTTGCATCACGATGTCCGGTGCCTATCTAGACGCTCCGGAAAGCACGGTTACACGCAGTGTGGCCCCTGTACTACAGGGCAACTGCGCGCCTCTGCTGCTATTTCGCCACAAAGTCAACGCCAAATTGAGTTTGTCGATAAGGGGCACCACGAGCCTTGCGCGATGGAGCTTAAAAATTCATCGTTAATGGAATCTTGATTATCTTTCCATTAGCGTGTTCGTTAGGCACCGGGGCAGCATGTTTGACCGTCGGTGCGAAGACGAAACGGCTAGTGAGCGAAGTCGGTGGTTGATAGTAGGTCCGCCGGTGAGCGGAGTCGACCGGAGCGAAGGAATGAGCAAAGTCGGCGGCAGCGATTCGAAGAACACGCTCTACTGCTCGTTCTGCGGTAAGAGCCAACACGAGGTGCGAAAGCTCATTGCCGGCCCGACGGTCTTCATCTGCGACGAATGCGTTGAACTGTGCATGGACATTATCCGCGAGGAGAACAAGTCCTCGCTGGTGAAGTCACGCGACGGCATCCCCACCCCGAAAGAGATCCGGAAGGTTCTCGACGATTACGTGATCGGCCAGGACCACGCCAAGAAGGTGCTCTCGGTTGCGGTTCACAATCACTACAAACGGCTCAATCACCAGACCAAGCACAACGACGTCGAGCTGGCGAAATCGAACATCCTGCTGATCGGGCCCACCGGTTCGGGCAAAACGCTGCTCGCGCAGACGCTCGCGCGCATCCTCGATGTCCCCTTCACGATGGCGGACGCAACGACGCTGACCGAGGCCGGCTATGTCGGCGAGGACGTTGAGAACATAATCCTGAAGCTGCTGCAGTCGGCCGACTACAATGTCGAGCGCGCCCAGCGCGGCATTGTCTATATCGACGAAATCGACAAGATCAGTCGCAAGTCGGACAACCCTTCCATCACCCGTGACGTATCGGGGGAGGGGGTGCAACAGGCGCTACTCAAGATCATGGAAGGCACCATCGCCTCGGTGCCACCTCAGGGAGGTCGCAAACATCCGCAGCAGGAGTTCCTGCAAGTGGACACCACCAACATTCTGTTCGTCTGCGGCGGCGCATTTGCGGGGCTTGAAAAGATCATCTCGGCCCGCGGCCGCGCGACGTCGATCGGATTTGGCGCCAAGGTGGTGGCTCCCGAGGACCGCAAGGCCGGTGAGATATTCCGCGATGTCGAGCCGGAGGACCTCTTGAAATACGGCCTCATTCCGGAGTTCGTCGGTCGTCTGCCGGTGGTGGCAACGCTTGAGGACCTCGACGAGCCGGCGCTCAAGCGCATTCTGCTCGAACCAAAGAACGCCCTGGTCAAACAGTACCAGCGGCTTTTCGAGATGGAGAGCATCGACCTCAGCCTCGCCGAGGAGGCACTCGGCGCTATCGCGCGCAAGGCAATCGAACGCAAGACCGGGGCTCGCGGCCTGCGGTCGATCATGGAAAGCATTCTGCTCGACACTATGTTCGACTTGCCGAGTCTCGAAGGGGTCGAAGAGGTGGTGATCTCCAAAGAAGTTGTTGAGGGCACTGCACGGCCGCTCTACATTTACGCCGATCGCGCCGGCGACGCCGGAGCGACTGCCTGAGTTCTTCCACGAAAATCTGCTGTAGGCCGGTATTGGCAGCCGCGCGAGTGCGGCCGTGAGGGGCTACGCGATCACGAAAATGCGGGTCGCGTAGCGGTTGCTTGACACGCCCATTTGTCATCGCCACCTAATGCAAAGAACGTTAGAATTTCGAGTGTACGTGTAAGCGTCTTGCATTGCGTTCGGGCAGGGTCTCGTCTGGCGTTCCGGCGGATGGGCATTGACCTCTCCCTCCCGTCACCAAGCACTCCGCAGCTGCGCTGCAATGGCGGGCAGGGTCGGAGGGGCAAACAAGAAAAGGACTCAGGTTCATGACTACCCAAACGAAGCCGCGCCCTCTTCCGCATCCTGGCGAGGTGCGATCCTATCCGGTGTTGCCGCTGCGCGATATCGTGGTGTTCCCACACATGATCGTCCCCTTGTTCGTAGGGCGCGAAAAGTCGATTCGCGCCCTAGAAGAGGTAATGCGTTCGGATATTTACATTCTGCTTGCGACGCAGAAGAACGCCTCCGATGACGATCCCGCCACTGATTCGATCTACGAAGTTGGCACGCTGGCGAACGTTTTGCAGCTACTCAAGTTGCCGGACGGGACCGTGAAGGTGCTGGTCGAGGGAGCGGTGCGCGCGCGCGTGCTCAAATATGGTGACCGGCCCGACTACTATGAGGCCGAGGCTGTCGTGCTTGCGGACGAGATGGGCGAACAGGTGGAAGCCGAGGCGATGGCGCGCTCGGTCGTCAACGAGTTCGAGAGCTACGTCAAGCTCAACAAGAAGATTTCACCCGAAGTTGTCGGCGTCGTTCATCAAATCGACGATTATGCCAAGCTTGCCGACAATGTGGCCTCGCATTTAGCTATCAAGATTCCCGACAAGCAGGCGATCCTCGAGACCGTCTCGGTGCCCGGGCGGCTGGAGCGCGTCCTCGGCCTGATGGAGTCCGAGATTTCCGTCCTGCAGGTGGAAAAGCGCATCCGTACGCGGGTCAAGCGTCAGATGGAGAAGACCCAGCGCGAATACTACCTCAATGAGCAGATGAAGGCGATCCAGAAGGAGTTGGGCGACGAGGAAGGTCGCGACGAGCTCGCTGAACTGGAAGACAAGATCAAGAAGACCAAACTGTCGAAGGAGGCTCGCGACAAGGCGACGCACGAGCTCAAGAAGCTGCGCCAGATGTCGCCGATGTCGGCGGAAGCCACGGTCGTGCGTAATTATCTGGATTGGCTGCTGTCAATTCCGTGGGGCAAGAAATCGAAAATCAAGAAAGACCTTCATCTCGCCGAAGAAATCCTCGATCACGATCACTTCGGGCTCGAAAAGGTCAAGGAGCGCATTGTCGAATACCTTGCGGTGCAGACCCGCGCCAACAAGCTGACCGGCCCGATCCTGTGCCTGGTGGGCCCGCCGGGCGTCGGCAAGACTTCGCTCGGCAAATCGATCGCGAGGGCGACCGGACGCGAGTTCGTGCGGGTATCGCTCGGCGGCGTGCGCGACGAGGCCGAGATCCGCGGCCATCGACGCACCTATATCGGCTCGATGCCGGGCAAGATCATCCAGTCGATGCGCAAGGCAAAGACGGCGAATCCGCTCTTCCTGCTCGACGAGGTCGACAAGATGGGCTCGGATTTCCGCGGCGATCCGTCCTCGGCTTTGCTGGAGGTGCTCGATCCGGAGCAGAACCATACATTCAACGATCACTACCTCGAGCTCGACTACGATCTCTCCAGCGTGATGTTCATCACCACCGCGAATACCCTCAACATCCCGCCGCCCCTGATGGACCGCATGGAAATCATCCGCATCGCCGGTTACACGGAGGATGAGAAGGTCGAGATCGCGCGACGCCATCTGATCCCCAACGCCGTGAGCAAGCATGGCCTCGATGAGAAGGAATGGTCGATCAACCAAGATGCACTCATGCTGCTGATCCGCCGCTACACGCGGGAAGCCGGCGTGCGCAATCTCGAGCGCGAGCTTTCCACACTCGCCCGCAAGGCGGTGAAGGAGCTGATGACGTCGAAGAAGAAGTCGGTGGAAGTCACCGCCGAGAACCTGGCCGATTACGTGGGCGTGCCTAAGCATCGCCATGGCGAGATCGAGGCCGAGGACATGGTGGGGATGGTGACAGGCCTCGCCTGGACCGACGTGGGGGGCGAGCTGCTCACCATCGAAGGCGTCATGATGCCGGGCAAAGGCCGCATGACGGTCACCGGCAATCTGCGCGACGTCATGAAGGAATCGATCTCGGCTGCGGCGTCCTACGTCCGCTCTCGCGCGGTCGCGTTCGGCATCGAGCCGCCGCTGTTTGACCGTCGCGACATCCACGTGCACGTTCCCGAGGGGGCGACGCCCAAAGACGGCCCGTCGGCCGGCGTCGCCATGGTCACCGCCATCGTCTCATTGATGACGGGCATTCCGGTGCGGCGCGACCTGGCGATGACCGGCGAGATCACGCTGCGCGGCCGGGTACTGCCGATCGGCGGCCTCAAAGAGAAGCTGCTGGCGGCACTGCGCGGCGGCATGAAGACGGTGCTGATCCCCGAGGAGAATGCGAAGGATCTCGTGGACATCCCGGATTCGGTCAAAAGCGGGCTGGAGATCGTTCCGGTGAGCCTCATGGACGAGGTTCTGTCCCGGGCACTCACCCGCAAGCCGGAGCCCATCGACTGGGACGAAACGAGCGTCAAGCCGGTGCCCTCGCCCGTCGATGTCGATGAGGAGGCTCAGAACCTTACCGCCCACTGATTAGTCAAGTTGTAACTATGGACGGCGCCTCGCGGCGCCGTTCTTTTCTCGGAGCGCTAAGGCGATTTTTAGCATTCCACACGAGTTTCGTTCGGATCGAACCACAAAGCACGTCATCGCTCACAGCTGAGCGCGTGAATCAAATGGGGAGGGCCGGGCGGGACGCTCCGCTTGCCCATCGCGCGGATTTTGCTAAACCCGTTTTATCCAGGGCGGTTAGCTCAGCTGGCAGAGCACCTGCTTTACACGCAGGGTGTCGGCGGTTCGAATCCGTCACCGCCCACCATTGCCTTTGTAAGACCGCGAACCGTCCACGAGCGGGCCAAGCCGCCGTGATTATCCTGGTCGGTCGAAGTTGAGCCTGCCGTCGCAGTATGGCATTACCCTCCCGTCAGCCGGCCGGCATTAATCGGCAGGAGGCGGACTGGTCCCACGAAATCGGGACGGCCGGTAATGCCGATGCTGACGAGCGTTGTCCTGGCTCGGAGTCGGTGCCCGCTGGCTGTCCCCTTCCCGAGACGGGGGAGGGTTCATGGGAGCGGCGTTAGGAGCCATTCAGGTGATGTCTGTCATATAAGTCATTTGACGAGGGGAGCCGATCGGCCCAGCATCGGTTTTGATCACCTTTCAGGTTCGGGTGATCAACCTCATGTGCAGCTTTGCCCGCGTCGTTTGGCGCGGGCCTTTTTTGTCGTTGGATGAACGGTCCAAATTGTAGCAAGAAGTCTTGTTCCGTCAGGGCCGTCCGGCCGACTCGCCCCTCGGGCCGGCTTAGCCAGATCATCGCAACGGCCGGTGCAACGCCTTGACATTGGTCAACGAGACTATCGCCGCCTTGTGTCATTCCTGTGCTTGAGCAAAACTGATAGGATGAGGCAGGGAAAGCAAGGAAGGGCAGGAGAACCCTATGAGGCGCACGCCGGTCATTATGCTTTTTGTCTTTGCCGCTGCGTTCCTGGGTGAAACGCAAGTCAGCAAGGCGCAATCGCCGTATTCATATCCATGGTGCTCGCTCGGTGGCACCAGGAACTCGAATGCCCTGTCCTGCTATTACACGAGTTGGGAACAGTGCAGGACAACAATGTCGGGCATCGGCGGATACTGTGTCGAGAGCCCATATTACCATGCGCAAGCGTTCGCGAAACTACACCATCGCCGGCACGCGCGACCAGGTGAAGCTAGCACCGTAATGCGCTGACCCGGTGAGGCATGCAGGCCGGTGGGACACTCGTTCGGATTTTGCAGGTTTTTCGCAGATCCGGAAATGTTCCAAAATGGGCAGCCCAATTCGCAGCAAAAATTCTTCGTCGATTTGGACCGCCGGGCCGGTTTCCCTTTTCTTCTTGCCGGCATAGTGGACCGAGGCAATCCTCAATCTCACCCCGGCAGCATTCATTGTTCGAGCAATCGCAAACTATGCGTGCCCGCAGTGTGCGTTGAACTGCCTCGCCTCAGCAATAAGATGCTCGGCGGCACTCACGGCATCCTCGAGGATATGAGTACCGCGGCTGTCAAGAGAAACCTGGCAGTCATGATCGAACAGCTCAATCCAGAAAAGGAAATCGCCGGCGGAAAAATCATGTGGCGGCTCGTACAGCCGGACTTCATATGAACCATGGCGTGCAAGCGTTGTCGTTGCCGATCCGTCCTCACACTGAGAGACCAGTCGGAGCTTCACGTGCGCCTCAAGCAAACGCGATTCAAGGTTCGTTTTACAGGATCGCTTGCTCAAATTGGTTCCCTTCCAAATCATGGGCGGCGGACTCCCAATGTTCGAATACCGCGCCGGAGAGCGCGACAATAAATTTGTTGCGAACTCACCGTCGGAGTTGTCGTGCGAAGCGATCGTTTTTACGTGTGATAATGGCCACAAGTCTTGTTATTTCATGCCAAACACTTGCTTGGACGCGCCAATTCGAATCATTGGGAGAGCGACATGGTAAAAATTCCGCGCAGTTCTCAATCAAGGACACTAAACCTTCCCACTGCCGCAGGGGGGCTGACGCGGGCGGCTTATGCGCGGGCAGTCAAGGCTAGAAAAGATGTGATGCCATTGCTCAACAAAGCCGGGTTGACAACGAAGCAGATGGAAAATTCAACCCTGCGGCTGAGCGTAGAGAGCCAGATAAAGTTTCTCAACCTGGTGGCGGAGGCGCTGGAAGATGAATTCCTCGGATTCCATATCGGGCAGAGTCTCGACCTTCGCGAGATCGGAATTCTCTACTATGTCTTGTCGTCCTCCGATACGCTCGACAGTGCCTTTGAGCGCGGAGCGCGCTACAGCTCGATCACAAACGAGGGCGTTCGACTTGCGTTTTGCGGCGAAAAGGCCTTTGAACTAACCCTCAGGTATGTCGGCGTATCGCGGCACCGGGACCGGCATCAGATCGAATGCTTCGTAACAGCACTGGTCCGTTTGTGCCAACACCTGGCAGGTCACCGCCTAACGCCGATCCGTGTGACGCTTGCGCATCATAGAGGCCGGGTCTCTCCTGAGTTTCGGTCATTTTTCGGCTGCGACGTGACATTTGACAGCGGGACTGACGAGATCGCATTTCAACGGACGATCGGCAGCATGCCCGTCGTGAGTCGAGATCCATTCCTCAACAAAATTTTGGTCAACTACTGCGAGCAGGCTCAATCGGAGCGAGAAACACCGCCGATGGCCCTGCGAATGAATGTGGAGAATGCCCTCGTCACGCTTCTGCCACACGGAAACGCGCGGGCCGACGAGCTGGCGCGCAAGCTCGGCATGAGCCAAAGAACGCTCGCCCGTCGACTGGAATCCGAAGGACTGAGCTTTGCTCTAGTTCTCGATGAACTGCGTCACGATCTTGCAACATGTTATTTGCGAGAAGGGCACCTTTCGATATCCGCGATCGCATGGCTGCTGGGCTATAAGGAAGCGAGCGCATTCACTCATGCGTTCAGACGGTGGACAGGCAAGACGCCGAAAGAGGCGCGGACGACGGCGGTCAGCAACGTTGTTGGCGCGCCCCAATTACGCTGAAATCGTTGTCGATGTTGGGCCTTGAAAAAAATTTGGCTTTGCGCCAACCGTGTCGGGGCGGGGCATAATGTGAACCTCACGCGAGTGCGGAGATTGCCCATGAGACTGGCGGCGGCTGCGATAATCGGAGTGGTGTTGTTCGGCATCGGAGGATCGCAGGCCTCCCCCGAAACCCTGCGGTTTGCGATCACCCGCAACGGCGAGCAGATCGGCACGCACACCATCGAAATAAATCGCAGCGGCAAGGAGACCACGGTCTCGCTTTCCACCGATCTCACCGTCAAGATTCTGTTCGTCACGGCGTACCGTCTGCAACACACCGAGACCGAGCGGTGGGTCGACGGAAAACTCGTGGCGCTCAATTCGACATCCGATGACAACGGAACACGTCATACGGTTTCCGCCGCGGCCAAGGGCTCCAGTCTTGAGGTCAAGGTGGACGGAAAGGCCACCCTTGTTGACCCGAACATCATGCCGGCAAGCCTTTGGAATCCGGAGTTGCTGAAGCGACCCGTCATGCTCGACACGAAAGACGGGCAGATCATGCCGGTCTCCGTCCGCGACGGCGGCGAGGAGGACGTGAAGGTCGATGCCCGGACCGTCCGGGCCCGCCGCTACACCGTCAACAGCCGCTATTCGCAAGACGTCTGGTTCGACGATCAGGCGCGTCCGGTGCAAGCGAAGCTTATCGCAAGCGACGGCTCCGTCATCATGTATCGCCCGATCTGAACCCGTGATCCTCAGCCGCTTCGCACGAGGATCATGATGGCCGAGGAAATCCGCGATTGCCTGCCGCCGGATCGAAATCCGCGCAAGCCGAAGCTGGCTTTGCCCAAAGGGGCCGTCGATACGCACGTCCACGTGTTCGAGCGGCGCTACAAACTGTCCCCTGCGCGCGGATACAGTCCTCCGGATTCAACGCTCTCCGACCTCAAGCACCTGCACAAGACTCTCGGCATCGAGCGGGTGGTGTTCACCCAGCCATCGGTCTATGGCGTCGACAATTCGGCGATCCTCGACGGCATGGCGGCGCTCAACGCCGAAACCACCAACCGCGCGCGCGCCGTGGTGGCGATCATGATGGATATCGGCGAGGACGAACTCGCCGCGCTCGATGCGCGCGGCGTTCGCGGGGTGCGCCTCAACACCGACAACAAGGGCGGCATGCCGATCGAGATGCGCGCAATCCCTGAGCTTGCCATGCGCATCGCGCCGTTTCGCTGGCACATCGAGTTCCTGTTTCCCGGCAAGGACATCATCGCGCTGCTGCCGACGCTTGCGGCCGTCAAAGTGCCGATATCGATCGTCCATTTCGCCTACCAGCCCGCGACCGCGGGTGTGCGGGCGCCGGGCTTTGAGGCGCTGATCGAGCTCGTGCGCCGCGGCAACACGTGGGTCAAGATCTCCGGCGCCAACCGGGTCAGCGCAACCGATCTGCCGCCCTATGATGACGTGAAGCCGATGGCACAGGCCCTGATCGGGGCGGCGCCGGACCGGATCATGTGGGGCACCGACTGGCCGCACCCCAACAAGTATGTCGTCAATCCCAACGACGGCGACCTCGTCGACGCCTTCGGCGACTGGGTAACGGACGAAGCGATGCGCCGCCGGATCATGGTGGACAATCCGGCGGGGTTTTACCGGTTTTGAGGGCGGCGCCGTCCTGCCTCGCTCCTCCTGAAGTTTCTCTAAAGAACAAAAACAGAACAAAAATCAATGCCTTGTCGATGACAACCCAGCTTATGACAGCAACGATTTAGGAATATAGCGCAACGACCTAATCTCTCAATGCAACAAAATTAATTGAAACGCAACGAATAGGGTGATATATGCATTGAACTGAGACCGGCGAATCAAAGGATTCCGGACTGAATGGAACATTTTCCTATCATTCACGCCCTCTGCAGAGCTGCGTTGGCCCAGCCTTCGCCGGCGGTGCGCAAGCAGGTCGAGCGACTACGGGATGCTCTCGTGCACGAGGGCGACGGCAAAGCGGCCGGCGCGCTGTCGAGTCTGCTGACCGCCGCGGAGCGGACGACTGAACTGTCGCCGAGCCGCATTGTACGATCACGTGCGGAGTTTTCCGGCGAGAGCTTGACGCCCAACACTCAAGTCCCCGTCGATCGGGAAACCTCCGCCCCGCTTGCCCAGGTCATCTTTCCTTCGGCGACGCGCCCGTCAGCGCCACTTTTCAATGAAACGGTATCCAAGGCCGTGCAAGCCGTTTTGGAGGAATGGAACAATCGTGAATCGCTTTCGGACCTAGGGATTCAAGCAGCAAAGACATGCCTCATCTACGGCGCACCCGGAACCGGCAAGACGCGCCTTGCTCTTTGGATGGCGACCCAACTCGACTTTCCCATCCTGCTCGCGCGGATTGACGGCCTCGTCTCCTCGTTCCTCGGAACGACTGCTCGCAACATCGCGAACCTGTTTGCCTTCGCCAACCGCTATCGATGCGTGCTGTTGCTCGACGAATTCGACGCCTTTGCCAAACTCCGCGATGATCCGCAGGAGGTCGGTGAAATTAAGCGCGTGGTTAACGCCCTCTTACAAAATCTTGATACGCGCCGTGACGTTGGATTGACGATCGGCATCACGAATCATCCGCACCTGCTCGATTCGGCTGTATGGCGCCGCTTCGAGGTGCAGCTTGAAATCCCGAAGCCTGAATTCGACGTGCGCGTCGAAATCGCGCGTCATTTTATGCCGCCCGTCAAAGCACCGGAAACGCATCTGCGAATGATCGCTTGGTTTACGGATGCTGCGACCGGCGCCGAGATCGAGACGCTGGTCCGCACATACAAGAAGACCATGGCGGTTCAAAACGGCGAAGAGCGCCTTTTGCTGGACACTTTGCGTCAATTCGCGACGCTTAACAGCGGCCGCATCGATCCCGTCCGTAAGGAACTCATCTTTTCCGGCAACGGCGCACTGTTCCGCTCCATGAAGGAGGATCGGCAGCTAGGCTTTTCTCTTGAGGACATCGGGCGAATCGCCGGCAAGGACAAATCAACGATCAGCCGCCAGATCAAAAGCGCGGAAAAAGATTTGGATGACAGCGGAGCCGTAACCTCTCATGGCTAGTCCACTTCAGATCATATTGAATGACAGCGATTACCAGGAAGCTCGCGACGCCGGCGGCGGTGGACCCAAGAAGGATTTTTTCGCGAACCGCGATCGCGAATTTCGCGAGCACAAGGGGGCACTGATCGCCCAGCTTGCCGCCATTACGCGCACCCTTGAAGCCCAAGCCCAAAGCCAGGGCGACATCGGCTACATCAAAGTCATTCTACGCCGCGATGCTTGGGCCAAAAGCCATCGCCCCCTCACCGCTCTATTCAAACCCGCCCGCGTTACCCCCGTCGGCGGCGGTGATCTTGGCGAAATGTTTTTCGAAGCGCGTCCGCGCGCGCTTCGCGAAATTGCCGCCGAAATCGCCGACGCCGAACCTGAGACCAGACTCAAGTTCGACAAAACGCGCAATAAAGTGGTTTCAGTTCCATCGGCCGCGCGCAGCGAGACGGGTGCCATCGAAAGAATCGAGCTTTATGGTCCGCGTGATCGCCGTTCCTTCTCAGTCGAGGAAGCGATCTCATGGCTGGCGCGCCCCATGACTGGCAGCGCCTATTACATTGAATTGTTCGACATGCCGCCTCTTCGCAGCCAATTGGACGCGTACGATGCCAATCGGCAAAAGCTCTATTCCACCTTCCTCGAAGGCCTGGCTTCCATTGGAGCAGGGCTTACGGTGCAACGGCTGCCCATGGGTGGGAAACCACAGCCACTGATTTCGGCGCACCTCGGACGCTCCGCCCAACCGCCAACGCTGCTTCTGGATTTAGTCACGCCACCTGAACGCCGCCGGCCGACCGATTTGGCGCCCTTCGACCAGTCGATTGATCGTCACCGGCGGCTTCTAGCCTTTCTCGAACATCATCCGTTGGTCAAGCATATCGATCTACCGCCGATGGTGGTGCGTACCATCGACGGCCGTAAAGCGTCGGCCCAAGCTGCCGCGGCCGAAAGCCGAACCCAACCCGCGGAGCTTTCTATCCCGACGCGCAGTTCGACAAGGACCTACCCGCGCATTGGCGTCATCGACGGCGGCATCAGCCCGCAACTTTCTGATTGGATTATTTACCGTTGGGATTTACTTGATGTCGCCGACTCCAATCATGCGCACGGTACGTTCATCGGCGGGCTTGCCGTCGCCGGCAGCGCGCTCAACGGTAACGAGGTTTGTGCCGAGCCCGACGGTGCCGAGATCGCCGACATTGCTGTCTATCCTGACGACCAAAACACGACAGCGTTTACGTCTTATTACCCGTATGGCGTGTTGCAATTTTTCGAGGAAATCGAATACGCTATGGCCGATGCCAAGGCTCGGCATGGCGTTCGTGTCTTCAATATGAGCCTCAACATCCAACACCCCGCGCAACGCGACAGGTACAGCCAGTTTGCCGCGCGCATGGATCAGATTGCCGAGGCGAACGACGCGATACTTTTCTTGCCGACAGGGAATACCGCCCCGCAAGACCTTCGGCCTGAATGGCCCGCGAACGAGACGCAAGCGCTAGTTCATTTGGCATCGGCTCGCAATGACGGGCTTTTGATGCCAGCCGAAAGCGTCCGCAACGTCACCGTAGCTGCGCTTAATCCGCCCGGCGTACCGACCTCGCTTCCCTTTGCCCCGACACGTTATTCGAGACGCGGGCCTGGTTTGCGCGCTGGTGTGAAGCCCGATTTGGCCCATATCGGCGGTTCGGGCTCGCCGCAAAGTCCAGCGGGCCACGGTCTCTTCTCAATCAGACCGGACGGTTCTGTCTGCGACGGCTGTGGCACCAGCTACGCGACGCCCATTGTCGCCAAGACCGCTGCCGTCCTTGAACACATGATCGAAGGGACCGTCTCGCGCGAGACGCTGATCGGCCTGCTCTTGCATCACACCGAAATGCCTACCGTCTTACGATCCAAGGCGATCCGCGCCGTAGCGCGCGATTTGGTCGGATTCGGGAAGCCGCTTTCCGCCCGCGAAATCCTTGAAGGCGATGATCACCAGATCACGCTCGTCTTTGCCTCTCGCCTGCGCCGGGACCAGCAGATCGCCTTTAATTTTTCGTGGCCTCCGTCCTTGGTGGGTCGGGACGGAAAATGCCGCGGCACCGCGCGCTTGACCCTGGTCTCGACACCCCCGCTTGATCCCCGTTTCGGCTCGGAATTTGTGCGCATCAATATTGACGCGGCCCTGCAGCAGGAAGACTTCAGCAACGAGGGCAAGGTCGGCTGGAAGCGCCGCCTCGATCCGATCTACCTTCCTGGCAAGGCCGAAGCGCCTGTGGTTGAAGCCGAGCGCATCGAACACGGGCTCAAATGGAGCCCGGTGAAGATTTTTGCGCGCACAATGTCGAACGGTGTGGGCAAGTCGTCAAACTGGCGTTTGTTCGTCGAATATCTGACCCGAGCCGGAGAGCAGGTGCCTGAGAACGGCGTGCCGTTCACTGCCATCCTTACCATCTCAGACCCGACCGGTACAAAGCCGGTGTTCAACGACATGCGTCAGTCGCTGCAAGCTCTTGGTGTGCGAATCGAAGACATTCGCACCGCGGCACGTATTGCGACACGCATCTGACGCGTCGCTGCCTATGACGATCGCAGACGGACTTTTCTAAAACTTCAATGAGACCAATCATTGGCACGGTCAGCCCGATTTTCGCGGAAAGATTTACGCACAGCTCGACGCACGCTTCATGGCAGCCAGATTTCCGGGAGATGCACCCGACGGAAACAATGTCGAGAAATCCCGAAACTGGCTGCTCCGCGCGGTTCGCCTCATTGGGCGCGCACGCTGCTGTTGCTGAAACGAGCGATCGTCGAGGCACAAAGGTGGAGCGCGGTGCTCGCGGCAGTAAGGGGGCTATTGCATTGACGGTGGGAGGGGAGATTTTTCCCACGTTTAGAAATACAAGGATTGGAGTCGTTACCGCCGTGGCGAGCAAATTGTACCAGCAGGGAAAGAAGCGGTACAGCGAAATGGCGAGGTCGAAACCGCGTAGAGTGATAGAATTAATACTGATTGAACAAACCCCGGAGACGACATGCACGCTGAGATCGCCGACAAGCGTGACGCGCTGATTGCGCTATGCAAGCGCTACGATGTCGCGCGGCTCGAAGTATTCGGCTCGGCTGCGCGCGGCACGGACTTCGATCCTGAGGTGAGCGATGCCGATTTCCTGGTCGAGTTCAAGGCCGGGAGCGCTCTGGCGCCGCTGGAGCAGTTCTTCGGTCTCGCCAATGCCCTGGAGAATCTTCTCGGCCAGCCGGTTAATCTCGTCGAGCCTTCCGCGATCAAGAATCCGTTCATCCGCGCCGGAATTAATCGCTCCCGCGAGGTCTTATATGGAGCGTGACCCTCGGGCTGTGGGACGTGCAACAGGCCGCCAATTCGATCGGCCAGTTCGTCGCCGGACTGGATGCCGCGGGCCACACACAAAACGCGCTGGTTCGCGCGGCCGTCGAGCGGCAGTTCGAAAATCATAGGCGAGGCGCTGAACCGGCTCGGCGTTTCCTGCGTGGCTGCAGGGCACGAAACCGGCCGGCGCGAACAAAATTGCTACGCTGCCATCAAATAATCACAGTCCTTCTATATAGTCCTATGCATCAATAAATATGCTCGCAGTTCTGGCCTATTCTGTCTTATCAGCGGAGGAGAATCCCTCTTTTTCCCCGCTCCGGCTGATCAGTTCCCTGCTCGGGCGCAAGGTATTCGCTGATCCGCCCCGGCGGGAATTGGGCTGCAATATTCTGGAATTGCTGCACAAATTAACGCTGAAGAAACACCAGGATGGCCAAAAAATGCAAATTCCCTGTTATTTTCCCTGTTCTCAGGGAATACGGCCCCGCAGCCCCTATGAAGCGTCCGCTTTCGGCAAGGTAGGGATAGTCTTACCCACGGCACCGCCTTGCAGCGCCCAGAATTTTGGCAGAACGAAATACCCCTTTTTTCATGAGATAGATCAACGTCTTGCAGAGGGTGCGCGCCGACCCCCATTGAGGCACCCCCCGCCCCAAAAAACCTAAAGCGCGCCGCGGGCAAACTCCGCGACGCGCCAGTGAGGTCACCGTCTCCGCGCAATCGGCAAGCAGCGCGGAGAGGAGCGGGCGGGACGCCCGCGCTCCCGCTCTACTGCGCGAAGCAGTAGTACAGGCCGTTGCCGCCGGTGGCGATGAGGTCGGCCTGGCTGCAGCCGCGCGACTGGTGCGCGGCGTTCCAAGAGCGCTGGTATTCGTTATCGGCGCCGCCGCGACGATCCACATGACCGACTCCGGCCTTGCCGAATTCGCCGCTGACCCAATTGTTGCAGGTCATGTTGATATTGCCAGGATACGCAGTGCCGTCAGGCTGCGAGCCGGTGAGCACATCGTGCCAATTGGGCGTATAGCCGAAGCCGGAGACCCGGGTGCCGCGCTCGGTGAGTGAGTTCTCGGAGGTGAGCTTATTGTTGGCGCTGTGCAGGTCGTCGATGCCGGTCGCGATCACCACGCCCTTGGCGTTCTGCCACGGCCCCTTGCCGATGCGGTCGCGCGCATTGACGGCCTTGCCAGCCGCCGGTGTATCGGAGCCGCTGAGGTAGGCGCGCCACGCCTTGTTGCCGGCGCCGGCGGTGGCGGCGAGCGTGTGACAATGGGCGTCCGCGCCGGCGAGGCCGCCGAGATCGCCGCCCTTGCCCGAGCCGACGCTGGTGACGAAGAAGGTCATGTCCGGCGCCTGCGGTACCTGCTGCGCCTGCGCGCCGCCGCTGACACCGAACAGCAATACCGTGGCGGACGCCAGCAGCGAATAACGCATGGTCTTGTGCATCGAATCTCTCCCGTTGGATTTTCGAATTCATTCGGCCGGATCGCCCCGCCCGAGGGCACGACGCTAGCATATTTTACCGGCGCGGGGAGGGGAGGGGCGATGGCGCTTCCCTCCCCCGCCTTGCGGGGGAGGGTAAGGAGGGGCATGTCGGCGAACTCGGCGTGGGGGAAAGGCACCCCCTCCCTAACCCTCCCCCGCAAGCGGGGGGAAGTAGCCCAAGCGGGGAGGAAACTTCGAAATAGGGAGGGAACGTCACTCCTTCACGGCGCCGGTCATTGCCGCCACGTAGTGCTCGACGAAGAAAGCGTAGAGGACCACGAGCGGCAGGGAGCCGCACAGGGCGCCCGCCATCAGCGAGCCCCAGCGATAGATGTCGCCGTCAACGAACTCGTTGACGATGGCGACCGGGACGGTCTTGTTCTGGGTCGAGGAGATGAAGGTCAGCGCATAGATGAATTCGTTCCAGCACAGCGTGAAGCAGAAGATGAAGGCCGAGATCAGCCCCGGTATCGCCAACGGCACGATGATCCGCGTGAGGATCTGCCAGCGGCTCGCGCCGTCGATCAGGGCGCATTCCTCCAGCTCGTACGGGATCGCCTTGAAATAGCCCATCAACAACCAGGTGGAGAACGGGATCAGAATGGTCGGGTAGGTGAGGATGAGGGCGAACGGCGTATCGAACAGCCCGTACTGGAATACGACGGCCGACAACGGGATGAACAGGATCGAAGGCGGCACCAGGTAGGCGAGGAAAATCGCGCCGCCCACCCAGTTGGCGCCGCGGAAACGCAGCCGCACGATGGCGTACGCAGCAAGCACGCTGGCGACGATCGACAGGATGGTGGAGACGACCGCGACCAGCATGGTGTTCCACAGCCACTGCGGATAGGCGCTCTCGAACAGGAGCTTACTGATGTGCTTGATGGTCGGCGCGGTGGTCCAGAACGGACTGTACGTTTCCAGGTCCAGCAGCTGATCGTCCGGCTTGATGGCGGTGAGCGTCATCCAATAGAACGGGAACAGCAGCACGATCAGGATGAGGCCAAGCGGCAAGTAGAGCGTCACCAGCCGTCGCGGCACCGTCTCCAGATAGCTCATGCCTTCGGCGTGATCGCCGGCCGCAAGCCTGGGAGCGTCAAGTTTCGGATCGGCAGCAAGCTCAGTCATTGCTTTCGCCCTGCTGCCATTTGCGCCGCTGCAGGCCAAACCACGAGATCAGGATCGCGCCGAGCAGGAACGGTATCATGGCCGAGGAGATCGCTGCTCCTTCGCCGAGTTGGCCGCTTATGATGGCGCGCTGATAGGAGAGCGTCGCCATCAGCTGCGTCGCATTGACCGGTCCGCCCTTTGTGAGCACCCAGATGAGCTGGAAGTCCGTGAAGGTGAACAGCACCGAGAACGTCATCACCACGGCGATGATCGGCGTGAGCATCGGATAGGTGATGTGGCGGAAAATCTGCCAGCGGTTGGCGCCATCGATGGTGGCAGCCTCGTAGAGCGACGGCGGCACCGTCTGCAATCCGGCGAGGAGCGTGATCGCGACGAACGGAATGCCGCGCCAGATATTGGCGAAGATCACCGACCAGCGCGCGTTCCAGGGATCGCCGAGGAAGTCGATATTGCCGGAAATCAGCCCGAGGTGACGCAGCGACCATGAGATGATCGAGAACTGGGCATCGAACAGCCACCAGAACGCAATTGCCGACAGCACCGTCGGCACGA
>Ga0126369_10000442_pt1 | contig 27117 bp, 22 predicted proteins | sample PanSoiMetaPlot_1_FD_109646 | JGI IMG/M metagenome (GOLD analysis project Ga0126369, IMG submission 109646) | Tropical forest soil microbial communities from Panama - MetaG Plot_1 | ecosystem: Environmental > Terrestrial > Soil > Tropical forest > Bulk soil | place: Panama | collected 2016-02-17
CCCCGTAATGGCCGTGAGTGCCAGCAAATACCCCCAAACGTGCAGGTCCGGACTTACGTCCCACACGAGCTGCGGTGCGTCGAGCGGCAGGTGTGCGAGCACCGATCGCGCAATGCCTTCGAGGGACCAGAACGCGATGAGCGACCCAAGCGTCCCGCCAAGGAACGCAATCAACAGGCTCTCTGTCAGAAGTTGCCGGACGATCCGCCAGCGACTCCCCCCGATCGAAAGCCGTATGGCAATTTCCTTCTGCCTGGAAGATGCCCGTGCCAGCAGGAGATTCGCCACATTCGCACATGCAATCAACAAAACCAACCCCACTGCGGCCAGTACCACGCCGCCAATCTTGAAGACCACGGTGCGTTCTTCGGGCCGCCCCAGGAATGTGGCGCGATGAATCGCCAACGTGGTTGTCCGACCGAGATGTTCCTGATCAATTTGCCCCGCGATCACTCCCAGGTCTGCGCGGACTTCTTCGAGGGAAACGCCGGGCCGCATCCGCCCGAGAAGCGCCAGCCAGCCGGTATTGTCTTCTTCGAGAAAACCACGGTCAGGTTCCAGCGCCTTCTGCATCGTCACCGGCGCCCAAAATGCGCTGGGCCAAGGATCGGGCCCGCCAAAGGCCCGAGCAGCCACGCCAATCACCACAAATTTTGCGCGGTTCAACGAAACCGTTTTCCCTACGATCGAGGGATCCGCACCAAACCGGTTTCTCCACAAGTCATCGCTCAGCACGACGACGGGGCTTGCGCTGGGCGCGCGGCAATCTGAGTCCACGAAGGTTCTCCCAAGTGCCGGCCGCTCTCCCAGTACTTCAAAGAAATTGCACGACGTTTCTGCTCCGGTGACTTGCTTGGGACTCTCTCCTCCCAAGGTCGCCTCCAGGAACGGTGCGTAGGCGAGCAACCCACTGAACGTATGGTTGTTCTCTCGGTAGTTCTTATATTCCGCATAGGAAAACAAACCAGGTTCGCCGTGAACGTTGCGCCGCACCTTTCCATGGAAGATCTGATCAATGCTCACAATCTGTTCCGCTCTTGGAACCGGCAGGAGCTTTAGCGCAACTCCATTCAGCACGGAGAAAATCCCCGTATTCACACCAATTCCGAGGGCGGTTGCCAGTACGGCTACCGCGGTGAACCCAGGATTCTTCGCCAGCGCTCGCGCGCCATACCGCAGATCGCGCCAGGTGGTTTCCAGCGATGTAAAACTCCACGACTCCCGACAAATTTCTTTAATGCGCGTCACATTTCCAAAGCGCCGCCGCGCCGCGTACCGCGCTTGTTGTCCTGCCATGCCGCGCTCGCGGTTCTTCGCCTCGCGCATCGCCAGATGAAACGCCAGCTCGTCTTCCAGATCAAGATCCAGTCGCTTCCTCTTGAGTAGCGCCTTCAATCGCATCCAGTAGTTCATACGCCTCTCCTGGCCAGGGATCTTCGCGCCGCAACATGCCATTTCAAGGACTCCGGCGGCGAGGGATCCATCTTTCCCCAGTCCGCGACACCTAATCCCTATGCGGTCTGCATCACTCTCGCGATTGCCCCGGACATCCGCCGCCAATACTCGGCTTCTTCCGCCAGCTTCTTGCGCCCCGCCGCCGTCAGCGAGTAATACTTGGCACGCCGGTTGTTCTCCGACGTACCCCACTCCGCGGCCAGCAACCCCTTTAACTCCAGCCGATGAAGGGCCGGATAAAGCGCGCCCTCTTCCACGTGCAACACGTCGTTTGAGCTTTCATGGATCCACTCCGCGACGCCATACCCGTGCTTTGCTCCGCGTGTCAACGCCTTCAGCACCAGCATGTCCAGCGTCCCCTGCATCAAATCGCCTTCTTTTTCCATGTCGTGTCCCGATTCCTTGGCTTCATTCGCCGCCGCGCTCACCCATAAACTCTTTAGGGCAGCCATTCTATACCCCTAAACGGATAAGGGGGCATTTTTGTTTCAAACCCATTGAGAAATTCTGGTCGACAGGAAACTCGAACGCCTCTGGAGGAAATCACTCGCCGCCGCTGCTAGACTGTTCTGCCCATGCCTCGCCAACGGCTCGGCCAGCACTTTCTTGCGGACCTCGACTGGCGCGAACAGATCGCGCGCGCCATTCGCGTCTCGCCCCATGCCACGGTCCCGCTGCCGAAGGATGATCAACACTGCTGGATCGAAATTGGCGCCGGCCACGGCGAAATGACGCGCTATCTGCTAGCGACTGGCGGTCCCGTCAGCGCTATCGAATTGGATTCGGCGCTCGCCAGCGGCCTTCGCCGTCTCGCGAAAGAGTTCCCGCAACTCACCGTCGTCTCCCGCGACATCCTCAAGACCGACCTCGCCGCTCTCGCTTCCGGGCGCCGCATCCGCGTGTACGGCAATCTTCCGTACTACATTACCTCGCCCATCCTGCATCACCTTTTCGAATTCGCATCTCTGATTGACGAGACACACTTGATGATTCAGTCCGAAGTCGCTCGGCGCTTGGCCGCCGAGCCGGGCACGCGCGACTACGGGTATCTTTCTGTCGTTACGCAGCTCTACGCGCGCCCCGAATTTGTCTTCGAGATTCCCCGCGAGGCGTTCCAGCCGCCGCCGAAAGTGACTTCGGCGCTGGTTACTTTGCGGCTGCCGGGCGAACGTTCCAAGCTCGCCCTGCGGGACGAACAGATTTTCCTGAATTTTGTGAAATTGTCTTTCTCGCAGAAGCGGAAAACACTGGTGAACAGTCTGCGGTCTCTGGGCAAGCCGGAAAAAATTCGCGCCGCACTCGCGTCGCTAGACTTGCGCCGGGATGCCCGGGCCGAGCAGCTTACCGTCGCACAACTGGCCATCCTTCACACACTGATCGAAAGCTCTTGATTGGTCACAAAACCGTTTCGCTTTCCTTCTTCAGGGCCGCCACCAGGCGGTCGGGGTAGTCGCTCATAATTCCGTGAACGCCGGCTTCAATGAGCAGGCGCATGTGCGCGGGCTGATTGATGGTCCAGCAGACAACCGGTAAATCCTTTTTCCGCGCCTGCTCCAGCAGCGCGGGCGTGACCAGGTCTCCCCGCACCGCCAGCTGGCGCGCGCCAATTTCAACGGCTTTGTCCACCGGATTCGCCAGTTGCCCGTCGTAGAGCAGTCCGGTCATCACCGTGGGCTCGATTTTGTGGACATTCAGCATCAGCGACGGCTCAAAAGAAATGACCACCGCGCGCGGAATTTCTCCTGATTCGCGCAGGGCCGCAATCATCGCGTGCTCCCCGCCCCACGAGCCGCTCGGCTTCATTTCCAGGTAAAACACCACGTCGCTTTTCCTAGAGAATTGCAGGATTTCTTCGAGTGTGGGGATGCGCTCGCCGGCAAATTCGCTGCCGAACCAGGAGCCGGCGTCCAATTGCCGCAACTCCGCGAGCGTCAGGTCGTGCACGGAGCCGCGACCGTTGGTGGTGCGGTTTACGGTTCCATCGTGAACGGCCACGAAGTGTGCGTCGCGCGAGAGCTGCAAATCGGTTTCAATGAACGTCGCGCCCATCGCCACCGCTTTGCGAAATGCAGCTAGCGTGTTCTCGGGCGCGTGCCCCGAGGCTCCGCGATGTGCGATCACCAGCATTCCGTTTGGCTCTCCCTTTGCGGCTGCCTCAGCAACACGGCACTGCCAAAAAAGTTTCCTTTTTTCGAAAGAACTTAGAATAAGCAGCTACTTTAACACCATGTTAGCATCCAATTTCCTGAGCTCGGCATACACCTATTTGACGTTCGCCCTGAATCTAACTCACTGAGGACCTAAGGAAGTTTGCGGGGGTTCGTCCAGGAGGAGTTATGAGCAAAGAAATTCGGGCCCTGTTGGCAGCGCTAATACTGACCGCCATGAGCGCGGCTGTGAGCAATGCGGCGGGATTGCCGCAGCAAAGCAACCACCAGCGCAGCGAAGAGAACTACCGGGCAAAGCTCGCCAAGGAAGTTCGCCATCAATTAGTGATGCTGCCGTGGTATTCGGTTTTCGACAATCTGGCGTTTCGCATCGACAGAGACAAAGTTACGCTGCTTGGCCAAGTCACTCGGCCGGTCTTGAAATCCGACGCTGAAACCGTGGTGAAGAGGATCGAAGGCGTGGCGTCGGTGAAAAACGAAATCGAGGTGCTCCCGCTGTCGCCTATGGATGATCAATTGCGCCGCGCTGAGTACCGCGCGATTTATAGCGGGCCCGGGCTCCAGCGGTATGGGATGGGGGCGATTCCCTCGATTCATATCATCGTGAAAAACGGCAACGTTACGCTTGAAGGCGTCGTGGACAGTGAAATGGACAAGAATCTCGCCAATTTGCGCGCCAACCAGGTGCCCAATGTGTTTTCGGTTAAGAACAATCTAATCGTGGCGCGAAGCGAGAAAAAGAGCGCGTGAAACTCACCGCGCTAGGTGGAGTTTCGCAAGAACTACCGAGGAGATCCCTGGCACGCCATCGGCGACACCCCCAGGTGATCGAATTGGAAAAGAACCTGGCTCAAGCCGCACCTGCGGTGCCGCTTCTCTGCAATTGGCGTGAAATGCGCCGGGCGGTTTCTTTCACGGCTTCGGCGAGTCGCGGCATGCTGGCTTCCTCCACTTGGGTTAGCGTGCCGCTGGCCCCTAGCGCCGCGGTCACGTTTCCGGTGACGTCAAAAACCGGTGCGCCCAGGCATCGTGCCCCCAAGCTGTTTTCTTCATCGTCCACCGCGTAGCCATCCTCTTTCACGCTCTCCAAATCGGCGAGCAATCGGGTCATCGTTGTAATCGTCTTTGGGGTGCGCTTCTTCAGGCCCTGCTGTTTCACAATCGTCTCAACTTCTTGCTTTGGCAGCCAGGCGAGGAGGCATTTGCCCACGCTCGTCGAATGCAAGAACATGCGCCGCCCCACCCAGGTATTCACCTTGAAGAATCCCGGAGCTTCCACTTTTTCGATGTAAACCGCCTCGCCCTGATCCAGCACGGCAAGGTGCACCGTCAGGTGGATTTTCTCCTCCAGGGCGCGCATGAACGGGAGAGCCACATCGGCGATATCGAGGTTGGCCTGGGCGTCTCCGCCGAGGCTGAGAATTTTCAGGCCGAGGCGATAGCGCCCACTTTCCGCATCACGCCGCAAGTAGCCGCGCCGCTCGAGGGTCCGAAGGATGTAACTGGCGGAGCTTTTGGGGATGGCGAGCTTGCGGCTGATTTCCGAGTTGGTCAGGCCGTCGCGGCGATGCGCAGCGGCTTCGAGAATATTGAGGGCGCGCTCGACGGCGGTCGCTGGACTCGCATCCGAGGAGGGCATGAAGTCTCCTGAAAAAGCATCCAAAGTTCACAGTATAGAATATTTGTTCAGAATACCGAACAACATCTTGCCGGGCCGCGGGTTGCTAGGGTAGGAGTGGAGTGAGGGATTGAACAGATGTTCAGCCTATTGAACAAGCGATTTTGCAGGGGAAGACTTCGGGCAAGGATGTGCAAATTTCTCAACTCTTTGTCCCAATTCTTTCACAGCCTCGGCAGCCCGTTTTCGAAGGCTGGCTATCTTACTGAGGCGGTGAGGCTTACAAGCGGCGATTCCTTTGCCGTTGGGCATCGAATTGCCTTCTTAATCCGCCAGCCGGTCCTGCTTGGAATCCGCTATGGAAAGGACGGAAGAGCATCATGGCCACCGCCGCTCCAAGGCTGAACCCGTCGCTCGCGCCACTTCCCTTCTCGAATCGGGTCGTGCCGGTAAACACCGCTCCCAAGGAGTTTGACCCGGAGCGCGATCTTCCCGAAGGATTCCTGGATTTTCTAGCTCCGCTGCACGCGGCTCTGACGCTGCGTCAGAGGGCGCTGCTGGTGCGACGCGAATACGCGTTGGCGGAAGCCCACGCTGGCAAGGTTCCTTCGTATTTGCCGGCATCGGTGGCGACGATGGGTCCGTGGAGGGTCGAACTGCCGGCGTGGTGCGCCGATCAGCGAAATCAAATGACCGGCCCGGCCGACGACGCGGAACTCGTGGTTAAGATGCTCAACTCAGGAGCCCCGGGCGTCATGCTGGATTTGGAAGATTCAACCGCGAACACCTGGGAGCACAATGCGCAGGGCATCAAGAATATTTTGGAAGCGCTCGTGGGACGCCTCACCTACTTTGACCGCAAACGCAGCAAGAGCGTAGGCATAAGTCCCAGTACAACGGTGATTTTCACTCGTCCGCGCGGTTTGCACCTTCACCAGGCGGGCATTCTGCCAGGCGAACTCCTCCCGGCTTCTCTTTTTGACGTAGCGATGGTCGCGTACCAAGTTGATTTCAAGGCCCTGCCCCATCCCCTGTGCATTTACATTCCGAAATCGGAATCGGCGGACGAAGCTCTGTGGTGGCGCGACCTGTTCCAGATGATTGAACGAATGAAAGGCTTGCCAAAGGGATCGATAAAGTGCATGGCCTTGGTGGAGTCGCATCCCCTGGCGTTTCAGATGGAAGAGTTCGCGTGGAACCTGCGCGACCATATTGTGGGCCTGAACCTGGGCCGCTGGGACTACATGGCGAGTTTGATTCATTTCAATCTGGAAGACGCTGACTGGGTTCTTCCTGACCGCAACACCATTCCGCACAACGTGGCATTTTTCCAGAACCTGCGAAACCTGATGCCGGAAATTTGCCACAAGCACGGGTTGCTGGCGATTGGCGGAATGACCGCCCTATACCCGAGCCGCGAAGATACAGAGCTGAATGCGCGAGCGCTCAAAGTGCTGGCGGAAGACAAAAAGAACGAAGCCAATTCACTCATGGATGGCGCGTGGACCGGGCATCCCGACCAGAACGAAATCGCGGTGAGCCAGTTCCCCGTTCCAAATCAGTTGCAGGCGCGGCCGGCGGATGCCAATGCGCATCCTGATTTGCGGCCGCTGCCCACAGGGGTGGGCAGGCGAACATTGGCCGGAACGCGGGCCGCCGTCCGAACGGTGATTCGCTATCGCAACGGGGTGCAGAACGGCAAGGGCGCCAGTCTGCTCGATGGCTATATGGAGGATCTGGCAACCGACCGAATTTATCGTTTGATGATCGCGCAGCGTATGCGCCATTCACGGCAGGTGGAAATCCTCGATGAAGACGGTGCCGCTGTGGCGCACACACCTGAATTGGTTAGCCGACTCTTCGACGAAGAACTCGACCGGCTATTGCAAGAAAGGAAAAGCGACGATCCACAGATTGCCGCGACGCTGCGGGAGGCGCGCCGTATCAGCGAAGAGATGATTCGGGGAGAAGAGTTCGATCCGAGGTAGTTGTCGAGTTTGGCGGGAGTTTATTCGGTTCCGCAGAGTGTCAGGCGGTCTGAGGAGATTCCAAAGCAGGGAGCAGGAAAATGGCGACAAATGGCAGCAACGGGACGAACGGCAAGGCCAAGGGAACCGGCGGAAACGGGAAGGCCCATCCGCCCATCCACTATTGGAGCCATGACCCGCGCTGGTACGGGATCACGCGCCCCTATGGGTACTCGGATGTGCTGCGCTTGCGCGGCTCGATTCAGATTGAGTACACCCTGGCCCGCCTGGGCGCAGAGCGGCTCTGGAACCTAATGCAGACCGAGCCATACGTTCCCGCGCTCGGCGCGATCAGCGGTAATCAGGCGATTGAAATGGTGCAGGCCGGGCTGAAGGCGATCTACGGCAGTGGCTGGCAAGTGGCTGCGGATAATAACACCGCGGGCGACGTTTATCCCGACCAGTCGCTCTATCCCTGCAATTCCGCGCCGGAGCTGGTGAAGCGCATCAATCGTGCACTGATGCGCGCGGATCAGATTGAATCGGCGGAAGGCAAAAAATCAGGGACGTATTGGTTTGCCCCAATTGTAGCCGACGCGGAAGCCGGCTTTGGCGGTTCGCTCAACGCCTACGAACTGATGAAAGCAATGATCGAAGCGGGCGCGGCTGCGGTGCATTTCGAGGATCAGCTTTCTTCGGCAAAGAAGTGCGGGCACTTGGGCGGCAAAGTGGTGGTGCCGACGCGCGAATTTGTGGAAAAACTCATCGCCGCGCGATTAGCGGCGGATGTTTGCGGAGTGCCGACGATGCTCATCGCGCGCACAGACGCGAATTCCGCAGGACTTCTGCTTTCCGACGCCGATCCGCGCGACAGCGAATTCATTTATGGCCAGCGCACCCCGGAAGGTTTTTATCAATTCCGCGGCGGAATCGACGCGGCGATTGCGCGCGGGCTTGCTTATGCGCCGTACGCGGACATGATTTGGTGCGAGACCTCGACCCCGGACCTCACCGAAGCAAAGAAATTCGCCGATGCCATCCACGCGAAGTTCCCGGCCAAGCTACTGGCGTACAACTGCTCGCCGTCATTCAACTGGAAGAAGAAACTCAACGACGTGACCATCGCGAATTTCCAGCAAGAGCTGGGCAAGATGGGCTACAAGTTCCAGTTCGTGACGCTGGCCGGCTTTCATGCCCTAAATATGTCCATGTTCAACCTGGCGCGCGGCTACGCGCAATCCGGCATGACCGCGTATTCCAAACTGCAGCAGGAAGAGTTCGCGGCGCAGGAGCTCGGCTATCGTGCCGTGACGCACCAGAAATTCGTCGGCACCGGCTACTTCGATGAGCTCGCGCAAGTCGTGTCCGGGGGACGCTCCTCCACAACCGCGCTAGCCGGCTCAACCGAAGCGGAGCAGTTCCACGGCGAAGCGCCGCCGACTACAGCGAATGGACCTACCACCGAGGCCCACGCCTAACGGTTTCATTTCCCGAACCAGAGTTTTCGCCGGGGCGGGATGCTCTTCCCGCCCCAGCTTTATTGCCGGCACCGAAAGGGAAGGTGCGTTGACCCCGTCACCATCCGCCAGTAGACTCTCCGCGATTCTCCTCCTTTGGAGGTCCTTGGGTCATGAAACGAGTCCTGGTGTCACTTGCATTCGTCGCTACCGCTATCTGCACGGTGGCGCAAAACACCCAGAGTGCCGCAAAAACCGGCCAGGTCACTCTGAAGTGGCTCGGAACGGCAGGGTGGGAGATCGGTGACGGCACAACCGTCATTCTGATCGACCCTTATCTCTCGCGAATCAATGGCCCGCGGCCGCCGGGTGCTGGCTCGGCGGGCACGCCTGTCCCCGGAGACACGCGTAAGCTTTATGGATGGGAAGATGCGGTGACCCCCGACGTGGCCGTCATTGACTCGCACATCCAGCGAGCGAATTTCATCCTAGTCACGCATACGCATTACGACCACGTGCTCGATGTGCCGCATATTGCTCTGAAAACGCACGCCACCGTGATAGGGACCGAGAGCACCGTGAACGTGATGCGAGCCTATGACGTTCCTGAAGAACGATTAATTACCGTACGTGGCGGAGAGGATTTCGAGTTCGGAACTTTCTCCCTCAAGGTGATTCCGAGCATTCACAGCGCGCTCGATCACAAGCACTACTACAGCTCAGAAAAGGCGCCCGCCGGGATGAAAGCGCCACTGACATTTCGGCAAATGAGTCCCGAGGGAGGGACACTGGCATACCTGGTGCGTATCGGTGGACATCAGATCCTCGCCTTCGGAGGGATGAACTATATTGAGCGCGAGATCGCAGGACTGACACCGGACGTGGCCATGGTTGGCGCCGCCGGCTCGCGCAAGGAAATCTACGACTACTGCGGGCGCCTGATGCGCGCGCTGCAATTTCCTTCTTTAGTGCTTCCGACGCATTGGGACAACTTCTTCGCATCGTATGACGAATCGCAGCAGCCCGCTATTGATGGCGTCCAGTCTTTTGTAAAGGAGGTCCGGGCGGCTTCGCCAAGGACCAGGGTGATCGTGCCGAAATATTTCGAGGCGATTCCGCTCGAGTCCGCCGAAAAGTAGGCAGTTTGGAAAACAAAGGTTAAGAAGAAATGCCCGGAAGCATCTGACCATCGGCGTAGATGCGGCCGCGTCGAGAGTCTGGCGACACCGTAGGCATCCCGAAGCTGACGCTCTTGGCATTCTTCATGACCGCATCGAATGCGGTCATGAACGCATCCATCTCCGGCTGCGTGCCAACGGTGATGCGCGAGTACGTCGGCCAAGCGGGCCAAATGCGCCCGATGTATACGTTCTTTGCGGCCATGGCGTCGATGACTTCCCTGGCGGGCCGCTTCGCGTCCAACATAAAAAAATTCGTTTGCGAAGGCACGAAGGAATAGCCTTGCCGGCTGAGCCAGTCAAAAGTTCTTTGGCGTATGGTCGTGTTCGCCAGCTTGCGGTCGGCCACCAGATGCTCGTGCTTCAGGCTGGCGTTTGCCGCAGCCACGGCGGTGATTGGCAAAGCGCTCCAGCCTCCGCAATGCTCGAGCTTCGTGAGCAGGTCGGGACGCGCAATGGCAAATCCGCAACGCAGCCCGGCCATGCCATAAATCTTCGAGAACGTGCGCAGCACAATGATGTCCTGTCCGGCCTTCACCAAATCGATGGCCGTTTCGGCGCCGTCGGCAAAGTGAATGTAGGCTTCGTCCACCAGCACAACCGAATCTTTCGGTTTCTTAGCGAGCAATTGCTCAATGTCCGCGTGCGGCGTCAGTGTCCCCGTCGGATTGTTCGGTGTACAAACATAGAACAGGCCGGCTTCAGGGGCGGCGGTCAACATCGCCGGTATGTCATGCGCATAGCTCTTCGTGAGCGGAACTTTGACCACGCGCGCGCCGGAAACCTTGGCCGCCTCCATGCCGGCCTCGTAGCCGGGATCGGCGGTGACGTAGCTCCGCGTCGGCGAAGTGAACGAAAGGACAGAATAATGCAGCGGCTCGCTCGACCCGGGAAAAACGTGGATGAACTCGCGCTTTAGGCCCTGCTGTCCCGCAAATGTGTCGATCAGCTCGTCCGTGAGCCAGTAGGAATAACGGCCGCCCTGCGGGGCCTGCGCTACCACAGCCGCGCGCGCCATATCGCACGGACCGAGCGGGTTCTCATTCGCGTTGATGACTACGGAACCAGGAGGAAACGCGCCGCGATGGCGCTCGACGGCGGCAGCGGCGAGCATCGGCTCATTCACGATGCGGAAGGCGGATGCGGCGGCAGCGGCGACGGAGAATTGCAAGAAGGTTCTGCGGGAATCGTTGCGAAGCGTCTGGTTCGGGTTCATGCGAACCTCCTGAACAGAAATCCGACCGGGGTTCTGGCTGTAGGCAAACACTATAGCATTGAAACGCGCGTTGCAGGAGAGGTGGTCGCCGCCCTTGCAGGGTTTGCCAAGGGCACCCGGCGCTCATGGATCGGGCAGCATGAGTTTGCCGGCGCATAGCGGATAGATTTGCGCGCCTCGCCTGACCTAAAATTAGCGTTTGACGCAATTTAAATCGGTCAACATTAGATTGAGGGCCCTAGGGCCATAGCCTCTCAAAAAACATCGGAGATGCACTTGATGGAAGACCGCATTGGCGGGCTGGATTGGAAAGCGGCAGCCGATTCCCTGTATCAGCGCGGCTACGCGGTGACCGCACGAATTCTTTCGCCCGAAGAGTGTGCGTCGCTCGCCTCCATGTACGGCGATGAAACCCGTTTCCGCGGCCGCATCATCATGGAGCGCTACCGCTTCGGCGTGGGCGATTACAAATACTTTGATAATCCGCTTCCCGAAGTCGTCGCTTCATTGCGAACCGCCGTGTACCCGCACCTCGCGGTCGTGGCGAACGAGTGGGCTGAAAATCTAGGTGAGAAAACTCCGCGCTTTCCAGAGGAGCATCCGGCTTTTCTTAGAATCTGCCGCAAAGCCGGTCAAACCAAGCCCACTCCGCTTCTTCTGCACTACGAAGCGGGTGGATACAACTGCCTGCATCAGGATATTTACGGCGAAGTGGCGTTCCCGCTGCAGATGGTTTTTCTTCTGGGCCAGCAGGGCCGCGATTGGGAAGGCGGCGAATTCTTGTTAGTCGAGCAGCAACCTCGCGCGCAGTCCAAAGCCGAAGTGGTCCACGCCGATCAAGGCCAAGCGATTATTTTCACCACGCGTTACCGGCCCATCCGCGGAACACGTGGCTACTACCGCGTCAACATGAAACATGGCGTCAGCCGCGTCCATCGCGGCACCCGCTACACACTCGGGGTCATTTTCCACGACGCAAAATAGGGTCGCCGGAGCCACTCCGTAAGCTCCCCGCCCGTCCGAATTCGCGGGAAGCGTCCCACAATCGAACAAAATCCTAGGACCGAGATGGCATCGCCTTTGATCTAAACCCTTCCCTCGCTTGGACTTCCACACCTTGTTGGAAGGCCCCCCATTTGCACTCTCGATCCGTGTGGAGGTGTGATCATGGGAACGCTGCGACGGGACTTGCGCTTTGCTATGCGATCTCTCCTCAAAACTCCTGGCTTCTCGCTGGTGGTCGTTCTCACCCTGGCTCTCGGCATCGGGGCCAACACCGCGATTTTTTCTGTTGTCTATTCCGCCCTGCTGCGCCCACTTCCCTATCGCGAACCGGCTCGGCTCTTCACCTTCGGCGAAACGCGCAGCCAGCATCCGGATAGCGTCGAAATTGCGAACGTCTCGTATCCGGACTACCTCGACTGGAAGCGCACCGCGAAGACTATCCAGAGCCTTACCGCCTTTAGCGGTGACGCTTTCACCCTTTCCACAAAGGGTGAGCCGAAGAACATTTTTGCCGCGCAGGTCACGCCCAGTTTTTTCTCCACACTTGGAGTAAGACCGGCCTTGGGGCGGGATTTCCTCGATAGTGACATGCAGTCGGACGGTCCTCACGTGGCCATCCTCACGCATTCCTTCTGGCAGAGTGAATTTGGCGCCGATCCCAACATCTCAGGCACGGTGATTCCGGTGGACGGCAAGCCGACCACCATCATTGGTGTTCTTCCGCGCGAATTTGAGTTTGCCCCCGTCGCGTCCGCGCCAATGTGGGTCCCGATTCACCTTGGCGGAGATCCAATCACGCGGCGCAGCCTCCGCTGGCTGAATGTCGTTGCCCGCCTGGCCCCGAACGTATCCGAGAGACAAGCGCGCGCGGAAATGGAAAGCATCAACCGGCAACTCTCCCAGCAATACCCCAAAGAAAATGGTTCCACAGTTTTTGTGATGGGTCCTCTCACGGACACCATCGTTGGCAAGGTCCGCCCCGTCCTGCTCGTGCTTCTTGGCGCTGTGGGTTTCGTGCTCTTAATCACTTGCGCCAACGTCGCAAATCTCCTGATGACGCGTTCCATTGGCCGTCGCAAAGAATTTGCCGTGCGTTCGGCGCTGGGGGCCAGCCGGGCGCGTCTCGTGTGGCAAATGCTGACGGAAGGCCTGGCGCTTGCGCTCCTCGGCGCCGCCGTCGGACTAGTCGGCTCTCCATGGGGCGTCAACCTGCTCATCTCCGCTATTCCTGAGCTTCAGTTGCAGGCCATGCCCTATCTTCGCGACGCTTCGGTCAATCTTCCGGTTCTTGCGTTTCTCTGTAGCGTAACCGTGTTCACGGGAATCCTCTTCGGTCTTGCTCCCGGTCTGGACGTTGTGCGAACATCCCCCAACGATTTTTTGAAACAGGAATCGCGCGGCACGAGCGCTGGCCACATGCGCATGCGCTACACGCTGGTCGTCGCGGAAATTGCCATTTCTCTCGTCTTGGTCGTCGGTGCCGGGCTCCTTTTGAAAAGCCTTCACACTCTTATTGGCCGCGATCCGGGCTTCGACCTTCACAATGTTTTGAGTTTCTCAGTGAACTTGCCGGATTCCTCCTATCCCAGCGACAAGACTCCGCCTTACTACAGTGCCGCCGCCGTTCGCTTCGACCATCAATTCACCGAGCGCCTGCGCTCGATGCCCGGGGTCGTGGACGTCAGGCAAGCTTCCGGAATCCCAGCTGGCGGAGGAAGCGGCACCATCCGCTTTGTCGAGGAAGGTCGCCCTGTGACGACGGGGCAGGAAGATGAATGCCAAATCCTGACCGTTAGCACCGGCTATTTCCATACGCTGAAAATCCCTCTTGTCGAAGGTCGCCTCTTCGCCGCAACCGACACCAAAGACACCCCCAGAGTCGTGGTCGCAAGTCGCGCATTCGTTCAGACTTATTTTCGCGGCGAAAATCCGCTGGGCAAGCGCATTCGCTTTACCTTCAGCGCCCAGAATCCCTTTATCGAAATTGTTGGCGTTGTCGGAGACACTTCCTCGTCCGATCTTGCCGCTCCTCCGCCTCCCATGATCTATGTGGCGAACGACCAGGGTCCCAACACTTACTTGAGCTACCTGATGCGCACTTCCGGGGCACCGGCATCTTTTGTCGGCGCCGCCCGCGGCGCGCTGCGCCAGATGGATCCGCAGCTACCTCTGATTCAGCCGCAATCTCTCGAGCAGATTGCCAATGAGTCCCCTTCGGTTTTTTTGAGGAGATATCCTTCCTATTTAATCGGCAGTTTCGCGGGGCTGGCGTTGGTCCTGGCAGTCGTTGGTCTGTACGGGCTCATCTCCCATATGGTGCTTCAGCGCACGCGCGAGATTGGAATTCGTGTTGCTGTAGGAGCGCAGGGTCACGACATCCTGAAAACCGTTCTTCTGGAGGGAATACGGGCGGCCCTGGCGGGCATCGCCATTGGAATTGTCGCCGGACTGGCTCTCACTCGCGTTCTTCGTAGCTTGTTGTATGGCGTGTCTCCAGGCGACTGGCTCACGTTCTCGAGCGTTACTCTTCTCCTCCTGGTTGTCACGATCGGAGCGTGCCTGGTTCCCGCGCGGCGCGCAATGCGCGTCGATCCGATCGTGGCACTCCGTTATGAATAAGGGCAAAACGGCGGGCATTCAACAACGCATTGAAATTCCTCAGCGGGCTCTCCCGCGCCAGAAACCCTACTCGTGGCCGCCAGCAAGCTCGCGCACGATGGCGCCAACAAAATTCTTCGCGTCGCCGAAGAGCATCAGCGTTTTGTCCATGTAATACAGCGGATTCTCGATGCCCGCAAAGCCCGCTCCCATGCTGCGTTTGATGACCATCACCGTGCGCGCCTTGTCCACGTCGAGAATAGGCATGCCAAAAATCGGGCTTGAGGAATCCGTGCGCGCCGCGGGATTGGTAACGTCGTTCGCGCCGATAATCAGCGCAACATCGGTCTGCGAGAATTCGCCGTTGATTTCGTCCATGTCCAGAAGTTTGTCGTAAGGAATATCCGCCTCCGCCAGCAACACGTTCATATGACCCGGCATGCGGCCCGCCACGGGATGGATGCCGAATTTTACGTCGATGCCGCGCTTTGTGAGTCCATCGAAAAGTTCACGCACTTTGTGCTGCGCCTGAGCCACGGCCATGCCGTAGCCGGGAACAATCACAACTTTATTCGCAGCCGCAAGAATCGCAGCGGCTTCTTCGGGACTCGCGCTGCGCGCACTGCGTGTTTCCTTGGCACCGGCTCCGGCACCATCTTGCTCCTGTCCAAAAGCGCCGAAGAGCACATTCGTAAACGAACGGTTCATGGCTTTCGACATGTTGACGGAAAGAATGAAGCCTGAAGCTCCGTCCAGCGCGCCCGCGATAATCAGCAGCTTGCTCTGCAACACGAAGCCCATGGCCGCCGCCGAAAGGCCCGCGTAGGAATTCAAAAGCGAAATCACCGTCGGCATGTCCGCGCCGCCGATGGGAATAATCATCATCACCCCGAAGACAAGTGGAATGTCAACGACGAGAGGGAAAAGCTGCATCTTCTCCGGATGCGCAACGAGCACGCCGGCAACGACAATCGCCACGGCGAGCAAGCCCAAATTCACAAAATTCTGCCCTTTGTAGGTGATCGGACGCTGCGGAAGAATCTCCTGCAGCTTCCCTGCGGCCATCAAGCTGCCGGTGAACGTCAGCGAACCCAAAATGATCTCCATGGAAAGAACGCCCATCACGAACGGCGGCACGCTGGGAGCGCGCAGGTAATATTCCGCTGTGCCGACCAGCGTTACGCAAAGCGCGCCGAAGGCGTGGCTCAACGCGGTCCGTTGCGGAACGGCCGTCATCGCCACTTCGCCGAGCGGCACGCCGATAATCGATCCAAGCACCAGGGCGATGACAATCCATTTGTATTCAACAATGCCGTGGTACATCAGCGTTCCGACGATCGCCAAGAGCATGCCGATTTCGCCGGCGAAAACGCCTCGGCGTGCCGTCGTCGGAGAGCTGAGCCACTTCAACGAAAGAATGAAAAGCGCCGTAGCAATCAGGTAGGTGATTTCGATGATGTGTTCGGTTGGCACGCCGGTCACTGTTTCCTCGGCCCGCTGGCCTTGAACATGCGCAGCATGCGGTCGGTGATGAGGAAGCCGCCAACGATGTTACTTGTGGCCGCCACGATAGCGATGGTCCCGAGAATTTTCGCGAGCCGCCCGCCGTGCTGGTGGGATTCGCCGGCCAAGATGATCGCGCCCACAACCGCGATCGCGTCCAGCGCGTTTGTCAACGACATCAGCGGCGTGTGCAGCAGCGGCGAAACGCGCCGGATCACTTCAAATCCGATAAACGCGGCTAGCATGAAAACGTAGACACTGGTCAGCAAGTCCAGCTTCATGATTTCGCGATCTCCTTGGCTGCCCCAGGCAAAGCCGGAAGCGAAAAGAATTCCCGCACGCGCGCGTTGACGACTTCTCCGTCCAGCGTGAGCAGCGTCTCACGCACAATCTCGTCATCGAGGTTCAATTGCAGCTTTCCGTCCTTAACCAGATGCAAAAGAAATGCGGTCAAATTTCGTGCGTACATCTGGCTGGCGTGGTAGGGCATGCCGGTCGCCAGGTTGAAATAACCGATGATGGTCACGCCATGTTCAACAATGACTTCGCCCGGCTTTGTGCACTCGCAGTTTCCACCACGCTCGCTGGCAAGATCCACAATCACCGAACCTGGCGCCATGCTCGCTACCATCTCCTTGGTAACCAGAACGGGTGGCTTTTTTCCCGGAATGACCGCGGCGGTGATAACCACATCGCTGTCCGCCACGGTCTTGCCAAGAAGCTCGCGTTGCCGCTGATAAAACGTTTCGTCCTGCGCCCGCGCGTAACCCCGCGAATCCTGTGCGTCCTTCGCTTCAATCGGAAGTTCCACAAACCGCCCGCCGAGGCTTTGCACCTGTTCTTTGGCGGCAGGCCGCAAATCGTATGCCGAAGCGACTGCGCCAAGTCGCCGCGCCGTAGAAATGGCCTGCAAGCCGGCAACTCCCGCACCGATAATAAACACGCGCGCTGGCGTAATCGTTCCAGCGGCCGTCGTCAGCATCGGAAAAATGCGCGGCAATTTGTCGGCGGCAAGGACGACCGCTTTATATCCGCAGACAGTGGCCATGGACGAAAGCGCGTCCATGCTCTGTGCGCGCGTCGTCCGCGGCATCAACTCGACGGAAAACGAAGTCACGCCCTTGGACGCAATCTCGTGAATCGGCTCAATCGAACCCAGCGGCCTCAGAAACCCAATCAGTACCTGGCCGGCACGGTACAAAGGAACATCTGCTCTCCCGGTTTTGTCATTCGAGCCGTAACACAAAACTTGCACAACCATATCGGCGGCGCGAAAAACTTCCGCGCGGCTCGTCACAATCTTTGCGCCTTTCGAAACGTATTCCGCATCCTGATAACCCGCGGCTATCCCGGCGCCTGCTTCGAGGAAGACTTCGAACCCTGTTTTTGTGAGGCTCGGTACCACCAGCGGCACTAACGCCACACGACGCTCTCCCGGGAAGCTTTCTCGCGGAACGCCCACAATCATGAAGTTTCCTCCAAGACCAAAGCCCTCAACTTATGGGATTGCACTGTTTCGACGAGACGCACCCAAGCGCTCAACAGAGGTCTACCCCACCACCGCCAACAATCTCAAAGCATACACTCTTCGCGAGCATTCAGTAAGAGCCGCGCAGATTCGTGCCGTCGAGCTATACTGAGTGGGCCCTGCAACAATTTTGGGACGAGGCAATTTGGAGGGCGACAGCCTTGCTGCCGCTTTTCGTGGCTTCTCGTCTTTGCAATGTGGCGAGGTCCAGTGAGTATGTGCTCATCGCGCCGCTTCTCTCTCACTTCCGCAATTCTTCCGAGTCTTCTGCTCGCAGCCGGTCTCTTTGCCCAGGACGGTAGCTTCGAACAGGAAACCGCCGCGTGGCGCCAACAACATACGGCAGACCTGCTGAAACCAGATGGCTGGCTGTCCCTTGCGGGGCTGGAGTGGCTGCAACCCGGCGACAATTCCGTGGGCGCCGCCCCGGACAGCAAGATTCATCTCAGCAAAGGGCCCGCACATCTTGCAGTCCTGCATCTCGAAGGGGACAACGTTACGCTGAATCCTCCTCCCGGCGGCTTCCCTCAAGACCTTCTCGTATCCGGCGCGCCTGCAAAACCCCAATCTCTTCGCGCGGAAGGCAACAAGGACAAATTCGCGCCACGTATGACCATCGGCGATCTCAACCTCTACGTGATCCGCCGCGAATCCCGTTTCGCCCTGCGTATCAAGGACGCCCACTCACCTTCGATCACCGGATTTCACGGCCTGAAGTGGTATCCACCAGACGAAACCTACCGCGTCACCGCAAAGTGGATTCCCCATAGTCCGTACAAGACCATCACGCTCGCCACTCTGATCGGCACCAGTTACGATCAGCCTGTCCCCGGGGTGGCGGAATTCACTCTCGCCGGAAAAACGTTTCGCCTCGAGCCAGTCCTCGAAGATCCGGCGGTCGCCAAACTTTTCTTTATCCTTCGCGACACCACCAGCACGACGACAACTTACGGCGCGTGCCGTTTCCTCTACACCGGTTTCCCGTCGAAGGGCCTGGACAAGCCGGGCGAACTGGTGCTCGACTTTAACCGTGTGGAAAATCCCCCGTGCGCGTACACGCCATACTCCACCTGCCCGCTTCCACCTCCTGGCAACCGTCTACCCATCCCCTTGCCCGTCGGCGAGCAGCGCTACCACGACTGACGTTGTCTTCTGCGTTCTGCTCCGGCCACTTGTTTTGAAAATGGGCCTATCTGGCGGAAAATAAGACGTAGACAAACATGGACTCCACGAACTCCAAATTGGAGGGCTCCAATCACGACTCTCCGGCACGCGAAAAGCTCATTGCCTTGCGGCTGGCCCTTTTGCGAGTGCACAAGACGCTGCTCGAGATGGAACGCCGGTCCTACGAGCGAGAGCACGGCCACGTCAACGCCGGAGAGCTTTTCCGCCTCGTTGTAGACCACTCCCAATTCGCCTGGCTGCACAACATCTCCGAGTTCGTCGTTCGCATTGATGAATCTCTCGCCGCCAAAGAGCCCATCACTCCGGAATACACGAAAGTGGCGTTTTCCCTGGCGCGCAAAATGTTTGTTCCCACGGAATCCGGCGACAATTTTCAGAAAAAGTATTTCGACGCCATCCAGAGCGATCCCGCCGTGGTCATAGAGCACGCGGAACTCGCCAAACTTTTTAACAACGAGCCGCCTGACTCTTCGGCTGCCTAAGGCCCGCGGAGATTCCTGATAGAATTCGTCGCTCCGGCAGGAGACTTATCGTGGAATTAAACTTGGAGGCCGTCGCCGTCACGCATAACCAAGAGGCCCGTCGCTTTGAAGCCACGGTCGACGGGTTCCGCGCGCTCATAACCTATCGCCGCTTCCCCGACCGCATCGTGCTCCTCCACACAGAAGTTCCCACCCCGTACCAAGGCCACGGAATTGCCGCCAAACTGACGCGCGCCGCACTGGATTTTGCGCGCGCGAATCACTTGCGCGTGGTTCCTTTGTGTCCCTACGTCTCAAATTTTCTGCGCAAGGATAGCGAATACCACGCCTTGCTTTCCGCCGACGATCTTCGCAAAATTCTTTCCGCTGAATCTGCTTGAAAATGTCCTCACCAAAGACCGCCCTCAAGGATCCTCCGAAAATTCCCATTCGGCGGATCCGCCGCTCCGAGCTTCCCGAGGACACCGTCAAACTTTCGCGTTTCCTCATCGGCAAAGTCGTAGTCCACGATCTGCCCGCCGGACGCGTCTGCGGCCGCATCGTCGAGACCGAAGCTTATCCTCCGGGCGATCCCGCCGGTCATCATTTCCGCGGGCCCACGCCGCGCATCAAATCCATGTACCTCGCCCCCGGTCACGTCTACGTTTTTTTCAACTACGGCGCGCATTTCATGCTCAATGTCGTCAGCGAACCTCCCGAAACCGCCGCCGCGATTTTGATTCGAGCGCTCGAGCCGATCGAAGGCATCGAAATCATGCAGCGCCACCGCAAAACCAATGAACTCCGTGCCCTCACACGCGGCCCCGGCCGCCTCGCGCAGGCGCTGCAAATCGATCGCCGCCAAGACGGCGTGGACCTATGCGAAGACGAAAAACTCTGGCTTGGCGAAATCCATCATCGCGTCGGCCCCATCGCCAAAAGCGTACGCATCGGCATCACACGCGCCGCGGACAAGCTACTGCGTTTTTTTGAACGCGGCAATCCCTTTGTCAGCGGTTTCAAGAGTCTTAATCACGGAACGCCCAGACGCCCGAAGCACCGCGCACGCTCCGCCTAAGCGCAAATCAGCATCCAATCTACTGGCGCTTCTTTGCTTTTAGGTTTTGTCTGATACGACCGCTCGCAATGCCAGCGATTTCGTGCCAGAATCATTTTGGTGAGCGCCATGGCCCCGGCCTGCGAATTGCAAGTCTCGACGAGGATCCGGCCCCGTCCAAGACGCCATCGCCCTCTCTTGAAGTTCGAACGGTAGATGCGCCTGTCCGCGTTTACCGGCGGCGAGGGTTCTCCTGCTCGAGGTGTAAGATGAGTTTTTCCTGGAAACAATACGAAGGCCAGGTCATCAACAACGCGTTTCCGCTTCAACGGTATCTTGGCGGCTCCGGCGAATCCGCCGTTTTTCTTACGCAACTCGCCGGCCCGCAATCTTCCAAAGCAGTGATTAAGCTGGTTCCTGAAAGCGTATCGACGGATCTGCAACTCTCTCTCTGGCGCCGCGCTTCCAAGTTAACCCATCCAAATTTGCTTCAATTGTATCAAGGCGGCCGCTGTCGCCTTGCGGACATGGACCTTCTTTATGTGGTCATGGAATACGCCGAAGAGGATCTGTCGCAGATTCTCCCGCAGCGCGCACTCACTTCTGCGGAAGCGCGCGACATGCTCGGCCCGGTGCTCGACGCCCTCAGCGATTTGCATGCGCAAGGCCTCGTTCATTCGCGACTGAAGCCTTCCAACATTATGGCCACCAGCGATCAAGTCAAGCTTTCCACCGACCGCCTCTTTCCTGCCGGAGAATATCGCAAGTCCACCGCGAAACGCACCGCCTACGACGCGCCGGAAACGGAAACCGACACGCTCACTGACGCAAGCGACGTCTGGTCGCTCGGCGTGCTTCTCATCGAAGTGCTCACGCAACGCGCGCCAGATTCACAGGCACGCGCGCCGATCCAGTTTGCGGCAGAGTCTCTGGCGCAACCGTTTCGCGATATCGCGCGTCACGCACTCGAACCAGATCCTCGGCTTCGCTGGACAATCGCCGACATCGAAGGCAGCCTGAATCCTCGCGCCGCCGCGGCTGCTCACGGCGCGTCTCCGGTGTCGATACGGCCCCCCGCCGTTCCCGCGATGCCTGCCGAAAAACTGCAAGCACCGCGTCCCGCGCCAATCGTGCCCCCGCCCGCGCCAGCGATTCCCTCCATAGGCAGAGGTCCGCTGACATCGGCAGTGCCAGCTCCCATGCCAGCACACCTTGTGCCGCCTTTGAACACCCCGCCAGCCGCCAAAGCCCTCGGCAAAGCGCCTTCAGCGTTCCCCTTGCCGCCCATCTCGGCCGTGAGCGCGCAGAGGAACGCTCCTAGACGCGCCCCGGGACAACCGATCGTCCTGCCAAGCTACGTCATTCCGATTGCGGTTGGGCTGGTAGTTGTCGGCTCCATCATCGCGTTGCCGAAAATCCTCGGCTGGCGCGCTGATACTTCTTCTGCCTCCACAAGCGCGAAAACGCGCGCCGTTGCGCCACCATCGGACGATCAACCCACAGATTCGGGAGTCTCCCGCAAGGCAAAACCGAACGCCGCTTCTCCCGGCCGCGATTCGTCGCGACCCGCTGCCGCTAAATCTTCGCCGAAGGAAGTTTCCCACGGGCCCGCCGCTTCGCCTTCTCCCACGGCGCTTCGAACGGAAACGAAACCTTCAACCGCTGCACCAAAGAGCTCCACAGCCTCTTCGACTTCCGGGGCCGGCTCCCGGGCAAAGACGGCCAAAGGCGAAGTTCTGGACCAGATCCTGCCGGACGTCTCCCAGAAAGCTCTGTCTACCATTTCAGGCAAAGTGCGCGTCACCGTGCTGGCTCACGTCGACGCCTCCGGCAACGTCTCCTCAGCCGATTTCGAGAATCCCGGCCCGAGCCAGTACTTCGCGGACCTCGCCCTGAAGGCCATGCACCGCTGGGAATTCAACTCCCCCGAAGTCAATGGCCATAGCGTACCCAGCGAATGGCTTGTCCGCTTCGAGTTCGCGCCCTCCGGCGTCGAAGCCTTCCCTCAACAAATCACGCCGTAGAGTTTTCTTTTTGTTTCACCTGTAGGGCCGGCCTTTTTACCCGGCTTGCCCTGCGCTGCGAGGGGAGCGAAGCGAAGGGCGGAGGCGGACCGAGGGGCACGGTATCGAAGATTCCGGTCTGCGGCCGGAGCACAGGCCCCCCGTTCCGTCTCTGCTCCGTGACTCTGAACCAACCAGAGGGAATCCTGTGCCTTCTGCCCTCTCGCCGGCTGTATCCTTGCCGCAGCTCCCGCATCTAATGCGATTCCGATCAATGAAGCTCATCTCTCTCAATGTCGGCCTCCCCCGCGAAGTCCCGTGGCATAACACGATGGTCACCACCGGCATCTTCAAGCAACCCGTTTCCGATCGCCTCGCTCTTCGCAAGCTGAATCTCGATGGCGACCGTCAAGCCGACCTCAAGGCCCATGGCGGCGAATACAAGGCGGTCTACTGCTATCCCGTCGAACACTATGCCTACTGGAAGAAGGAGCTGCCTGGCCGCGATCTTCCTTTTGGCATGTTCGGAGAGAACTTCACCACCGAAGGCTTGCTGGAAGATTCCGTGCATCTCGGCGACCGCTTCGCCGTCGGCTCCGCGGAAGTGGTGGTCACCCAGCCCCGTCTGCCTTGCTACAAACTGGGCATCCGTTTTGCCTCCGACGATATGGTGAAGCGCTTTCTCGCGAGTGCCCGCACGGGTTTCTACTTGGCCGTCACACGCGAGGGCGAAGTCGGCGCCAGCGATGAAATCAAGCTGCTTTCTCGCGACCCCAGCGCCGTCCCCATCTCAGAGATCACTCGCCTGTACGTGGCCAACCCGGGATCGCGTGGCGAAGCTTTTGACGATGCGGACGCCGCCATCGTGCACCGCGCCCTCCAGGTTGCCGCCTTTCCCGAAACCTGGAAGTCCTACTTTCGCGATCGCCTGCCCAAGGTGAACGCTTAACCCTGGCGGGTCATTCCTGAACCCAGGCGCGCATTGGCCCGCGGTAGGCGGGGCTTAATGGCGAAGACCAAACGTGACATTCACTGCGCTTTTAGGACTCCGACGATGGCAGGTCTCCCTTGTACTTTTGCGAATCCAGGCAAGTCTAGAACCGATTCATATCGAGCGAGAGATCTTCCGCGTCCGGCCGGTGCTGCAAAAAAATGCTGGGTCGCAGATGTGAGAGGGGTGAGAAACGTGGCTCGGCCTGCCACCGTTCGCCTTCGGCCAAACCCAGGACAGAGAAACGGTAAAAACCTGTGCCGTCCTCACCCCAAGGAGGCAAAGCTTAAACCCGCCGACCACTTTGTTTCAAGAACAATTCAACTTGGCGGGTGGAGCCGAAGCCGATGCGCAGGCGATTTTCGCGTGCCGAAATCCCGGCTTGCACTGATGTCCGAAGGGCAGTTTTCAAGGTGCGGAAAGTCGACTCTGAGCTGTCAGCTGTCGACCCCTTCTGCCTCCTGCTTTCTGCCTTGCCTTCCACTTGCAAACCCGCCGCGCTACCTCTACCCTACTCGCGGAGGAGACCACACCGCTCTTGATGCCCGATCTTTCACCGCAAGCCCTTGCCATTTATTTCATCCTGTTCGTGGTTTTTCTTTTTTCCACAACCTGCCACGAAGCCGCGCACGCGCTTGTGGCCAAGATTGGCGGAGACGAGACGGCCTTCCATGGCGGACAGGTAACACTCAATCCCGTGCCGCACATCCAGCGCGAGCCCTGGGGCATGGTTGTGATTCCCGTCCTGATGTTGATCTTGACCGGCTCGATCATCGGATGGGCCAGCGCGCCGTACGATCCCCACTGGGAGCGGCGCCACCCGCACCGCGCCGCCTGGATGGCGCTCGCCGGCCCGGCAACGAACTACACGCTGATGCTCATCGCCGCAATCGGTCTGCGAACGGGATGGCACCAGGGCTGGCTGCACCCCAAATCCTTTCCCGAGACGCTGCTTGCGGCGCTGTTCTCGCTCAATCTTTTGCTTGGGACGTTCAATCTGCTCCCGGTGCAGCCGCTCGACGGCAGCACGGCGATCATGTTGTTCATGGGAGAAAGGCGTGCGCAAGGCTACCTGGATTGGCTGCGCGGCAATCAATACGGCATCCTGGGCTTGGTGCTGGCGCTGTTCGCGTTCCGCTACGTTTACGGACCTATCGAAGCGTTTGCCACGGACATTCTCCTGCGCAGCCACTTCTGAAAACGGCCGTTTTCAGTGGTTCGCCCTTCTGTGGTTAGTCAGAAGAAACGAAAAGATGTGTTCCGGGAGCAACGCGCGTCGTTCCGCGCTCCGTCCCCGCGGAAGGCGCATCGACACAACTGCAGGCCAAACTCTTAAAACGTTGGCTCGCCCAAGTTTTACTGGTGCGAGTTGGGAGGCAGACGCTTGTATGGCCAGCGCGGGATGCTTGGCAGAAAAGTGGCAAGAAGGCCAAGATACCCGCAGAGACCGGGTGGCTCAAGATTTCGGCACAAGCGGCGCGTGCGCAAATTGCCTGGCATACAGCTCGGCCACGCGATCGAGGGTATCGATTTCCGTTACAGGTTTATCCAGACGCAGGCGCACGATCCGCGGAAAACGCAGTGCATAGCCGCTGCTGTGGCGGTTTGATTTTTGGATGTTGTTGAAGGCAACTTCCATCACCACGGTTGGTTCGACGATTCGCCGGAAGCCTTCCTCTTGCGTGGCGTGGCGCAGGAAATAGTCCGTTAGCTGAGCAATCTCCTTGTCGGTCAAGCCCGAGTAGGCTTTGCCTATATTGAGGAGCTGATCGACATGCCGCACGGCAAAGGTATAGTCGGACAACACGCCATGCCGTTTTCCATGCCCGTACTCGACCGCGGTTACCACAACGTCCAGCGTAGCGAACGGCTTTTTCAGCTTGAACCAATGACCGCCGCGCCTTCCCGGCGCATAGGGCGAGGCCGGGTCTTTGGCGACAAGGCCTTCATGCCCCGCGGCCACTGATGCGCGAAACAGATCCGTCATCCTGTCCGCTGAATGGCAGAGCGTCGAAGGAGCGGCGTGAATGCGCGAATCGCGCGACTGGGCCAGGAGCTTTTCTAGACGGGCGCGACGCTCGCGGAGAGGGGAATCCAGCAGCGTCTCACCATCCTGGTAGAGCAAATCGAAACAGACGAATTTCACAGGGACGTCGCTCTGCGTCCAGAGGTTCATTTGAGTCTCTTTTCGCCCAAGGCGCTTTTGTAGTTCAGTGAAGGGCAGCGGATGAGTGCCCTGCCAAGCGAGAATTTCACCATCCAGAATGAAAGTGCCGGGCAGGCACCCGACCGGCTCACTGAGCTCCGGAAATTCCGTGACTTCGTCCAGGGTTCGCGAGAAGAACCTCACTTGGCCCGCATTCTTGTGGGCTTGCGCACGAATTCCGTCATACTTCTCTTCCACAAGGAACGCCGTTGGGGACTCTTCAAAGAGCTCGTCCGGTGCTTCGATGGAAGCGGCCAGCATGAAATGGAGGGGATGAAACAAAGTGACGGCGGCGGAGGCGAGCGCGTCGCTGGCTGCCAGCCGAAGCGCCTCTCCGATGTTGCCGGTTAGCATGTTGGCCCGACGCACGCCTACAATCGCGCGGTCGAAGCACCTGGCGATGGCTTCTTCCACCAGGCTCTCCTTCAAACCGATGCGCAGATCGCCCGTAATAATCTTGATGATGTATTTGACGTCGCCGGCGCTCGCTCCCGCGAACAGCGACTTCAGCAACGCATATTTCTGCGCTTGGGAGCGGAGTAAAGGAAGCTTCGCAAAGGCGTTCGCCACTTCGTTTAGGGAAACATCAGCGCCGGAGTGGGCCGGCTGCAAGAGTTCCCCCGCAACGGAACCGAGGTCACCGTGCTGGCGGTAAACCTCGCCAAGCTGTGCCGCAGCTTTGCCCGCAAGCTCGGCGACAAGGCGGTACAGCTGGGTTCCGCCGACGCCGAGGATGCGCTCGTCGTTGCGGGGAAACGCGCGTCCAGTCAAAAAGATTGCGGCCCGGACGGCGTCCTCCAGGTGAAGGGACTTTAGAAGTTGGCTGACAAGACGGATCTTTTCGAGCTTCTTGGCAGTCGCGGCGACGGCGTCGCAGGTTTCGACAAAGGCGCGCATGATCCAGGGTCATCTTAGAACGAAAAAGTCAGCCTAGGTTGCGTGACCTAAGACTCGGAACCGCGCAGTTCTGAATGAGCAGGGGGAGAATGGTGCGTTGGAGTTCCGCGTGATAGCGGCGGTGTTTCGAACCTGAACGGTTTCCGGGCCTGAAGCAAGGGCGGAGCCGCCGCGCCAAAGCAAAAGAGAAAAGTTTCGCGGGAATGCGAGCCGATGGTTCGTCGGCTGGCGTTCGCGAAAAGGTTCTAGCGACCGCAGTTCCGCAAGCTGTCCACGGCTCGCCTGCCGGAACCCCTGGGAGCGGCGCGTTACGGAACCCACACCCGGAACGCGGCGCCATACCTCCTCTAACTTGAAGGTGGCTATTACGGTTGTTGCGGCAGGCCGATGCGACGGAGAACGTCAACAAAGCGCGGGTCGTTTCTCACTGCATCGAGCCGGGGATCCACCCCGACGGAGGGCATTCAATCCGAACGCGCGAGAAAAGCGTTGTCAAGCCAGGCAAAAGCGTGTTCCTTCTCTCCAAGAGCGGAATAGAGGCAGGCGACGTTAAATCCGCAGACGTAACGCTTCTGCGCCTGACCCTCGATCCCTGGGATCATTTCACGCGCTTTGTCCTTTCTC
>Ga0126369_10000445_pt1 | contig 27041 bp, 19 predicted proteins | sample PanSoiMetaPlot_1_FD_109646 | JGI IMG/M metagenome (GOLD analysis project Ga0126369, IMG submission 109646) | Tropical forest soil microbial communities from Panama - MetaG Plot_1 | ecosystem: Environmental > Terrestrial > Soil > Tropical forest > Bulk soil | place: Panama | collected 2016-02-17
CACTAGGCATGGTCAAGAGAGCCGATTGGTCATACGCGGCAGAAACTGGGCGGCTTGCGCCTCAGTGGTGCCGGGTTCCTTTTGTTCGAAAAATTCATTTAACCGGGTTTGCTCCGACAGGCTGACCAAAGAAATGTCTTGCGCCGCATCAGAAAGCGAAGAAATCATGAAGAGGGATTCCTCGCTCCGTAAACCAACCGGAGCGCCAAAGCACGCTTCGCCTGCCTGCCGCAGGCAGGCCCGGAATGACGGGGTGCTAGCGCGTCTTGGCCTTTGCCTGAGTTGCTGCTTGCGTCGCCACGGCCTGGTCAATCTCGACGTAAGTCATTTTGAGTTTGCCGAGTAAGTCCAAAAGGAGATTGTCTTCTTCGGGAGCCAGGTTGCCTTTCGTTTTTTCGTGCAAGGCGTCGAGCATGTCAATTAACTCGCGGGCGGCGTCGGGATCGATCATGGGCTGGCCGGTGCGCGGGTCGGCGTAGGCACCCAGAACCATGGCGGCATTCTGCCCCAACATGCGGACGAGGCTTTCGAAGGCGGCCAGCCGCTTGGGCGCATCCGCGGGCGCGGGAGGCGCGGGCGCTTTTGTTTTTTCCGCCGATAGAGGCGGAGCCTTAGCGGCTTCCACTTTGGCTTCGCGCTCTTGCTCTTCGACGACATCCTTACGGAGCTCACCCGCCGGAGTGAACGGGCGTCGGTCAATTACGCGAAACGAATCATCCTGCTTATGGTCGGACAAGGCCAATTCCCCAGTGATAATCTCAAATTTCAGTTTAGCATGGCTGGCCAGCGCAAGTCGCTGGGGCCCCGGCGCGAGTTTAGTGCGTCAATTTGGAATTTTTGATTTACTGGTGACACCAACAAAAAAATCCAAACTAACGCATTACCCCGGTACGGGCTGCTTTGTATTAAAGTAGCCCCAAACTCATAGCTTGTAAAATCGGCCGATGACCTTTACAGTGGAACATTTGATTCACTTCGAAGATTACTGACAAAAGCGATGCCTAGTCGCAGGAAGAAAAAGAGCAAAAGACCCAAGAAAAACGCGGTGAAGACGCGTTCCGAGAAAATGAAACATTTGACTCCCGGGGCATGGTTTGAAAGACTCGTGGCCGTGCAAGCGCGGTTGCGGGCGCCAAAGGGATGCCCGTGGGACCGCGAGCAAACGCACCAGACGCTGCGCACGTACCTCCTGGAGGAGACTTACGAAGTGCTGGAGGCCCTCGACACGGAGAATGACGCAAAGTTTGCCGAGGAGATGGGGGACCTGCTGCTGCAAATTGTCTTTCATTCGCAAATTGCGAGCGAGGAAGGACGATTCACGGTGGCCGATGTGATTCGCGAGATTCACGACAAGATGATCCGGCGGCACCCGCATGTTTTTGGAGAGACGCGGGCGAAAGACTCGAAGGAGGTGTTGAGAAACTGGGAGCAGATCAAGGCCGAGGAGCGGCGGGCGAGCAAAGCGCGACGTGAGAGCGGTGAGGGCGCGAAGGAAGCCCCTTCTTTGCTGGACGGCGTTTCGCGGGCGTTGCCGGCAACGCTCGAGGGATTTCAACTTACGCGCAAGGCGTCACGCATTGGCTTTGATTGGGGAAACGCGGATGGGGTCATTGACAAGATGCGCGAGGAGACGGCTGAGCTGCAAAGCGTTTTGCGGGACAAGAATCCCGAGAGAGCCGAAGAAGAGATGGGCGACTTGTTGTTTGCGGCGGTAAACTTGGCGCGATTCCTGCAGGTAGACCCGGAAATTGCGCTGAAGAAAGCCAACGCGAAGTTTTCACGGCGGTTTCGGGCCATGGAGGCGAAAGCGCGGGAATCGGGGCGCGAGTTCAAGGATCTGCCGCGAGAAGAAATGGAGGCCCTCTGGGACGCCATGAAGAATGCGGAAGCGGAATCGCGATCGCGCGAGCTCGAGAAGGCCCAGGCGCGAAAATGAGCGCGGAGATCCAAGTCCGCAAGTGCGAGAAGCTCGAGGAGTTTCAGTGCTGCGTGGAACTCCAGCGGCAGATCTGGGGTGAGGCGGACCTGGAAGTCGAACCGGTGACGGCGTTCGTAGTGGCGGCGCACACCGGCGGGCAGGTCCTGGGAGCGTTTGATGGTTGCCGCATGATCGGCTACACGCTCGCGGTGGTCGGCGTGCGCAATGGCGTGACATACCTGCACTCGCACATGACCGGCCTGCTGAGCGACTACCGCGACCGCGGCGTCGGCCGGATGCTGAAGCTTTTTCAGCGCGACGAAGCACTGAGCCGGGAAATCCGGCTGATTCAGTGGACCTTCGACCCACTGGAGCTTCGCAACGCGCATTTCAATTTGAACCGGCTGGGAGCGATTTGCAGAGAGTATCTGCCGAACCTTTATGGCGTAACGACTAGTCCGCTGCACCGAGGCTTGGCAACGGATCGTTTGCTGGTGGAGTGGCGCCTGGATTCGGCACGGGCGGTGGCGGCGATTCAGAATCTCGCAAAGGACCCCGTGCAAGCGCCGGCGAGCATTGAATTGCCTGCGGAACTGGCACGCTGGCAACAGGAAAACGGGCCCGAAATCCAAAAAGTGCAGGCGCGGATGAGGGAAGAGTTCACATCATGGTTTGCGAAAGGGTACGCGGCGGTCGGGTTGCGCACTGGAGGAGGCAACCCCGCGTACTTTTTGGCTCCCTGGAGCGATTTTTAAGAAAGGTTGCACCCCAGCACAAACATGCAAATTCAAGGAATCACACTGCGCGAAATCACGATGAAGCTGCTAACGCCGTTCGAGACCAGCATGGATCGCTTGGAGGTCCGGCGCATCATTCTTCTGGAAGCAAACGTAGATGGCGTCACGGGCTGGGGTGAATGCGTAGCCGCAGAAGCGCCGTTCTATAGCCCTGAATACGCGGATACGGCCTGGCCGGTTTTGCGGGATTTTCTGTGGCCGATGGTCAAAGGCAAGACAATCGACTCTGCATGCGAAGTTTGGGGTCTGCTGAAACGCGTTCGCGGCCACAACATGGCGAAAGCTTGCCTGGAAGCGGCGGTGTGGGATGCGGAGGCCAAGCAAAAAGAAGTGCCCCTGGCGAAACTGCTGGGAGGGACACGCGAAGAAATTGCTTCCGGCGTCTCCATCGGGATAAAGGATTCGCTGGACGAGCTGGTTCGAACGGTGAAGAAGGAGCTCGCGGCGGGCTACCAGCGGATCAAGATAAAGGTCAAGCCGGGAAAAGATTTGGAACAGGTGCGGTGCTTGCGGCAAGAGTTTCCGCGGATCAAGCTGATGGTTGACGCGAATTCGGCTTACACACTGGCAGACTTTTCGCTGTTAAAGCAACTCGAAGGTTTTTACCTGATGATGATCGAACAGCCGCTGGGCTGGGACGATCTGTATGGCCACATCGAACTTCAAAAGAGGCTGGAGACTCCGATTTGCCTGGATGAATGTGTCCACAGCGAAGAGCAAGCGCAGGCGGCCGTGGAACTTGGGGCGTGCAAAATCATCAATATCAAAATGGGGCGTGTAGGCGGACACGGCATGGCGCGCCGCATTCACGACATCTGTCAGCAGCATGGTGTTCCGGTGTGGTGTGGCGGCATGCTTGAAACGGGGATCGGTCGCGCGCACAACATTGCACTATCGACACTGCCAAACTTTTCGCTTCCCGGGGACGTGACGGCCAGCAAGCGGTATTGGGCAGAAGATATTATCTCTCCGGAAGTCACCGTGTCGCCGCAGGGCACGATTCGCGTTCCTACTGGGCCTGGCATCGGATACGAGCCGCGGCTCGACCTGATCGAAAAGGTTACCGTTCGCAAAGAGCGCCTGGTCTAATGCAGTGAAGATCGAATCGCCCGCGGGGCGGGCGCCAAGCCGCCCCGTTATTGCCGCCTCGATCGCCGTTTTGGTGGCGATCTGGGCGCTGAATTTCATCGCCGCGAAAACCGGACTGCTTTATCTGCCGCCATTAGCCATGGCCTCCTTCCGCGTGGTGCTGGCGGGCGCGGTCATGATTCCAGTGTATTTTTCCTGTTCCAGGCTAAAAGCGTTTGCGGAGGCGGCGGAGTTCCGGCGGCGAGGCTTCACGGCGCGCGCTTTGTGGACTTTTGTTTATCTCGGGTTCTTTGGCGTGACGGTCAATCAAATGTGCTTCACGATTGGCCTGCATTTTACCAGCGTCAGCCATTCCGCCGTGATTGTTGGGCTAAGCCCGATCTACATTCTGGTGCTGGCCGTGGCTCTCGGGATTGAGCGCGCCACAGGGCACAAGGTCGTCGGGATGCTCATCGCCCTTGCTGGAGTGGCCGTGCTCGCATCGGAGAACGGCATTTCCACGCATGCTGCCTCCCTCGAGGGCGACGCGATTACCATCGCCGGCTCTGTTGGTTTTGCCTTGTACGGGGTCCTTGGAAAGCGCGTGACGGGGAGATACGACACTCTGACGATGACCGCGTTCACGCATTTTGCCGGCGCGCTTATTGTCCTGCCCTTGGCAATTCGTGAGGCCCGAGAACTCTATCTGGCCGGGCGTTGGGAGCAGCCCTGGCAAGTTTGGGCCGCCTTGCTGTACATGGCGGTTTTCAGTTCGGCGCTCGCGTACGTGTTTTATTACTGGCTGCTGCGCTACCTGGAAGCGTCGCAGTTGAGTGCCTTCACTTACTTGCTGCCGGTGCTCGCCACCATCCTCGGAATTGTGTGGCTGGGCGAAAAAGGTTCTTGGACCCAGGTGCTCGGAGCAATCATGTCTCTTGGCGGGGTGTATTGGATTGAGTCCGGCCGCGCGGCTGTCGTGAAAGGTAATACTGTTCCGTAAACGCCCGATCGCAACCTCATTGACCAGCGTCTGCCGAAGTCCCTACTATCGCTCTAGTCGGCGTCGCCCTCAGTGGTGATTTCCCTGAAGAATCTGTTTGAGGATCCGGCTGTAGAACGGGCTTAGCACCAAGCCAGATGGCCCGCTCCAAAGGCTCTAGGTTCATGAGAACCAAGCTCTTACTGGCCGCGCTGCTGCTTACCCTGCTTGTGGCAGGAGGCTTTTGGTATTCCAGCGGCAGCGTTAAGCTCACGGAAAAAGACGCGCTTCTCGTAGGAGACTTTGAGAATTCAACGGGGGATTCTGTCTTCGATGGGTCTCTCCGCGAAGCTCTCTCGATTGGCCTGGCTCAATCGCCACTGCTGAATCTGCTTTCCGCGGAAAAGGTCGCGGAGGCGTTGCATTCGCAGTCGCTCGCGCCGAACGCGGCGGTCAACCGCGAACTTGCGCCGAAGCTTTGCGGACGCGTGGGCGCCACGGTCTTTTTGACCGGGGCCATCGCCAAAGACGGAGACAGTTACCTTCTCAAGCTCAGCATGTTCCAATGCGCGTCATCCCAAGAGATTTCCAGCGCGAAGAGCGAAGCACAGGGCAAAAGCCAAGTGGTGCACGCGCTTGGCGAGGCCGCGACAAAACTGCGCATGCAGTTGGGGGAGAGTCCTGACGCCGTAAAGAAATTCAACCTGCCACTGGAGCGGGCTACCAGTTCCTCGGTGGAGGCGATCAAGTCCTTTGCCGAAGGGCGGCGACTCAGCCGCGAAAGGGGTTCGCTCGAAGCACTTCCGGCACTCAAGAAAGCTATCGAACTCGATCCCAAGTTTGCGCTCGCGCGTTCCAATCTGGCGGTCAGCTATTACAACTTGAACCAGAACGCGCTCGCCTCCGACAGCATCCGGCAGGCGTTTGAACTGGCTGACCGCCAAACGTTGCGCGACCGCCTGCACATCACCACGCTTTACTATGACCTGGGCACGGGCGACGTGCAGAAGGCCATTCAAAGCTACAAGGAATGGGTCGAGCTTTATCCGCGAGACGACATTGCAAAAGGCAATCTGGCCTCGGAGTACTTCCTCATTGGCGACTACGAGCAAGCCGCGAACTTCGGGTCGCAGGCGCTGCGCCTCGATCCGGGAAGCGTCGCGTGGTATGAGAATGTGGCCACTGCGGACATCGCCCTCCTGCGACTCAATGAGGCCCGTTACGTGTTGAACCTGGCCTTCTCCCGAAAGCTGGAAGACGCCGCGATCCACACGGATCTCTATGCGTTGGCTTTTCTGCGTGGGGATGCGAATGCCATGCAGCGCGAAATGGAGTGGTCCGTGGGAAAGGCGGGGGGCGAAGACGCCATGTTGGCTTTGCAGGCGGACACGGAAGCGTACGCAGGGCATCTTCAGAAAGCGAGAGAACTTTCTCGCCGCGCGGTCGAAGCTGCGCAAGCCGCAAACCTGGCGGAGCCGGCGGCCATCTGGCAGGGAATCTCTGCGCTGCGCGACGCGGTCTACGGCAAGACCCAAGAAGCCCGAGCCGGAGCCGACAAGGTCCTCACCACGGCCCCGAACAGCCGCGATGCCGAGACATTGACGATCCTTGTTCTGGCGCGCATTGGAGACGTGCGGCGGGCGCAGAAGATGCTCGATGATCTGGCGGCCGCGCACGTGTCCAACACGGTGGTGCAATCGGCCTGGGTTCCCACGGTCCGAGCGCAGTTTAACCTCGTGAATCAGAAACCCGCGCAAGCTCTGGAATTGCTGGAGCCGGTGAAGCCTTACGAGCGCGGCCAGCTCATCGGCAATTTGAGTTATGCCTGCATGATCCCGGCGTATCTGCGGGGCGAGGCTTACCTGGCAGTCCAACGGGGAGGGCCAGCGCTCAGCGAATTCGAGAAACTGAGCAATAATCGAGGCATTGTCGGGAATTGCTGGTCGGGAGCTTTGGGGCTTCTCGGTCAAGCGCGTGCGCAGGCAATGTCCGGCTCGACAAGTGCAGCACGCGCGTCCTATCAGCGATTCTTGGAACTGTGGAAGACGGCAGATCCAGACCTTGCCATTCTTAAAGCGGCCCGTGCGGAATTCGCCAAGCTGTAATAGACGCTCCATTCCCGTCAGGTAGTTCTGTCCAGCGGTCCATAGCTACTGGCGCTGAGTTCCCTTTGGTGAAAGAATAGCGCGTCAATTGGGAAGAGAGGTTTATGGCGACTGACGGCATGCTGCAGCCGTCCAAGGAGGCTTCGGTCTTGCCCGGCATTCCCATGCGAAGTGGTGGCGCGAGGGCGCGCATTGCGGTCATTCCCGGCGACGGCATCGGGGCGGAAGTCACCCCGGAGGCGGTGAAAGTGTTGAAGGCGGTCTGCGCGCCGACGGATCGCCCGCTGGAATTCTTCCAATTTGACTGGGGCGCCGACAAGTATCTGCGCGAAGGCGTGACCTTGCCGCCCGGTGCGGTGGAGATGCTGCGCGATGAGTTTGACGCCATACTCTTTGGCGCGCTCGGCGATCCGCGTGTTCCTTCAAATCAGCACGCGGCCGACATTCTGCTGGGACTGCGATCGAAGCTCGACCTGTACGTGAACCAGCGGCCGGTCGAGTTACTGGACGACAGACTCACGCCGCTGCGAGACCGAACGGAGAAAGACATTCGCCTCATCGTGTTTCGCGAAAACACGGAAGGCCTCTATGTTGGCGTTGGCGGGACTTTCAAGCAAGGAACGCCCGACGAGATCGCGGTCCAGGAAGACGTGAATTCCCGCAAGGGAGTCGAGCGCATCGTTCGCTATGCGTTTGAGTACGCCCGGGCAAATGGCCTGAAGCGCTTGTGCATGAGCGACAAGTCGAATGCCATGACCTTCGCACATGGATTGTGGCAGCGGGTGTTCAACGAAGTTCGCCGGGAATATGGGGACATTGATTCGTGCCATCTCTTCATTGACACCTTGGCGATGGAGATCGTACGCGATCCGCGGCAGTTCGACGTGATTGTTACCTGCAATTTGTTTGGCGACATTATCAGCGACCTGGGAGCGCAGCTCGCCGGCGGGCTGGGGTTGGCGCCGTCGGGAAATATTCATCCGGGGAAGACCTCGTTGTTCGAGCCGGTGCACGGCTCGGCCCCGAATATCGCGGGCAAGGGCATCGCCAACCCGCTTGGTTCGGTGCTGACTGCGGCGATGATGGTGGAGTTTCTCGGTTGGAAACCAGAGGCTTTGGCCATTCGAGCCGCCGTTCGCGCGGCCCTGAAAGAGAATTGCGTTACCCCAGACCTGGGCGGGAACAAAGACACGGTGGAAGTCGGGGATTGGCTGGCGAAGTTCGTGGAAAAAGCCGCCCCCGCCAGCAGTTCACGTAAATCCTGAAACAAGGGCCGCAGCAGCCTTTGCTAGCGCCATCGTGCGATTGCCGTGAATAGCATTCCAAGAAGAAAGCCGCCGATGTGCGCCATGACCGCGACTCCCCCCGAAGCACCGCCGCCGAGAACGTTCATGCCTGCCAGGAACTGCCCGAGAAACCACTCACCCAAAACAAACACAGCGGGGATGGGGAGAAGAAAGACGAAGACGAGGGTCAAGATTCGCGCACGCGGATAAAGCAAGATATAGGCCCCCATCACGCCCGAGATCGCGCCGCTGGCCCCCAGGGCCGGAACATGCGAGTAGAGGTTGAAAAGCACGTGAACCAGGCTCGCGCCGATGCCGCAGATGAAGTAAAAGAACAAGTAAGGGATGTGGCCGAAGAAATCCTCCACGTTGTCCCCAAAAATCCATAAGAAAAGCATGTTGCCGGCGAGGTGGAGGAAACCGGAGTGGAGGAACATGCTCGTCACGATGGGGAAGAAGGCCATTTGAAACGTGCCGTGCCCGGCGAAGAAAGCCGGCAGTCGCGCCGGAACAGTGGAGTAGGTCGTCAGCAGGGCCGCATAAGCCTTGGGATTCATGGAGAATTGCAAGCTTATTTCATAGAAGAACAGGGCCACGTTGGCGGCGATGAGGCTGATGTTGACGTAGGGGTAGCTGCGTGACGGATTGATGTCCTTAAGCGGGATAAACATGAGATTTGGCCTGGAGCAGAGTAGCGAACCACAGGGCAAATGGAAAGCGGCTGATGGGTCCGATAATGTTTGTAGTGGAAATGGACTGGTTAACAGAACATTTGATTGGCGGAGCTGGTTGAATTTAAGGGTGTTAGGGGAAGGCGGGCAGCGCTCAGAGGAAAAGCGGATCCGAGCGGGGCCTGCGGCGTGGGTTCCGTTGAGGAAGTTGCGGGGGCTGGCGTGCTGGATCGCGGGATGTTGCAGAGAGTTTTTGACAAAGCGGCTTGGCTTCTTGACGAGGTGTTGTAGCGAAGTTCAGTTCGCTTTAGTTCAATGAGCCGAGGTTAGACAATCTTTCTTCGCTTGCGGCCGATGATTTTTATTCTTCGGGGCAGGGAAAGATTGCGTCTTGCGGAAGCGTGTGGTAAGTAATTGAGTTCCGCGTGTGCGTGCGATTCGGACAGAGTCTCGCAGTTGTCCCTTCGCTGCGTCGGCGCGCCGACTGCCCATGCCTGCCCGGGAAACGGAAGCCATCATCCTGAAAACATTTCCGCTGGGCGAGGCGGACCGGGTGGTGAGTTTTTTCGGCCGCAGCTCGGGACGTCTGCGTGGTGTTGCTCCGGGTGCGCGGCGTCTGAAGAACCGCTTTGGCTCGACGCTCGAAATCCTGTCTCACGTCCAGATTTGGTATGTCGAGAGGGAAACCCGCGAACTGGTGCGGATCCAGCAGGCGGAGCCGCTCGAGTCTCTGCATAAGGCACAAAGCGATTACGGGCTGAGCACGGGTTTGGCGGTAATCAGCGAGATTGCGGAACTGGTTCTGCCGGAACACGAAGTGTCGGAGGCGATGTTCCGGCTGATTCTGTTGGCGGCGCGAGAAATCGAGCGAACCGGGAGCTGGGAATTGCCGCTGAGCTACTTTGCGTTCTGGACGGTTCGGCTGGGCGGGTGGTTGCCGCGGTTTGACCGATGCGCTGGATGTGGAGCGGTGTTTGATTCGGGGCCGGCTTTTTATAGTCTGCACCGCGCGGGGCTTTTCTGCGAGAGATGTCGGCGCGTCGACATGAAACCGGTGCGTTGTGAAGCCAGAGTGTTGGCCGAGAGGTTCACTGGCGAAAGGTTGGACCGCATTACGTTGGATAAGTCCAAGCAGTCGAGTGCTGAGGAAATCCGGCGCGCGGCGCTGGCATGGATTGAACTGAATGCGGAACGCCGGTTGAACACGCCGGAATTATTGGAGACTCCTTGAGAGTTAAAGTAAAACTTGAAGAGAAGGGTCAGGGGCTTACCTTCCAGGATTTGATCCTGAAGCTTTCGGAGTTTTGGGGAAAGCAGGGTTGCGTTCTTCAGCAGCCGTATGACGTGGAAGTCGGGGCCGGCACCATGCACCCGGAGACCTTTCTTCGCGTGCTCGGCCCGCAGCCCTATCGCGTCGCATTTGTCCAGCCGAGCCGTCGGCCCGCCGACGGCCGCTACGGCGAGAATCCCAACCGGCTTTACAAGCACGCGCAGTATCAGGTCATCCTCAAGCCGTCCCCAGTGGATGTTCAGGACGTATATTTGAAAAGCCTGGGGGCCATTGGGATCGACCTGAAAAGGCACGACATCCGGTTTGAGGAAGACAACTGGGAGTCGCCCACGCTGGGAGCCTGGGGTATCGGCTGGCAGGTACTTTTAGACGGGCTCGAGATCACGCAGTTTACCTACTTCCAGCAGAGCGGGGGAATTGACCTGGACCCTATCTCCGTCGAGCTTACTTACGGGCTTGAACGCATCTGCGCGTTTCTGCAAAACGTCGAGAGTGTCTATGCCCTGCGTTGGTCCGCGGACAAGACCTATGGTGACATCCGGCTTGCCGAAGAGCAGCAGCTTTCCGAATACAGCTTCGATCGCAGCGACGCTGCGGCCATTCGCTCTGAATTTGAACTTCACGAGAAGCAGGCCAAGGAGTTGTTGGATGGTTTCAAGACGGTAGAAGGGAAGTCGCGGGCGCGATATCCGTTGCTGGCTGCTTATGACCACTGCCTGAAATGCTCGCACCTGTTCAACCTGATGGACGCGCGCGGCGTGATTTCCACAACAGAACGGGCGGCGCTGATGGCCCGCGTTCGGGCGCTGGCGTGCCGTACGGCGGCCTCGTACCTTGAACAAAGGGGCGGGGCGGAGCGGGCCCTTGAGGTGCGCGCGTGAGACCGCCCGGCAAAAAGAGTGCCGCAGAATTGCTCTTCGAAATTGGCTGCGAAGAGATTCCGGCTGGGATGCTGCCCAAGGCGGAAGAGGATCTTCGCCTCAACATGGAGAAGCTGCTGGCGGCAGAAGATCTTTCGAAAGATGCCATGGTTGAAACGTTCAGTACGCCGCGGCGCTTGACGGCCTGGGTTCGCGGGCTGCCTCTCAAACAAGCGGACCTTGAGTTCGAAGTGATCGGGCCACCGAAGTCCGTGGCGTACGACGCTGTCGGCGCGCCGACGCGAGCCGCGCTGAGTTTTGCGGAGAAGCAACGCGTCCACGTCAGCTCGCTGTATGTCGTCGAAACCCCAAAGGGAGAGTATCTCGCGGCCAAGCAGGTAAAGGTGGGCCGCGCTACGGAACAGATCCTTAAAGCCATCGTGCCTCGGGCCATTCACGATTTGACCTGGCCGCGCTCCATGACCTGGACAGGACTTAGTGGGCCTCGGTTCATCCGGCCGATTCGCTGGGTCGTAGCGGTTTTCGATGGCAAGCCGTTGAAGGTAGAGGTGGGAGGTATCCCAGCGGGGAATTCGACGCGTGGCCACCGCTTTCTCGGGTCCATGGCCATCCATGTGAGCGGTTTTCAAGATTACGAAAAGAAGCTGGATGCCAACGGCGTCATCGTTCGCCCGAGTCGGCGACAGGAAAAGATCAGCAAGGAGTTGGAAGGATTTGCCAGGCGCGGCGGCTATCGCATCCACGAAGACTCTGGATTGCGGACGATTGTGACGCACCTAAATGAGTATCCGACGGTGATTCAGGGGGACTTCGACCCGGTGTTTCTGGAGTTGCCAGACGAGATTCTCGTCACCGTCATGCGGGACCACCAAAAGTATTTTGCGGTGGAGAAGAAGAACGGGGAACTTGCGGCCCAATTCCTGGCGGTCATCAACACGGACAAGGACGCCAAGGGGATTATCCGGGCAGGACACGAGCGCGTCTTGCGCGCGCGGTTTGCGGATGCACGATTTTTCTGGGAGGCCGACCAGAAATGTCGGCTCGCCGACTATCTCCCCAAGCTGGAGCGAGTTACTTATGAGTCGCGCCTGGGAAGCTATCGTGACAAAGTCGAGCGCGTCCGCGACATCGCCAGGTGGCTGTCCGAGCAGTGGTTTAACCTTGGCATCCATCAGGCGCACGTGGCGGAGACGGATCGTGCTGCGGAACTGGCCAAGTGCGATCTGGTTACCGAGATGGTGCGGGAGTTTTCCGAATTGCAAGGCATCGTGGGGGGGCTCTATTCGCGCGCCCAAGGCGAGGCCGAGGAGATCGCCGACGCGGTTTACGATCACTATCGCCCGGTGGGATTGGATGACCCGATCCCGCGAAACTTGACCGGTTGCGCCGTGGCGTTTGCGGACAAACTCGATTCCGTCGTGGGATGCCTGGCCGTTGGAATTGTTCCCACGGGCTCGAGCGACCCGTACGCGTTGCGCCGCGCAGCACTGGGCATGGTCAAGATCATTTTGGAAAGGAAACTCCCGGTGTCGCTGTCTTTGGCGGTGGGCGCAGCAGGGAAGGCCCTGCTCACGCACAAGCCGAAACGAGGAGTGACTCCAGAGCAGGAAACTAAGATTTTGGACTTCATTTTGGACCGGGCGCGATTTGTATTCCGGGAAAAGGAACAGTTTGCTTACGATGAAGTGGCCGCGGTGTTCCGTGCCGGAGCAGACGATTTGGTGGATACGCAGAAACGCCTTCTCGCCCTACGGGCCATTCGGAAGTCCAGGAACTTTGAGCCGCTAGCGGTTTCTTTTAAGCGCATTCGTAAGATTCTGGAGAAGGCCGGCGCGGCGTCTGAAGGGGACCGCCGAGCGAAACCAGAACTGTTTGAAGGCCCGGCCGAGCGCGAGCTTCACTCTGCAGTCCAGGCGGCGGCATCCAAGGTGCAATCGCTGAAGCGAGGAGGGAAGTATCAAGAGGCGCTGGAGGCGATAGCAAACCTGCGGCCAGCGGTTGACAAGTTCTTCGATGGCGTGATGGTGATGGCCGAGAAGGAAGAAGTACGGAAAAACCGGCTCGCGCTGCTCGCGCAATTGCTTGGAGAGTTCACGACCATCGCGGACTTCTCAGAAATTGGCGGAGAAGAGCGATAGGCGCGAGTTAAAGGTTTACTTTAACTTGACAGGGGTCGGCGCGCCGACACTTTTTTTTGGGCCCGGCAAACAAATCCCCGGCTCCACAAGAAAAGCCGCAGACAAGCTAATGGGAAGCGAGGACGCCGTGAAAAAGTGGGTGTATTTTTTTGGCGCAGGTAAAGCAGAAGGAGACGGCACTTGGCGAGATCTCCTGGGAGGGAAAGGCGCCGGGCTTGCCGAAATGACCAAAATCGGCCTGCCCGTCCCCGCGGGCTTTACGATTTCTACAGAGGCCTGCGACTTCTACTACAAGCACGACAAGAAATTTCCGCCCGAGCTCGGCAAGCAGGTCGCCGACAACGTTGCGAAACTCGAACGTGCCACGCAGAAGAAGCTGGGTGACCCCAAGAACCCGCTTTTGGTTAGCGTGCGGTCTGGCTCTGCCCGGTCCATGCCGGGCATGATGGAAACGATTTTGAATCTGGGTTTGAATGACCGTTCCGTCGCGGGGCTTGCGACAGCTACCAAGAATGAGCGCTTGGCGTACGACGCCTATCGGCGCTTCGTGCAAATGTATTCTACCGTCGTGATGGGTCTGTCCAAGGAAGATCTGGAGCATCGCTTGCGAGCCATGAAGGAGCGTATCCGAGTCAAAGAAGACACCGCGGTTCCAGCGAGCGGATGGAAAGAACTAGTTGCCGAATACAAAGAGTACTTTCGGAAAAAGTCCGGGAGCAGCTTCCCGGATGATCCTATGGACCAGCTCTGGGGCGCCATCGGCGCGGTGTTTGGCTCGTGGATGGCGGAGAAAGCCGTCACCTATCGCCGCGTGGAAAAAATTACTGGCCTTCTTGGTACTGCCGTGAACGTCGTGCAAATGGTCTTCGGCAACACGGGTGAGAATTCCGGAACGGGTGTTTGCTTTACGCGCGACCCGAGCTCAGGCGAGAAGGTCTTTTATGGCGACTATCTGGTGAACGCCCAGGGCGAAGACGTCGTTGCCGGCATCCGCACGCCCATGCATCTGAACGAAATGGTCAAGACCATGCCCAAAGTCTACGGGCAACTGCTAAAGGTTCGGGAGAAACTTGAAAAGCATTACCGCGACATGCAGGACATGGAGTTCACCGTCGAAGAGGGAAAGCTGTACATGCTGCAGACGCGCACTGGCAAGCGCACGCCCGCGGCCGCGTTCCGTATGGCGGTGGACATGGCCAATGAGAAACTCATCACGCGCGATGAAGCATTACTGCGCATCAAGGCTGAGGACATCGAGCGCCTCTTTTATCCGGTGATCGATTCGAAGGTGGACAGGAAACTCCTCTCTTCCAAAGTTCTTGCAACCGGCATCAATGCGGTTCCCGGCGCTGCTGCCGGCCGCGTGGTGTTCTCGGCGCCGAGAGCAGAGGAGTGGGCGGAGCGCGGCGAGAAAGTCATCTTGGTTCGCCGCGAAACCAGTCCGGAAGATGTCGGCGGGATGGCCGTCGCGCAGGGCATTCTTACCGCCACGGGTGGCAAAACCAGCCACGCGGCCGTGGTCGCGCGCGGTTGGGGCAAGTGCTGTGTCGTCGGCGCCGAGAAGCTGGACATTGACTACAAAGCACTCTCGATGTCCACCAACGGCCACGTTGTTCGTGAAGGCGACTGGATCACTCTCGATGGCAGCGAGGGTGTCGTGTATACAGAAGCGCTTCCGCTGGTGGTGCCACAGCTGCCAAAATCATACGAAATCTTCATGAAGTGGGCCGATGACGCGCGCCAACTCCGCGTCCGCACGAACGCAGACACGCCCCAAGACGCCCGCAAAGCGCGTGAATTCGGGGCAGAGGGCATTGGTCTATGCCGTACCGAGCACATGTTCTTCACGGATTTCGAGTTTCCGGAAAAGAGCCACGAGCGGCAACGCGCCATCCAGGAAATGATTCTGGCGGACAACAAAGAGTCCCGCGTAAAGGCGCTGGACAAGCTGCTTCCGTTCCAGCGCCGGGATTTCGTCGGCATCTTCAAGGCCATGGACGGATTCCCGGTCACCATTCGCTTGATTGATCCGCCGCTCCATGAGTTCGTCCCTCACGATCGGAAAAAACAGGAAGAATTGGCCGATGAACTGGGTATTAGCGTGGATGTAGTGGCCCGCCGCGTCGAGCAACTCCACGAAGCGAATCCCATGCTGGGTCATCGCGGATGTCGTCTTTGCATTACCTATCCGGAAATCCTCGATATGCAGGTGCGGGCCATCATCGAAGCGGCCATCGAATGCCAAAAGGCGGGAGTTAAAGTTTTACCTGAGATCATGCACCCGCTTACCTTGGACAGGAAGGAACTCTCGATTCTCGAACAAGCGACACGCCGTGTGGCCGATGAGATCATCAAGAAGTCCGGCACGAAGCTGAACTATCTGGTTGGCACGATGATCGAACTCCCCCGGGCTGCGCTGATGGCCGGAGAGATCTCGGAAGTCGCGGAATTCTTCTCCTTCGGGACCAACGACCTTACACAAACCACCATGGGGCTCTCGCGCGATGACGCGGGCCGGTTCCTCCCAGACTATGTGGACGAGAAGAAAGCCGGTGTTTTTAAGGCGGACCCGTTCCAATCCCTGGATACGCAAGGCGTGGGCATGTTGATGCGGTGGGGCATTGAGCAGGGACGCAAGACACGTCCCAAACTGAAGGTGGGCATCTGCGGCGAGCACGGGGGTGACGCGGACAGCGTCAAGTTCTGCCACACCCTGGGCATGGACTACGTCAGCGCTTCGCCTTTCCGTGTGCCGATTGCGCGTTTGGCCGCAGCTCAAGTAATGGTTGAACTCAAAGAAGGGAAGAAAAAACGAGCGAATTAATCGAAAGGAGCCAGTTAAAGTAAAGCTTCAGCTGGCTTCCTTGGAGCTAGATGGCCTTGCAGAATCATCGCATCGCGAAGTTTTCGAGGAAACACTGAGAGCGGTCGCAGGTAAAGCTGCTCAGGTAGGCATTTTGAAAAAAAAATACATTCCCAGGAAGAAGAAAATAAAATCGGGCGACCACCCGGCCAAAAACGGCGGCAGCTGCCCCACTCCTCCCATCGCATCCAGGAGTTTTGCTGTCGCCCAGTACGCGACAGCGATACCTACGCCCAGTGCTACACCTCCAATGGCCCCACGAGTGCCCACAACAAACGCAAAGGGGATCGCCAACAGCATGCTTACCGGAGCCATCAGCGGGTAGGCAATTTTTTTGTGCCACTGGACCATCAGGGTTGCCACGTCAAAGCCAGCCTGATGCAATCCTCCGATATAGCGGCTGAGCTCGCCTACACTCATCTGAAACGCTTGCCTCACTTCGCGGTTGAAGTAACTGGGGGGCTCAGACAATTCTGAGGGCGCGGCAATGGCGAAAGTCTCGAACTTTGTCACCGAGCCGTTCGAAAAATCACGGATCCAGCCGTTCTCCAGCACCCACACGCGCTGCGGATCCGACCAACGCGCACGCGCCGCAAAAATCCGGCGTCGCAAATGAAAATCGGAGGGATCCAGCTCCAGCACGCTGAGCCCGCCAAACAAGTTGTGCTCCTGGTCAAACACGTCGTAGTTGTAGAACTTTGAGTTCTCTCCTAAGATCCACCGCTGCGGGTGCGTATAAGTCTGCGTCGGGCGTCCTTTGATCTGGTTGTGCAGCGCGTCTTGTCTCTGGTTAAAGTATGGCAAGTACGTGTCATCCAATAGCAACAACATGGCTGCCAGTGCAAGCCCGACGAGCAGCAGCGGTACCGCCACCCGGAACAGACTCATTCCGCTGGCCTTGATCGCCACGATTTCGTTGTTCTTGCTCATTATTCCCAGCGTGACCAGCACGGCCACCAGTCCCGCCAACGGTGCCAGGTTGTAAACCAGAAAGGGGGTGAGGTACTCGAAGTACTCCACGACAGTCAGGAAGGGCACACGACCACGTCCAATATCATCCAGCAGTTCAAAAAACGTGAACGCTTCGTATAGAAAAACAAACACGGCCAGAAATACTGCAAAATGAAAAAAGAACTTCCGGAGGATGTAAAGATCCATTAAGCGGGGAAAACTCCCACTCGAGGGCGCGGGCGAATCTGCGTTACGTTCACCATTCCCAGCAAGGGCCGCTGCCGCGCGCGCCCGGGCTTGCGCTTTGCGCCGGCGGGCAAGCCGTATGCGCCTGCTGAGGTACGCGAGGGGCCGCAACCAGCGGCTCTCTCCGCGAAACTGCTCCATCCTCGGCAGCAAAGCCAATCCCAAAACCGCCAAGATCCCGTTGGCCATCCAGATCCCCGCGGCGGGAGAAATCTTCCCCTGGCGCGCTAGACCAGCACCCATGATCAGCAGCAGGTAATAAGCAGCAATCAACGCAACCGCGAGAAGGGACCCGGCAGCGCGTCCGCCGCGCCGAGGCTGAGCTCCGAGAGGCACTGCCACCAGCGCAAACACGAAGCACGCCATAGGAAACGCTAAGCGGGTATGCAGCTCCACACTCGCTTCCCGTGACCCCGTATTCCTTTCTGCGGCTAGTTCTTTCATCGATTGTTCTGGGATGCTTCGTTGCCGCGGCTGTGCGGAGCTCAGCCCGCTCACCTCAATCGGCCAATCGCTCTGACCGAAGGATGTGACCGAGTAATGATTCGCATCTTCACGTGAAAACTCATGCGTCGTGCCGCCTTGCAGGTGCAACTCCACCTTTCCCAGCTTTGGTTCGGCAAACGCGCTCGCGCTGTCGGCGAGGGTTACCCGCGAACCCCCTTCTCCGCCGGTCTCAGCGACAAACACACCGCGCCACTTTGTTCCGGCCGCCAACACGTCGCTTACATACAACACCATTTTCGGAAACCGCTCTTCAAATACGCGCGGCTGCAGCTGAAAAGAGATTTGTGAGTTGATTAGTTCCCCTTCGGCCGCATGCAGCGTGCGCAACGCCGCAGGACCCACCCACGCAGTCATCAGTAGTGTAAGCAGCGCACCCGCGAGCGCCAGCGTGCCCACCGGCAAGAGTATCCGGCGCCGTCCGATACCCAGCGAAGTCAGGGCAATGATTTCGCTGTCGGCAGACATACGTCCCAGTCCCAATAACACTCCGATCAGCGTGGCCATCGGCAGCGTAAAGATAAATACGCCTGGGAAAATGCAGAGGAACAGCTTCAGGATCTGGATGCCCGAACCCAAATGCCGCACGTAGAGCTCCATCACCTTTTCCAGCCGCGGCACCAAGAACACGAAGGTGAAGACGACGAGTCCGAGGAAGGCGTGGCGGGACACCTCGCGGACAATATAACGATCCAGAATGCGCATGATTGCGGAACATCAGTGTATCACGCTGTCAGTTTCGCCCGGCTTTCCCTTTGCCGCATGACAGGGCATTTACGAAAGTGTCGTGAGTCGAACTGTCAGCCCTTCTCCGGACTGCTCTTGCCTGTATACTTTGAATCTATCTATAGCCATGGCTAGGAATGGTACAAACCGCTTGAGTCCGCCGCGCTTCCGGACACCCGCCGAATGAATCGCATTCACTTGGTTGTGCTGTGGCACATGCATCAGCCGCAATACCGCGACCCGGAAACGGGGCGTTACGTCCTTCCTTGGACGCGCCTTCACGCGCTGAAGGACTACTACGGCATGGTAGAAACTCTTCGCGAATTTCCCAAGTTTCATGCCACCTTCAACGTGGTTCCCGCCCTTGGAATTCAGCTGGAGGAATATGCCAGCGGCAAATTCAACGAGCCCTGGCATTCGCTCGCTTTCAAGAATGCCGAGGCCTTGACCCGCGAGGACAAGGCGGAGATTCTTTCTCGGGCTTTCCAGGTGAATCATGAGCACTTGATGTCGCGTTGGCCGCGGTTTGTGGAGCTTTACGAATGGTCACGACCTGCCGGAGGCGCCCAGGCTCTGGTCACGTTCACGGCGCGCGATTGGCGCGACCTTCAGTTACTTTCCCAGCTTGTATGGATGGAGGAATCTTGGTTCCAAACAGACGAGGTCATCGGCCGGCTAGCCACAAAGGGGAAGGATTACTCGGAGAACGACAAGGCTGCCCTGAGAGAGAGGCAGCAAGAGCTGTTGCGCATGATTCTTCCCGCGTATCGTGACGCGGCTTCGCGGGGTCAAATCGAAATCAGCACCACACCTTTCTATCACCCGATTCTGCCGTTGCTCTGTGATTCCGATGTCGCGCGCATCGCGAATCCTGCCACCCCGCTGCCGCGCCGGGCGTTTCGCCGGCCGGAGGACGCCCGCGAGCAGTTGCAGGTCGCGCGCCAGTATCATGAGAAGACTTTTGGTGTGAAACCGGCAGGTCTGTGGCCGTCGGAAGGCTCCGTTTCGAATGCGACGCTTACCATCGCTGCGGAGGAAGGTTTTGAATGGTTCGGGACGGACGAAGGCGTACTCGGCCGCACTCTCAACGTTGGCTTTTTTCGCGACTCCAATGGCATCCCCGCAAATGCTGACCGCTTGTTCAAGCCTTGGCGCGTTCAGCTTGGCGAGAAAGCCATCACCGGGCTGTTTCGCGACCACCATCTTTCGGACCTGATCGGCTTTGTCTACAGCCGCATGGAGGCCAAAGCCGCCGCGAGTGACCTCCATTCGCGGTTGCGCCTGCTGGGGGAAAAAGCTTCTGGCAATCAACCGCTAACCGTTTGCCTCTTTCTCGACGGCGAAAACGCCTGGGAATATTATCCGGGCAATGGCCGCGAATTCCTTCGCGAGTTCTACCGGCGCATCGCATCGGATGCCGACTTTCACGCCCTCACCGCCACAGAAGCCATTGCGGCCGCAGGAACGATTCCCGTGACCGGCGAGGTCTTCCCTGGCTCTTGGATTAATGCCAATTTCGACGTGTGGATCGGCCACAGCGAGGACGTGACTGCCTGGGAACTGCTTTGGGACGCCCGCGAAGCTTACGCTCGAGCGACGGAGGCCAACAAGAACGGAAGACCAGGCGCACCAACGGAGACGGCTCTCCGGCAAGCGCACGAATCCCTTCTGGCTGCCGAAGGAAGCGACTGGTGCTGGTGGTTCGGTCCTGAGCACAGCACGGCAAATGACGCGGAGTTCGACGCCCTCTATCGCAAACATCTCACAGGAATTTATCTCGCGCTCGGCCAACTCGCGCCGGAGGATCTTGCGAAGCCCATCAAGCGGCACCCAGAACACGCCCTGCATATCCCGCCTGCCGGTTTCCTGCACGTCAAAGTGGATGGCCGCGAGACTTCCTACTTCGAATGGCTCGGCGCGGGTTTGTATTCTCCGGAACGCCGCGGTGGCTCCATGCACGGCCGCGTTTTTTACCTACACGAGATGCGTTATGGTTTCGAGGAAGACCGCTTGTGCATACGCATCGACACCTTTCCCGAAACCATGAGTGAACTCGAGGACCCTGAATTTCGGATTACGGTCTGCGGCGTAGAGGAACTGACCATTGTTGTGAAATTGCAGCGCGGCTGCATTCAGGAATTTGCCGTGGAAAAGGCGCGAGTTTGCTTGTTAAATCTCGAATACGTTGCCGTGGCTGCTTTTGATCGCATCCTCGAAGTGGCGATTCACCGCGATCAGCTTGACCTCAAGGGCCAAACTAGTCTGAAGCTGGGCCTGGCACTATGGCACGGCGGATTGCCCGTGGACGTCCTTCCAGCGGAAGGCTTCCTGGAGGTCCCGCTTGGCGAAGACAATTTCGCCTGGTCTCCTGAATAGCTTGCTTTCTCACTTACTCATTTCGTTCCTTCCTTGTTTCCATAGAGCTTCACAGCCAACTCTTGCGGCCGTTGCCCCACGGGAATCATGGTCACCAAGAAGTTGGTTCGCACGCGAATCACGGTAAGGTCGCCGGAACCGTGGCTTACCACCATCAATAGAGTTTCATTGGGGTCAAATCGCAGCGCGCCGGGCTCATCGCCTGCAGGAATTGGGAAAGGGAAACCCTTCTCCGGATTCGGATCCCGAATAATCCTACGATTTGCAATATCCACTGGGGTAACCCGGTCCGCTGAAGTGTCGGATACGTAGAGCAGGCCGGCGTCCGCATTAAGTACGCCGCGCGTCGGAGCCGAACCCAACACCATCGTGTCACCAACCTCGTGCGTCCACGTATTGATGGCTTGCAGGCCATGCGCTTCCGGTGAAATCACATACAGCTCTCCACCATCCGGCTTGAGCAACATGTCCGTTGGCTTTCCGGCCAGCTCCAGATTCGTCGCTAGTACGCTGCCCTTCAGGTCTACCACGGAGAGTCGCGCTTCCGCGCGGCTCATTACAAATGCGACAGCACTATCCGGCAGCACGGTGACGTCGTCGGGCTGAGGCACTACGAAAACGGTGCTACGCAGCGCGAGCGTCGCCGCGTCATGAATGCCCAACGAACCGTCACGCCGATTCACAACTAGCACGGATTTTCCATCCGGAGTGGCCTTTGCCAGCACCGGTTCGCGGCCCGTCCGGCCGCGCGCCACAACCGCTCGCGAACGGATGTCAATCGCCAGCACCGTGTCGTTTCCCGATGTCGTAGTGTACAGGCGATCTCCGCTAGGCGAGAAGTCCAGCGCGTAAGGAAGCGGGCCAATAGGAATGTGCGCACTCACCTGATAAGTGCGCGCATCGAGAATCCAGACATAGCCTCCCAAAGAGCTGACGCCCAGGACTTCTGGCCGCGTGGGATGTTCTCGCAAGCCGGAAGGCCCTGGTCCGACCGGGATGTGCGCCACGGCCTTGAGCTTGACCAGGTCCACTACGGTGACCGAGCCGTCCGACGTCGTCACGTATGCGCACAGATGCAGGTCCGGCCGCAGAAAAGAGGGACGATGCTCCCGCAGCACCACAATCAGCGCGCTTATGGCTAGCAGCACGGAAGCGAAGTACACGCGAAAATTTCTCGGTCGGTCCATATTAGCGTCAAAATTCTCCCATGCATGCCGTCTCACTGGCTAGACAGATCAGGAAATGTGTCACAAACCAGTCTTTCAGGCGATGTCCGGTTTTGGCTCTCTCGTTCATCGTATAGATGAAGGCCAGAAGTGAGGCCGCAAGAGGTGTAACGTCGAATAACGCCGGGAATCAAAGGAGTAGAGGTATGGAAAGCGTGACTAAGGATCGTGCTAGAGCGGGAGCTATCCGTATGGACACATTTCTTCCGCCCATCGAAAAACCCAAAGGTCTGATGATGAAGCTCGCGTATTACTTTACCCGCAAGCAATTCGGGAAAGTGCTCACGCCGCTCAAAGTGCATTCGGCACGGTTGCCGATTGCTTTCGGTCAGTTCTATGTGAAGATCGGCCAGCTTGATAAGAAGCTCACTCTCGCACCGGAAACCGCCATGCTCATTCGTGAGCAAGTGGCGCGGATCAACGTTTGTCTTTTCTGCATCGATATAGGGCGGTCGTTCACCATCAAGGCCTCTATGAATCAAGCCAAGTTCGACGCTTTGGAGCAATACCAGACGAGCCCTTTATTTTCCGATGCCGAGCGGGAGGCATTGGACTACGTGACCGAACTCACAAAAACAAAAAGCGTTAGCGCGGATACGTTTTCCAGGTTGCGCCGCTATTATTCCGAGCGCGAGGTCTGTGAGATTGTCTGGCTGGTGGCCACGGAACACGTCTACAATATGACCAACATTGCCCTCAACATTCATTCGGACATGCTGTGCGACCTGGCCAAGAAGAAGGCGCAGAGGAACTGAAGCTGGGGCCTTCTTGACTCCTAAGCTTCGGCACGCCGAACTGGCAATTTCGCCGCCTCCCACGCTGCAATGCCGCCGGCAATCTCACTGACGGAGTCAAATCCGCTGCCTTCGAGCAAGCTTGCGGCGATGGATGAACGGTAGCCGCCGGCGCAGTAGACCAGCAGCGAGCGGTTCTTTGGCAACCTCGCCAGATTCTCAGCCAGGCGATTCAGGGGAATGCTCAGGCTCCCGCCAATGTGTTTTTGTTCGCGCTCGCGTGGCGCGCGAACGTCCACAACCAGTGGCGGCTGATTGGACGATAGGAGTTCCGCAGCAAACGGAGCGCTCAGGCGCTCAGTCTTGGCAATCAGCTCAGGTCGCGATTCGAGACTGTGCAGTCCGTTCTGCAAATATCCGGCCACATGGTCGAAACCAATTCGTCCCAGCCGGATCGCCGACTCCGCTTCGCGTCCCGGCGCCGCAATGATCACAATCGGATGCTTCCGATCGAGCATGGTTCCGGCCCAGGTCGCGTATTGGCCGCCGAGCCCAATGTTGATGCTGCCGACCAGGTGTGCCGCGGCAAACTCGTCCGCATCGCGGGTGTCGAGAATCTGCGCTCCATTCGCCTTCAGCGCCAGCACCGCTTCGAGCGTCAGCGGGTTCATCTCTCGTGCCAGTGCTTCGTCCAGCGTTGGTCTCTCTTCGCTATTCAACACCGCGTCATAAACAAAGTAGGGTGGAGCTTCCGGCTGGTCCGCTGTCACCACTTGGATGAATGCCTCCTTACTCATGGGCTGCAGCGCATAGTTCAACCGCCGTTGTTCTCCCAGGGTGGACACCGTCTCCTTGCTGATTGCCCTTCCGCATAACGAACCCGCGCCATGGGCAGGATAGACCAGGCTTTCGTCCGGCAAAGCGAGCAATTTCTTATGCAGCGAATCGAACAACAAACTGCCCAGGTCGGCTGCGGACCAGCCGAGGGCCGCGCGCAGGTCGGGACGCCCCACGTCGCCGATAAACAGGGTGTCGCCCGTGAGCACGGCATGCGGTTGCGTGTCGCTGGCGTTCAGGTCGTATAAAAGAATGGAAATGGACTCCGGCGTGTGTCCCGGTGTCTCCAGTGCCTTAAGGCGCACTCGACCAAACTCAACGCAGTCACTGTCGCGAAGCGGAGTAAAGGCATAGCCCGCCTTTGCCGCTGCCCCCAGATAAATGGTCGCTCCTACGCGATCACGCAGTTCCAGGTGCCCCGCGACAAAATCCGCGTGAAGGTGCGTTAGGATGACGTGTTTAATCTGGAGCGCATGTTCGGCGGCGAAGGCAATGTACTGGTCTGTGTCTCGTTGCGGGTCAACGACAGAGGCTGTTCCCGTCGTCTCGTCCCCAATCAAGTAGGAAGCGTGTGCCAGGCACGGCAAGTAGAACTGTTTAAAGATCACGCTGCACCGTCCGTTCGTAACGCCCTACTTCGGCTGAGGGACAATCCTGATATACGGCCGGGGTGCTTTCCAGCCGCCGGGGAACTTCTTCCGGGCATCGTCGTCCGAAACGCTGCCGCTAATGATGACGTCTTCGCCGGGTTTCCAATTCACGGGTGTAGAGACCTGGTGCTTGGCGGTGAGTTGGAGGGAATCGAGCACCCTCAGCACTTCGTCGAAATTGCGCCCGGTGCTCATCGGGTAGCTCAGCATCAGCTTGATCTTCTTGTCGGGGCCTATTACAAAAACGGTTCGCACGGTCGCATTTGTCGCAGCGGTCCTTCCGTCGCAGCTATTCCCGGAGTCAGCCGGCAACATGTCATAGAGTTTGGCAATCTTGAGTTCCGGGTCGCCAATCATCGGGTACTGCACCTTGTGTCCCTGGGTCTCTTCAATGTCCACGGCCCATTTGCTATGACTGCTCACCGGGTCCACGCTCAAACCGATGATTTTGCAATTGCGCTTTGAGAAGTCCGGTTGCAGTCCGGCCATGTAACCTAACTCGGTCGTGCACACTGGCGTGAAATCCTTGGGATGTGAAAACAAAATGGCCCAGCCGTTGCCGATCCATTCATGGAAATTGATGGTGCCTTGCGAAGTTTCCGCTGTGAAATTGGGAGCCTCGTCGTTGATTCGCAACATGGTTTCTCTCCTGGCGTCGTAGTTTGAAGGGCCGGCACCCGGGAATCTTCCTTCGCTTTTCCAAGCGCAGAACCGTCTAAGGAGGAATTCTGGATTGGCACTCTCTGGTCAGAGCATCCTACGCTCATTTGTCATTTGCTTACAAGTTCTTACAAACCTTCAGAGACCGCGTTGAAACGAACCTCATCTCGTGGACAGCTAAACCGCGCGGCCCGCTGACCCAAACCTGTCCCACTGGCCGTTGCTTTTGAACTGCAATTCAGCTATTTATTTACTCAACATAGTTGTACTTCGATAGGTCGTTTCTCGTTTGCTTTCGACCCAGGAAAGGCGTCCTCGGAGGAGTTCTCGGCCCATGAGGACCCGGCCATCGAGTATTCCCTCCGCAGACTGGCACCCGCTTGTTAGGGGAGTGCCGCCCTTCATCCCGAGATGTGTTTGGGGTAAGTCTTAGCTTCAGAAGGAGACCCATGTTTCGCAAAACGGGGTTCTTCGCCGTAGCTGTCCTTGCCGCCATGATGGCCGCGCCTTCTGTTCTTGCGCAAAGGGAATCCACCGCGCAGGCTCGCCCGCGGATCACGCAGGCCCGGATTATCCAAGCTATTGACGAAGCGAATCGCGTCGCGCTCCGCGGCAACACGCGACCTGAAGCTGTTGTTGCGAACGACCGCGGTCCTGTGGCCAACGACTTCGCGATGGAACACATGCTTTTGCAATTAAAGCGCTCCCCGGAGCAAGAGAAGGCTCTCCAGCAATTTCTCGATGAACTCCACTCTGCCGGTTCGCCCAATTTTCATCACTGGCTTACGGCGCAAGTGTTTGGCGAAAGGTTCGGGGCGGCGAAATCCGATCTTGATGCCATCACTGCATGGCTCGAATCTCATGGTTTTCGCGTCAACGTCATTTATCCCAGCGGCATGCTTATCGATTTCTCTGGCACCGCCGCTCAGGTGCGCAAGGCCTTTCAAACGGAAATTCACCATCTTGTTGTGCAGGGCGAGAAGCACGTTGCCAACGTCAGCGATCCGCAAATCCCCGCCGCGCTTGCTCCCGTTGTGGCAGGCATTGTCTCCTTGCACGATTTTCGGCCCAGCACGATGCACAGGATGCGTCAACCGCGCCCGCAATTCACCTTTCAGGATCAATTTGGCTTCGACACCTACGCCGTTGTCCCTGCTGACCTGGCTCAAATCTACAATTTGAGCCCGCTTTTCAACGCCGGCATTTCCGGCCAGGGGCAGACCATTGTGCTCATTGAGGACACCGACGTTTTCACGGCGGCGGACTGGAGCACATTCCGCTCGACCTTTGGCCTTTCCAACTACACTTCGGCTTCCTTCACGCAAGTCCATCCACCCGCACCGCCTTCGCAACCCGGCAACAATTGCGGCGCTCCGGGGGTCATCTCTCCCAACGATGCAGAAGCGATCCTTGACGCCGAATGGGCCAGCGCCTCCGCACCCAGCGCTGCCATCGCAATGGCCGCTTGCGCGGACACCACCACTACTTTCGGCGGACTCATCGCCATCGAAAATCTGATCAATGCGGCAACTCCGCCGCCGTCCATCATGAGCATCAGCTACGGCCAATGCGAAACGGTCAATGGCGCCGCGGCCAACGCCTCCTACAATTCGGCTTATCAGCAGGCGGTAGCCGAGGGCGTCTCTGTTTTTGTTGCCGCGGGCGATAGCGGCGCGGCCGGTTGCGATAATAGCGTCGCCTTGGCCACTCACGGTATTGGAGTCAATGCCTTCGCGTCTACCCCAAACAATGTGGCGGTTGGTGGCACGGACTTCAGCGACACCTATTCCGGCAGCAATGCCACATATTGGAATTCCAGCAACACGTCCGCATTTGGCTCGGCGCTTTCCTACATTCCGGAAATCCCCTGGAATGACTCGTGCGCCGGGCAGCTCGTCTCAGCTTATGAAGGCTACAGCCTGACTTACGGCTCGTCGAGCTTCTGCAACGATCCCACCATCGGCTCGCTTCTCCAGACTACCGTGGCAGGTGGAGGCGGTCCCAGCCAGTGCGCAACAGGCAATCCCTCCATTGATAGCGTTGTAAGCGGCACATGCGCCGGATGGCCTAAGCCCTCGTGGCAGTCGGTCCTTGGCAATCCCAATGATGGTGTGCGCGATACGCCGGACGTTTC
>Ga0126369_10000446_pt1 | contig 27004 bp, 19 predicted proteins | sample PanSoiMetaPlot_1_FD_109646 | JGI IMG/M metagenome (GOLD analysis project Ga0126369, IMG submission 109646) | Tropical forest soil microbial communities from Panama - MetaG Plot_1 | ecosystem: Environmental > Terrestrial > Soil > Tropical forest > Bulk soil | place: Panama | collected 2016-02-17
ATCTTCTTTCCATCCGGCGTGAGATAGAAGTACCGTGCGCGTCCTTTAGTGATCAGGTATATATGATTGGCCGGCTCCCCTTGGTGCGCGATCACAGCGTGTGCTGACACGGATCGCATCGATCCGGCCGCCAACACTACGCCCCGCTCCTGGTACGTAAGGCCGTCCAGAAAGCGTGACTTCAACTGATTGCCCAGGGGTATCTCGGCCAGAGATGCAGTCATTGACTACTCCCTATTCCTCTTGCAGTGCACTGCGTTCGCACTCCGCCCTGGTAGCAGACTGTAGAGACAAAAAGTCCGATCGTAAGGGAGGATGTGTTGAATCCAATTGCCCGATTTTTGAGCCTACCTGATCGAACAAGCCGCCCGCACTGGTATAAATTACAGTTCAGGAAATGAATCGTGTTGATCAACGCTAGGAATTTGAAGTGTTCGAAAAATTCACCATGCGTGCGGCAGTTGCGGCTCTCTTCTCTGGGGAAAATCTCACTCTGACCATTCATCATGCGACAAAAAATGCCGGTAGGCATCTGCTCGTCGCCCGCATCAGCGCAGAATCGCATTCAGTCCCAATCCGATGCATATTGCCGCCACGGTCGTAACCAGACCTGGAAGCATGAAGCTGTGATTGAACAGATATTTGCCAATCTTGGTAGTCCCTGTTTGATCGAAGGAGACGGCTGCCAGTAACGTCCCGTATGTAGGCAGAATAAACACGCTATTAGCGGCTGGGTAGAAAGCAATGAGGAGAGAAGGATGAAGGCCCAGGGAGAGACCCACCGGCATGAGAATAACCACGGTCGTCGCTACACTGAAAATCATGGCTGAAAGCAACAATAGTCCGGCTGCAAAAGCCCATGGGTGCGATTGGATAACTTCGGAAATCGCGGCAACAATGAAATTCCGGTTGCCTTCGAAAAACGAAGAACCGAGCCACGATACTCCAATGATGGAAATGATCGCGACGATCCCGCTTCGCATGATCGTTCCCTTCAGAGTGGCATCCGGTGAGGCTTTGAATACGATCATGATCAATCCCGCGATAGCAATCATGACGATCATGATTGCCATTCCCATGCTGACCTGATCGGTCTCAGTCACACCGGCATCCGTAACTTGGTACATCGGGCGAAGCTGTGGAAATACACCGATGATGACCACAAGCGCGATACCAAGCAGAAAGACGAGCGTCGATCCGCGGGCGTTGAAAAGCTCTTTGCCATGAAGCGCCGGGAACATCTCCGGCGGCTTCACCGTTCCGCTTGAGAGACGTTGTTGATATTCGGCATCGTCACTGAGATTCTTCCCTCGCCAAGCCACCGAAAAAGCGCCAATTAGAACTGCAAGAAAGGTGGAAGGCATCGTAATCGCAAGCAGATGTGGAAGAGAAACATCCCGGCTTGCGAGAAGACCAACCATCGCGACGGTAGCCGCAGAAATCGGCGACGCGACAGCCCCCTGGAAACCTGCAATTACGCTGATCGAGAGAGGGCGTTCTGGACGAATTCCGGCCTTCCGCGAGACCTCGGCAATCACCGGCAGCAGTGCGTAAATGACGTGGGTCGTACCCGACGCCACAATCAAAATGTACGTGACCACCGGCGCAACGAAAGTGATGTACTCAGGGCGTTTCCGGAGGATCTTCTCTGCAAGGGCTACCAGGTAGTCCAATCCTCCGGCGGCCTGCATGGCCGCGAGCGCGGTAATCACCGCGATGATCATGCCGATGACTACCTGCGGAGGACCGCCAGGCGGCAAGCCAAAGATGAAAACAAAGATTGCTAGTCCAACGCCGGCAACAGTTCCGAGCGCAAGTCCACCCAGACGCGCACCAACAAAGATGCATGCGAAAAGGAGACACAATTCAATCCACATCATTTTCTGACCTTTCGCGGGCGCGGCTGTGCGATAGCGTCCACGACTGGGCTAGTAACTATAAAAGAGGTTCTGAATCTCGACGTTTGTGCGCGGCTTCTGCAATGCAAGCATCAACAAAATCCTGGCCTTCTGTGGATTGAGCTCATCGGAAGCGATCAAGTTCAGTTGATCGTCGTTTACCTCAACGTTGCGCCCAACCACTCCGGTGACCACGCGGCTGCTCCTGACCACCACTACGCCCTTCTTCGAAGCCCGGGCGGCCGCGTCCAACGATGCCTGATTCATATTGCCATTGCCCACTCCCGCGATCACGATGCCCTTTGCCCCATTGGCCACAGCAGCGTCGATCAGGTCAGCTGACATATCGGCACACCCGTAAAGGATGTCCACGCGCGGCAACTTGGCAACGTCCGTTACATCAAATTCGCTGCCAGTGGTATGTTTCCATTCCGGCGCATTGTAGTAATCATTCTTGCCATAGCTAGAGACGCCCACCAATCCCCGTAGAGGCGACATAAAGGTCTGTACTGCGGTGGTGCTCGTTTTGGTTAACGAGTGTGCCCCATGAATCCAGTCGTTCATAACTACGAGCACTCCCCGGCCCTTGGCTTTTGGATCCGCAGCGACCGCCACGGCGTTGAATAGATTCAGTGGTCCATCTGCGCTTACAGCTGTAGATGGTCGCATCGAGCCGACCATGACCACGGGCTTGTCACTTTTTACTACCAGATTCAGGAAAAATGCAGTCTCTTCCATAGTGTCGGTGCCATGCGTGATCACGATGCCGTCTACGTCCGTCTGGGCAAGCAAAATGTTGATTCGCTTCGCCAATTTCAACATGATGTCGACCGACATATCTTGCGAGCCCACGTTAGACACCTGTTCCCCTTTTACGTTCGCCAGATCCTTGATTCCAGGAACAGCCGTCAGCATCGCGTCAATAGTTACCGCTCCCGATGTGTATGCTGATTGAGTTCCGGTAGCTGCGGCTCCGGCTATTGTTCCGCCGGTCGCTAGGATCACGATGTTGGGCAGTGGTTTTCCTTGAGCGGCGCAGTTCAAACAAATCGCACACGTCAGAATGATGGCAGACAAGAGTTGACGTCCTTGTTTGGGCCTCATGAACACCTCATGTTTCAAAGAAGATTATCCATTGGAACAACAACATGTCTCCAATATCGCCCAGTGAGCGGAATGAGCCAGCGAGAAGACATCTCGGCGAAAAGGAATAGTTTCGCGAGTTTACTTGCTCTGGTATTTGCTCTTGTCAAGGCCAGTCAGCTTAACTGGGTCGAGGAGCTCTTTGATCTGTTCTTCCGAGAGAAGTTTTTTCTCACGAATGATCTCGAGAATCCCTTTGTTGGTCTTGTACGCTTCACTGGCGAGCTCTGTTGCTTTGTCATAGCCCAGTATAGGGTTCAAAGCGGTAACGATCCCGACAGTCGTTTCCAAGTAATGCTGCAACACTCTTTCGTTCACGGTTATGCCATCGATGCACCTGACTCGAAACGCAACTGAACCTCGAAACAACAAACTCTGGGACTCAATCATCGCGAGGCCCTCAACGGGTTCGTAGGCATTGAGTTGAAGTTGACCATGGTCGGCGGCCAGGCTGACTGTGTAGTCGTTCCCGATTACGCGAAATGCGATCAAGTTAATCAGTTCAGGCATCACCGGGTTTACCTTGCCCGGCATAATCGATGAGCCGGGTTGCAGCGGAGGGAGGTTAATCTCAAACATCCCCGCGCGAGGCCCGGAAGCCAGTACGATCAGGTCACTGGCTATTTTCGACAGCTTCACTGCCACGCTTCTCAGGGCCGAAGAATAGACTACGAATCCTTGCTGGTCCCACGTTGCCGCCAACATGTCAGCAGCTGGCACGATTGGTTTGCCCGTCAACTTTGCTAGGTGGGTTGCGCATCGCTCCGCGTAACCTTTCGGCGCGTTCAGGCCTGTTCCGATCGCGGTGGCGCCCATATTGACTGCGTACAGGTACTTTTCTGAATCGCGTAGCAACTGGACCTCGTTATCCAGCGAAGCAGCGAACGCGTGGAACTCCTGGCCAACCGTCATGGGTACAGCATCTTGCATTTCGGTCCGTCCCATCTTCACAAGTTCCAGGTATGCATCTCCTTTTCTACGGAATGACGCAGCAAGGTTCTGCAGTTCTTTAATCAGTAACTCATTTCGCAGGAGGAGCGCGACCTTAATCGCAGTCGGGTACGAATCGTTCGTCGACTGCGACATGTTGAGATCGTCATGTGGATCGAGGTATCGGTACTCACCTTTGTTGTGTCCCGACATTTCCAATCCGACATTGGCCAGTACCTCGTTGGCGTTCATGTTGGTTGAGGTTCCTGCACCCCCCTGATACCAATCGACCTGAAATTGGTCGTGGTACTTGCCCTCGAGCACAGCTCGGGTCGCTTTTTCGATCAGCTGCAGAGTTTCAGGTTTCATCGCGCCCACGTCGGTGTTCGCTCTCGCAGCGGCCAATTTCACGATTGCCCAGGCCTCGACGAAACCCGGATAGTGATTAATCTGGACTCCTGATATCTGAAAGTTTTCAAGCGCCCGGGCGGTCTGCACCCCGTAGTACACATTGGCAGGAATCTGTTTCTCTCCGAGAAGATCCTTTTCGACTCTCGCCTTCTCTTGCCCGCTGCCGAAAGAAGCTAGCATCAGGCAAAGACCGGAAGAAAGCATGACATGTCTGTTCATAGCGCCTCCAGAGACACGTCCAACCACAAATTACCGCGCGTGATTCTGTTCCCAGGCGCGCACGTCGTGACGGGCCTTATCGAATAAGCGTTCATAATTGCCTTTGCGTACTTTCTGACTCGCTTCGCCACTTAATAGAGCCCACAGAGGCCTATACTGCTCATAAACCTTCAGGTATTTCTCCTGATTAGGAGGAGCGACTTCGTCGGTGCCAAACAGGAAACGATCTGGATAGCGATTGATGAGGTCAGCGGCGGTCCTGGTAGATTCCGGTGTCGAGACCAGGTACTTTGCCACCTCATCCCAGGAGATGTCGAAATACATGTGGCTGAATCGCGGGTCTTTAAGAATAGACTCAACCACAGCAGCATGGTGAGTAACCGGACGGACGACGCGCCCCATTCCCGTGTGCGCCCAGATAATTGTGGTGTTGGGATGTCGGGCCAGCACAGATTTCATTTGGGCCAGATAGGCTGGCTCGCTTCCGTCTTTGGCAAAAGGCACATCCATGTCATTGTGGATGAGAGCTACGAGCCCAACCTCACCGGCAAAATCGAGAATTCTGTCGAGAGCTGGATTCTGCAGTGATGCTGTGTCTCCGGCTACCTTCGCTGAGACGAACTCCTTGTGAATCGTGAACTCGCCGATGCCGGAGAAAACTCCGGGAAAGGTCAGGAGAACTCGCCGAATGTGATCCACGGCATACATGTCAGCCGGATTGAACCCGGTGATCATCGGGTCGAATCGTGCCTGTTCCTCTTTCGAGAGCGACCGGTAGAGCATCGCAATGTATGCGTCGGTGAAGGAGTAGTAATAGAGAGGTGCATCGGTCTGTAGATAATAGGTAGGAGCAAAATCGCCAGAGTTCTGATATGACCATTCCTGTTGCAAGGGTATCCCGAACAACGCGACCCGACCCACCTTAGTGCCCATGATCTTCAGGAAGTCATGGATATCGGTCCCTTCCTGCACGTAGTTTGTAAGGTGAAAGTGAACGTCATTCAATTCGGGCGATGACGTCGGTGACTCTCCAGCTGCACCAATGCACAGCAGCACAACAAAGATCATCACCCGGGAACACCACGCTTCCATTCGGTCGTCACCTGAATCAAATGAAGTGTTCATCAGCTCTCGTTGTTCGACCGCGCCTCACTTCAGTCCCACCGATGTCGGTGAATAAAGGTTGTAATGGAGCTTCTCGGTCACATATTGGATAACCTTCTGAGCCTTGACGCTGTTACCAGCTTCATCGAGCGGAGGCGCAAATACAGCGATCGCTCCCTTACCGGGGGCGATCGCCACGATCCCGCCACCAACGCCACTCTTTGCGGGGAGACCGACATGCCAGGCCCAGCCGCCGGAGCCGTCATAGAGACCCGCGAGTGCCATAGTGCTGAGGATGTGGGGTATGTCTTCTGCTTTGATCACCTGTTCGCCAGTTGATGGATTTATTCCGTTATTCGCGAGCGTTGCTCCCATTCGTGCAAGCTGAACCGCGTTCACACCGACCGAGCACTGCTTCGTGTAGATGTCCACTGACTCGAAAGGATCAGCATAGATCCGATCGTACTTCGCTAATAAATAGGAGAGCGCCTTGTTGCCGGTGTTCGTGGCGGCTTCCGATTTGTAGACATCGTCGATGAGCGTCAGCTTTTCGCCCGCCGCCTTACTGTAGAAGTCGAGAATCTTGTTCCATTTGTCCGAGGCGTCTTTGCCAGACACCAAGCTCGTCGTTGCGATAGCGCCTGCGTTCACGAACGGGTTTCCGGTATGCGTGGCCATGTCCACCACTGCGACCGGCGAGTTGAATGGACGGCCAGTGGGCTCGGACCCGATTTTCTCGAAGACCTTCTCCGGGCCCAGTTCCTCCATCGCAAGTGCAAGAGTGAAGACCTTGGAAATCGATTGGATGGAAAAGGAGTAATTTACGTCCCCTAGCGTTAGAACCTGATTGTCTGTGGTGACGATTGCGATTCCAAACAGTTTCGAGTCCACTTGGGCGAGATAGGGGATGTAGTCAGCATTCTTGCCGCTGTTCTCATTCTTGAACATGTCATAGGCTTCTTGCACCACGGCTTTGACTTGTTCTCTCCTTGGAGCCACTGGGCTGCTGCGAGGCGTCTGCGCCGAGAGCGGAATGCAAAAGCAAATTGCAGCGAGGACCGACGCTAGTATCGGTTGAACTTTGCGCCGTTTCAGAGACATGTATTCCTCCTTGCGAGCGTCTCTTACTCAAAATTCAAACGTTTTTTTCCAGTCATACTTGAACGAAAACTGGACACGGTAATCGTTGGCATTGAAACCGTCTCTGAAGTTCACACGCCTGCCAAACTGAAACTCGCTTCCGATGGTCACACTCGGCACGGGATGGTAGATCAGATTGGCGAGTGCATAGTGACCCTGGTGGAAATCTGAGTCCTTTTCCGCGTCGGAGTTGTCGATGTTCAGCATGGAATAACCGATCGCAGAACTGAAGCGGTCACTCCAGTTATGGTCAAGAAAGGAAACTACACCTAATGCCGGTAATGCTTCGCCTTTAAACGGTCGCGTTGGGTCGCCAGGATTGTTCTCTACACCGATATCAATCGGCGCGTCGTTCAGGTAGTTCTGAATCGCATGGCCGTATATGAACGCAAACCTGCCCACGTCATTCTTGCTGAACTTAATATTGGACGTGAGGTTCAATCCCCACCCAAACGCGCTGCCGGACAGAGTTTCGCTGTCGGGAACCGTATCAACCCAAGAAATCTTCCGGAAGATTCCGGCCAGTTGTACATAGCCCCATGTACGGATTATGCGAGCACTCCAGGACAGATCCGGAAGATTGAACTTAGGCTTGACGTCTTGAAGTTTAATGTGATCTGCGTACGCCCCACCATCAGCTGTTGCCCCTGGGCGTTCCAGTGCAAACGTCAGCCGTGTGCTGTCACTGCGGATCGGCATCCAGCGGATCTGGACGTTCCGAAAGAACACCATTGCGTTCGGTCCCCAGTACTCCAAGGAATTTGGGAACACATCGATGTCCATGAACGGACTCCACGTTTGACCAGCGCCAAATTGTCCCAATTCGCCATAGGCATGTCGTAATCGGAAAGTTGTCTGACCTGCATCAACGCCCGTCCCGAACAACTCAAATTCAAACTGTGTCTTTAGGTCGCCCAATGAAGTTGGTGTGGATGTCTTAACCCCAAAGCGTGTCTGGCGGACGCCAGCATATATCTTTCCATCCGGTGCGAATTCGCCTGGGGCTGAAGGCAGCTTGGTCGGACGCATTACGTCGAACCAGTCGGGGTCATTGGTCTTAAAGTCATAGCCGGAATCCAGCATTACGAAGCCGTATAGGTCCAGCGTCGTTTTATGCTCTTCGTCTTTCGTCGTCGTTTTGGGTTTATCTACATCGCCGCCGGTGGCGGTCGGGGACTCTGAAGTCTGGGCGCGCTCCGCCGCGCTGATCTGCTCTCTCAACTCCTGCACTTGTTGCTCGAGTTGGGTTAGCTTGTTGGTTAGTTCATGCAGGTCTGGATTCTGCGAACTCGGGGACTGCGCTTGTAGGCTATTTGTACACACCGCCAAAACTATTACTGCAGAGCACACAAATCGCGCCCGAACCAGGTTAAAGGAAAATTGCATAGTTGCTCCATGGCTTGCGAACCTGCCAGATCGCACACCAGCCGAAAACTGTTACTTCTGTCAGTGAAATCGCGTGTGATCGCACCACCAGCTTCAGTGGTGACGTTTATCAATCCTCGTTATTGATCCTTGGATAGCGGCCGTAATTGCACTGCGACAACGCGGGTAGTGGGAACTGGTTGTCTCGTGGTCCATCGTTGCAGATATGGGCGGAGATCACTTAATAGTTGGAAGAACGTGGAACAGACCTGTCATCTCTGCCAGTGTGAGCGCTCATCACGTACTTCTACTATCGCCCTGCCAAGACAATCGACAGTCGGCCAACCCCTCGAATGATCCACGTCACTCGGTTCGCGTTGTTGCTATTGTTGTCCTGCAACTTGGGCCTCGTTCTCTTTTCTGGTGCTCAATCACCGCCCAATACTCCAGCGCCGGCACAGAGCTTGCCGGATGCCCCGTCAGCCGTGACTCGGCCGCCAGAGCAACCCAAACCCCAGGTTCCTCCCAATCCATCTCCGTCCCAGCAGAACGTTGACCAAGAGTGGCCTCGGCAGGCGACTCGGGGGAGCGAAAAGATTTCGATGTACCAACCACAACTTGAATCGTGGGAAGGCGACGGGATCCATGCCTATGCTGCGCTATCTCTCCAGAGCAGAGACAGCAAGACGCCAAAGTATGGAGTGGTATGGTTTACCGCTCGAACCGAGGTGGACAAGGTCAATCGCCAGGTGACCCTCTCCGATTTCCAGATCACCAAGCTTAAGTTTCCAACGTTGCAACAAAAGGAGCCGGAATATCTCGCCTTCCTGCAAGCCAAACTGCCAGGGAAGTCGAAGGTGATTGCTCTCGATCGCTTGGAGACGGCTCTCGCCGTCAGTGAAACGGCCAGAGCCGAGGTCAAGGGCTTGCCCGTGAACAACGATCCACCCAAGATTATTTTCACAAGCAAGCCGTCCATACTGGTGCTCATCGACGGTCCACCACGTTACAGGGATGTCGGTGGAACCGAGCTGCGTCTTCTCCTTAACGGCCAGGCAGTAGTTGTATTGGATACGAAACAAAACAAATACTACCTGAATGTCATGGATGGGTGGATGGAAGCTACGGATCTGGAGCGCGGACCTTGGTCCTACGCTTCGAAAATTCCTGATGACATGAAGGAAATCACTCAGGGCATCCAGGAAAGACAACAAACGCGAGCAGCCGAAGGTGCAAAACCGCCATCGCTCCAGCAGGCAAACAAAGAGGGAAAAATCCCCACAATTTACGTGAGCCTTGGCCCCGCCGAATTACTAATGACCGAAGGTCCGATACAGTTCGAGAAGATTCCTGAGATTAATCTCGAATATGTCAAGAACACAACGGCGAGTATTTTTCGAGATTCAGTATCTGCGGACTATTACATCCTTGTAGCAGGCCGATGGTTCCGGTCGAAATCATTGGAGAGTGGCCCGTGGGAGTTTGTGGACGGAAAGGATCTGCCAGCAGGGTTCGCGCGGATTCCCGAAGATAGTCCAAAGGCGGGCGTGCTTGTCTCGATACCGGGAACCGCACCTGCTAAGGAGGCGTTAATCGCAAATTCAATACCGCAGACCGCAATCATAACTCGCAGCGAGGCTCATCTGCAGGTCCAATACGACGGGGAGCCTGAGTTCAAGAATATCGAAGGGACTGAATTGCAATATGGAGTGAACACAGCAACTCCAGTGATCCGAGTGACGGATAGGAATTACTATGCGGTCGAAAATGCGGTCTGGTTCGTTGGCGCCTCTCCGGAGGGACCATGGGTTGTGGCCAGTGAAGTGCCTGCTGTGATTTATTCAATACCACCTAATGCTCCATTGCACTATGTCACATACGTCAAAGTATATCGATCTACTCCGGATGTCGTTTATGTTGGCTACACTCCCGGATATTACGGAACTGTGGTGTCATCCACTACTACGACCGTGGTCTACGGCACTGGATATTACTACCCTCCCTACGTCGGCAATTACTGGTATGGATATCCGTACACCTATGGCGTGGGAGTGGCATCAACCTGGAGTTCGGGAACGGGGTGGAGCATCACCATTGGTGTCGGCTATACGTATGCCTATGGCTATCCTTATTACTACCCTTGGTGGGGACCGTGGGGATATTACGGAGGATGCTGCTGGGGACCAGCATGGGGTTATGGATACGGTGGCTACGCGGCCGCTAATGTCTACGGACGTTGGGGTAACACAGCCTATGCGAATACTCGTGCAGCCTGGGCTAATCCTTATACTGGAAACTACGGCGCTGCAAGCCGAACCGCCTTCCAGAACACTCAGCGTGGGACAGTCGGAGTGGCGGGCCGCGGATCCAACACGAATATCTACACTGGCAACACCTACGCCGGAAGGGGAGCGGTCGCATATGATCCTAAGACCGGGATCGTTGCCGGAGGTGCTGCCGGATACGCCGGTAACATCTACAGCGGACAGGGAACTGCAGGCCGTGGTGGGTTCGCTTACAACACGAACACTGGCGCTGGTGTCGCGGCGGGCAAAAACAATATTTATGCGGGCAAGGACGGCACGGTTTACCGCTATGACCGTCAGAGCGGGAACTGGTCTCAGAACAGCGGCAGCGGATGGCAATCCACGAATAAGCCGCAGCCGAGTATGCAGGCGCAACAACAGGCACGCTCCGTCGGCCAGCAGCGGACGCAAAACTTCAGCAGCTACCGCGGTGGGGGCGGCGGAATGCGTGGGGGTGGCCGCCGACGCTAACTCCTATTCGCCCTTAGGCTGATCTTGAGGGCCGGCCAATCAATACCATCCATTCAACCCGAGCAGCTAAAAGCTTGGGGTCCACCCTTCGCCCGCTTTTCGAGCCCTAACGGAGATGAAAGCGTTTCGGACACTGTCGCAGTTGCCCGCTCCAGGGAGCGTCAGAGTGAAAGACGGTCACGTTAATAGCGCGCTTACGGAATATCGTCCACCGATGAATATGTGCGACTTGCAGTTACGATCCTGCACCTAATTACAGGCAAACGTGCAAAAATCTGTGTCCAGCTTTATTCCGGGTAGACCTTAATTTGCAGGTGGAGGCTGCGCCTTCTTGTGCTTCCCGGATATCGCGCGTCCAAGGTCCGGCAGAAATTCTTTCACAACTCCGAATCCAATGTTGGTAGACATGGTGATACCAAAACTGACGGCTGCGTCACCCGGTGAGTCCTGGCTCGGAGGCTGCCAAAGCCGAGACAGGAATGCGGCAGCGGCGACGCCGCCCATTTGCGAAATTGACAGATGTCGGCTGCCATCGTCATGACGTGCAAGCACGCCGCTGCTCAGTGCATATCCCACCCTCGGCCAAAAGCCGCTCTTTCCGGAATTAAAATAGCGATTATCTTCGTGTAATGCGCTCTCCAGTCCGAATGTGACTGTTTTCTGAATGGAATACTGACCGATGATGTTGGCATATCGTTTGCCGTAGCCAGAGGCTCCTTGTTCCCATTCTCTAGGCTTGTCATTCCATTGATCGATTCCTGCCGAGAACCCCGCCTTGAAGTACATAAACGGGTTGACCATGCTTTTCAAGTAAAGATGAGTTCGTTCGCCTTGCGTCAATGGGTGGAAGTCGCTTGCCTTCTTAGCGCCAGCCATATTGAGGTAGCTTACGAGATAGTCCACACCCTTTTTCGATCCGCTGGAGCTCGCCTTTCCCTCCTCTGGGGCAGCAGGTCGATCTTGTGCAGCGGCAAGCGAAACCAGCATGACAAGCAAAATGCCATAGCTGCAGGTCCGCAAATCCACCGAATGCATCATCGAGTTTCCAATGAAAACAAAATTGACCGTCTCGGGTCTCCGTTAGCGAGTAAGTCGTTTGCTGGATCCGGACCGAAAGAAGACCCAACTACATCGATGCTCTCAAGTCCGAATGGTTGGTTTCTCTCATCGATGATGCCCTTGGTGAACTGTGGCTTTTCACAGTGCGTACTGCGTTCTTCCATCGCTGTTCGCAATCTCAGGGAAGCCCTATTCGACCGTTGCGCTGGCAGAAGTAACAGTTCTGCACTCAACGATCGACCACTACCATGCGGCGTATTGTTCTGTTTCAGGATGGAAGAGTTGGGCGTCGGAGTACGCTCGCGCCGCACTTGAAGCAGCTGCAAATGAGACCGTTCTGACCGAGGAGTGATGAGGAGAAGCTTATGCCGAGCAAAAGGATCTTGCTACTAGCGATTGTCACCACAATGTGTTTTCTAACATTGGCATCCACGCTGGCGTTTGGCGGGGACCAAGCGGAGGTGAAGGGAATGATCACCTCGCGCACTGGAGAAACACTGATAGTGAAGACTGCAAATGGAGACGTGACCGTCGTACTCAACGACAATACAACAACGAAAGACGACAAAGGTCTCTTTGGCCTGGACAAGGAACACATGTCCAACGTCGTCCTGATACCGGGACTTAAGGTCGATGTTGATGGGGCGCCCGCTGAAGGCGGCCGGGTCGTTGCGAACACGATCACAGTCGATGGAGACGACCTCGAGACCGCTGAGATGATCCAGTCAGGTTTGCATCCGACCGCGGAGCAAGTGGCGGCCAACGTGCAAGCCATCGAAACTAACCGTGAGGGTATCGCGGCGAACAAAGTTCAATTGGCTGCTCAAAAAGAGAATATAGAGGCGAACGAGCAGAATATTGCGGCCAATAAACAACGAATCGAGCAGAACATAACCGACATCGAGAGCAACACGAAGCGGTTTACAGCATTGAGCGAGTATGACGTGAAGAACCAGGCCACCGTGAAGTTTGATGTTGGTAGCACCCAAATTTCGGCGAGCGATCAGGAAGAGCTCAAGAAACTTGCTGAGTCTGCCACGGGGCTTACCGGTTACATCGTCGAGGTAACCGGCTACACCGATTCAACCGGTAGCGCGGCGATGAACACTAAGCTAAGTGAAAATCGCGCTAAGTCCGTAATCACTTTCTTGATGCAGCAAGGGAACATCCCGATCCGGCACATAGTTGCTCCCGGTGCTATGGGGGAATATGGATCGACGGCGTCGAATGAAACAAAAGCGGGACGCGCCGACAACCGTAGGGTCGAAGTAAAGGTCCTGGTCAATAAGGGCATTGCTGGAAGCTAGATCCTCCTTCCTGGTGATTCGGCCGCGACGCCGCGCGATTGATTGCGCGGCGTTGGGCCGTTTCGAAATGCGAAATACGTCAGGCTTGGCGACAGGCGCCCGCAACTGCGGCCAAGTTCCTGAAGAACTGTGGCGAAAAGGGGGAATGCAGTCATGCGAAAGGGAGATCTCTCGAGACTGCTGAGGTTAGCGCGCACCTGTGTCGCCCTTCTGTCTGCAGTTGCGCTTGTATCCGGAGAGTCGTTCTCGCAGGCGCAATCACAGAAGCCAGAGGCCGGCTCGACTCAGCAACAAGCAGCAAAAATACCTGCAGACCAGTTAGATTCCCTGGTAGCTCCGATCGCCCTATATCCGGACCCGATGCTGGCGCAGATCTTTGCCGCATCGACGTACCCCCTCGAGATCATCCAGCTCCAACAGTGGCTGCAGCAACACAAAGATCTCAAGGACAAAGCCCTTGCAGATGCTGTAGCAAAACAAGGCTGGGATGCCAGCATCCAGGCCATGGCCGGTCTGCCCGAGGTCGTTAACCGGTTGGCGAACGATATTAAGTGGACCACCGATCTCGGCAATGCCTTCCTTGCGCAGCAGAGCGATGTCATGGAAGCTGTCCAGCGTATGCGAAAGAAAGCGCAAGACAATGGCAACCTCAAGACCACCGAGCAGCAGAAAGTCGAGATCAAGGTCATAGAAAACAAGAGCGTGATCGTCATCCAGCAGGCAAATCCAGAAGTGGTTTATGTGCCTTCATACAATCCAGTCGTGGTGTATGGCCCTCCCGTCTATCCTTACCCGCCTCTCTACTATCCGGGATGGGGCTACTACGCTACTGGTGTTGCTATTTCGTTCGGAGTTGGCGTCATGATGGGTGCTTTCTGGAGCGGCGGCTGGGGCTGGGGCTGCGGCTGGGGGCACAACGACGTCGACATTAACGTCAACAACAATTTCAACCGCAATTCGAACATCAATCGCGGCAATCGACCCTCGAATCCGATCGCAGGTGGTGGCAACCGCGGCAATGTTGGTGGCGTCGGTGGTGTGGGAGGTGTGGGTGGCGTCGGTGGTGTTGGTGGAGCTGGCGGTGTAGGTGGCGTTGGTGGTGTCGGTGGCGCCGGCGGCATTGGCGGTGTGGGTGGAGTTGGCGGAGCAGGCGGGGTTGGTGGTGTGGGTGGGGCAGGTGGTGTTGGTGGCCCAGGCGGCGTCGGTGGTGTGGGTGGTGCTGGAGGAGTCGGGGGTCCTGGTGGTGTTGGTGGTATCGGTGGTGCAGGTGGCAACAAATGGCAACACAATCCCGAACATCGTGGCGGTGCTCCCTACAAAGATCGAGCTACTGCAGACCGTTTCGGCGGCACAACGCGCGGAGATTCTCTTTCCAAACGGCAGTCCGGTGCCCGGCAACAAGTAGGGCGCCAAGGTGGCAATGTAGCCGGTAGCCGTACTGCCAGGGCTGGCATGAGTGACCGGGCGAGCGGCGGCGGGATGGGGAACCGTGGAGGTGGCGGAGGTGTGGGCAACCGCTCCGCCGGAGGAGCTGACCGCATCGGTGGGCGCGATTTCTCGCGCAGCGGCGGCGGCAACCGCGACGCTTTCGGAGGAGGCTCGAGAGGCTACAACGGATCGAGCGCTCGCGCGAGCGGCAGCCGCGGTTCCTCGAGCTTAGGCTCCAGGGGAGGTGGAGGCTTCAGCGGAGGCGGAGGCCGAGGCGGTGGCGGCAGACGCAGGTAGGTATCGATTCGGAAAGCAGAAATATAGGAGCACCCGATGAAATCAACATCTCCTAACGCGAATCACGTCCGATATTTTAACCGTGCCGCTGGAGTGCTATCGCTGTGCCTGTGCATCTCGGTTCTTTCGATGTCACAGCAACCGAGCACCAACAAGGCTCCGGCTCCTGTGCATCTCTCCGCAGCGGGTCCAAGAACTTTTAGCACTCCGGAGAAGGCAGCCGATGCGCTCGTGGAGGCAGCCGAAAAATTTGACGTAGTTACTCTCGCGGAAGTTTTCGGACCGAACGGTGAAGACATTGTCTTCAGTGGGGAATTCGCACAAGACCGGAAGCACGCGGCCGATTTTGCCGCGCAGGCACGCGAGAAGAAGAGTGTCTCTGTCGATTCCAAGACCAGGAATCGCGCGTTCCTGCTTGTCGGAGATGAAGACTGGCCCTTTCCTGTGCCGTTAGTGAAGGGCGCCGACGGCTGGTTCTTTGATGCCAAAGCCGGTCGCCAAGAGCTGCTCTATCGCCGAATCGGGGCGAATGAACTCGATGCGATAGGGATCTGCCATGGCTATGTCGATGCGCAGTACGAATACGCGATGCAACCGCGTGAAGGCTATGACGTGAATCAATATGCCCAGCGTATCGTCAGCACCTCTGGCAAGCAGGACGGCTTGGCATGGCTGAATGATGATGGTACGTGGGGAGGTCCCATCGGAGAGAAGATCGCGCACGCCATTCAGGAGGGCTACACGAACAGCTCGGAGCCATATCACGGCTATTTTTTTAAAGTCTTGAAAGGTCAGGGGCCGGCAGCGCCGCTCGGTGAAATGGACTACGTAGTAAAGGACCTCATGATCGGAGGCTTCGCCCTGGTGGCCGCGCCGGCGCAGTACGCTGTCACCGGCGTGAGAACCTTCATCGTCAGCCAGGACGGCGTTGTGTACGACAAGGATCTGGGGCCAGCCACTCTCGACGAATTCCAGAAAATGGAGCGCTTCAACCCTGACAAGTCGTGGACCCCGGTTGAGGAGCCGGAAGAATAAACGCCTCACAGGACCCGCTAACGCAGCCTTTTCTTTATTCGATCAGTAGGCCCATGGGATCGGAGTTCCCGCCAATGGGACATCCGGACCCGGCGGTCGACTTCATCGACGCCACGGAAATCTCCACAGTGCTGCCAGGTGTGCCACCAAACAATTCGAATGTTTCCTGAGTAATAGTGGTTTGCAGATGGTGCGCGTCCATCAAGGTCGTCTGCAGTGGGCTGCCATTCCACATGATTTGCGATTGGGCCGTAAAGCCGGTTCCCCTCACTATCAGTGCAACCGGCCCTGCAAAGCTCGATACGCTCTTCGATGAAAGGGAATTGATTTGAGGCTGCGAGCCCACTCCCTGACAGCTGACGAACATGGCACTGCATGTCCAACCAGACAACACAATGGTTAGGACTGCAATCAGTACCACGGAGAAAAGCTTGCTTCGTTCAACGCGGGAATGATACATACTGACTCCCGAGATGGTGCCATTGAGATGCAGTGCTTGCCGTAGTTGCGTTTCTACGACACCGTGCAAGGTTCTACTTTCCAGATATCCTTTGCGTACTCCGAGATCGTTCGGTCAGTCGAGAACTTTCCTGAATTTGCAACGTTCAGGATCGACTTTCGCGCCCAGGCGTCCTGATTGGCATACAACTCAACTAATTGCTGGTCTGCGTCAAGAAAAGACTTCAAGTCCGCGAGGTGCATGTAATGGTCGCCATTCGTCAGCAATGCGTCACGAAGAGGAGCAAATGCACCAGGTTCATACCGGTTAAAATATTCGGAGAAGATCAGGTCCAGTGCTGCACGAGTCTCTGGCTCGTTGTCATAGTGCCACTGTGGACTGTACCAACCCCGACTTTGTACGACTTGTTCCGCCGTCAGTCCAAATAAGAAAAAGTTCTCCTCGCCGGCTTCCGCGGCCATTTCGATTGTGGCGCCATCGCGAGTGCCAATCGTCAGCGCTCCATTCATCATGAACTTCATATTGCTTGTTCCACTGGCCTCATATCCTGCCGTGGAGATTTGGACTGAGACATCGGTAGCAGGAATCAGTCGTTCGGCGAGCGAGACATTGTAGTCGGGAAGAAACAGAACCTTGATGCGTCCTCGTACTGACGGGTCACCATCGATCGTTGCCGCCAGGTTGTTAATGAACTTGATAATAAGCTTCGCCAATCGGTAGGCGGGTGCTGCCTTGCCGGCGAAAAAGAACGTACGCGGCTGTATTTCGGTGTACGGGTTCGTTCGGATACGGTTGTACAAGACTACGATCCGCAGAGCGTTCAGCAGTTGACGTTTGTATTCGTGAATACGCTTGACCTGGCTGTCGAAGGCTGAATTCGGATCGACTTGCAAACCGGTTGTCGATTTCAGCCAATTGGCAAACTGGACTTTCGCTTCGGATTTAGCCTTGCGAAATTTGTCCCGAAATCCCCTGTCATCGGCTAGTGGTGTGAGTTTGCTGAGTTGGCTGAGATCGCCGATCCAGGAATCGCCAATCGCCTCAGTTATTGTACGAGCGAGCGCGGGGTTCGCAAGCAGCAACCAACGTCTGGGCGTGACGCCATTCGTCTTGTTGTTGAAACGTTCCGGATACATCTCGGCTAAATCCTTAACCGTTATAGAACGGAGCAGTACGGAGTGAATCGCGGCAACACCGTTGGTGCTATGGGAACCAACAATTGCCAGATTTGCCATTCGGATCTTTTTTTGTGGTCCTTCTTCCATCAGGCTCGTTCGTTCGGCCCGTCCATCGTCTCCAGGAAAGCGAGTTCGGACTTCATCAAGCAGGCGCCGGTTAATTTCAAGGATGATCTCCAAATGACGTGGCAGTACCATCTCAAACCAGGGCAGAGGCCATTTTTCTAGCGCCTCAGGAAGCAAAGTGTGGTTGGTGTACGCGAGCGTCTTACGTGTGATATCCCATGCCGCGTCCCAACCAAGATGAGCTTCATCGAGGAGAATCCTCATCAGCTCAGGCACAGCCATTGCCGGGTGGGTGTCATTAAGCTGGATCGCAGCTTTTTCCGAAAGCTCGTTCCAATCATTGTTGCTGCGTCTGAAGCGCCGCACCAGATCGGCTACGGAGGCGGCAACCAGAAAATACTCCTGAACGAAACGGAGCCCCTGTCCCAGGCTGGTGGTGTCATCAGGATATAGAACCCGTGTTAGCGATTCCGCGGCGAGCGACTCCGCGAGCGCAGCGACAAAATCGCCACTGCTGAATTCTTGAAAATTGAAGTAGTCGGGTGCAGCGGCGGCCCAAAGCCGCAATGTATTAATCGACCTTCCGCCATAGCCGACAACCGGGCGATCGAATGGAATCCCTATGAGACTCGACGGCTTCCCGGGGATTGCACGTAAGCTTCCGCCGTGCAGTTCAAATGAACAATTCAATTTGATCTCTACCGTGTCGTTTAGACGAACGACCTCCCACGGATCTACGCGGCGGAGCCAATTGTCTGGTTTCTCCACTTGCCATCCATCTTCTATGGATTGCTTGAAGATTCCGTATTCGTAGCGCAGGCCGTACCCCATGGCTGGAAGTTGCAAGGTCGCCATTGAGTCCAGGAAACATGCGGCGAGACGGCCCAAGCCCCCGTTCCCGAGGCCTGCGTCAGGCTCCTCTTCTAGTAACTGAATCCGATCGATGTTCTTTTGTCGTAAGCCGTCCTGAACTATCGGATCCAGCAAAAGGTTGGTGATGTTATTGCTTAGTGAGCGGCCAATCAAAAACTCCATCGAGAGATAGTAGATCCGCTTCGCATTCTTGCGCTGGTAGACGTTCTCCGTGTGTATCCAACGCTGAGAAAGAACATCACGTACCGAGTGGGCCAAGGCTTCAAAACGCGTCCGGGCATCGGTAGCCGCCAGATCCACCACATTGTCAAAAACGAGATGGCGTTCATAGAGAGCATTATCCGTTCCTGACAACTGGATCGGCCCACAACCGTATTGCTCGATGATCTTTGCGGTATCCGGCCTTGTCGGCATCGGCACGACACTCGCGGATTTCTTGGCCCCTTCGGGGATAGTTACAGCCTTTGTGCTCGTCATGATCTGCCTCTTCCTGTGTCCTCACCGCCCGTAAGACGGTTCCGGCCCTGCCTTCTCAAGGATTTAGAGTGACGCTGCGGACATAGAGTCCTCCACAAACGAGCGCCCGTTCGTGGCGCCGCTGCCTTACGTTGGATTCCCTAGTCCGGCCAAGTCCATTGATCGATTTCCGGCTTATCGATGCCGTGCTCATATGCATAGGTTCGACACTCGATCTGCATGTTGCGCATCATCTCTTTTGCATGAGCCCCCGCCACTTGCAACGCTGGCACGCGGTCGATGACATCCATAGCCAGGCTGAATCTGTCGATTTGGTTCTGAATTGCAAGATCGAGTGGTGTGTTGATGTTTCCTTTTTCCTTGTAACCGCGCACGTGGAGGTTCTTATGATTCGTTCGGCGGTAAGTTAAACGGTGAATCAGCCACGGGTAGCCGTGGAAGTTGAAGATGATGGGTTTGTCCTTTGTGAAGAGGCTATCGAAATCTTTGTCTGAGAGGCCGTGGGGGTGTTCGGTTGAATGGACGAGTCTGTAAAGGTCAACGACATTCACAAAGCGAATTTTGAGATTGGGAAAGTGTTGGCGAAGTAGTACTACCGCGGCCAAGGCCTCTTTTGTTGGAATGTCGCCGGCGGATGCCATGACCACGTCGGGTTCCAGGCCTTCGTCGTTGCTCGCCTTGCGCCAGATTCCAATGCCCTTGGTGCAATGCGCAATGGCCTCATCCATTGTCATGTACTGCAAGTGCTTTTGCTTGTCTGACACAATCACATTGATATAGCCGGTGCTCTGCAGACAATGGTTGGCCACGCTCAGCAATGTATTTGCATCGGGCGGCAAGTAAATTCGACAAACAGCTGGGCTTTTGTTTACCACCAGGTCGAGAAATCCCGGATCCTGGTGCGTGAACCCGTTGTGATCCTGTCGCCACACGGTCGAAGTAATCAGCAAATTGAGCGACGACACCGGCGCTCGCCAAGCTAGCTCTTCAGACATCGCGAGCCACTTGGCATGCATGTTGAACATCGAGTCGATCACATGGACAAATGCTTCATATGTGGAAAAGAATCCATGGCGTCCGGTGAGGATGTAGCCTTCGTGCCAGCCCTCAAGGGTGTGCTCCGAGAGCATTTCAAGGACCCGTCCATCAGGCGACAGTTCACCGCCGTCGGCATCTTCCGGACGATAGTCAGCTAACCATAGTTTTTTGCTGACTTCGTAGATTGCGTCGAGCTTGTTCGACGTATTTTCGTCAGGTCCGAAAACGCGAAAGTTCTTCGGATTCTCGCGCATGATGTCGCGTAGAAATCGTCCAAGCGAGCGGGTATTCTCCGCCGTGGTCTGCGCCGGTTTGTCCACGGAAACTGCGTAGTTGCGGAAGTCGGGCATCCGCAACGTTTTTCGTAGCAGACCGCCATTCGCGTGAGGATTGGCGCTCATGCGGCGTGTTCCAGTTGGGGCCAGTGTCTTGAGTTCGGGAATGAGACGGCCGCTCTCATCGAACAACTCCTGCGGCCCGTAGCTTCGCAACCAGTCTTCCAGGATCTTCAAATGGGCGGGATTCTCGCGCACAGCGGCAAGTGGTACCTGGTGAGCGCGCCAGAAACCCTCAACCTTGTGCCCGTCAACCTCCTTGGGGCCAGTCCATCCTTTGGGACTGCGAAGCACGACCATAGGCCACCGCGCTCGGCTTGCCTGTCCGCTCGAGCGGGCTTCTTGCTGAATACGCTGAATTTCAAGCACGCACTCTTCGAGCGTGCCCGCCATCTCTTGATGCATCAAATCGACATCGTCTCCCTCCACAAAGTAGGGATTCCATCCATAACCTTTGAATAGGCTTTCCAACTCTTCATGGGAGATGCGTGCAAGTAATGTTGGATTGTTGATCTTGTATCCGTTGAGATTGAGGATGGGCAATACCGCGCCATCACGGATCGGGTTCAGAAATTTGTCGGAGTGCCATGACGTTGCTAACGCCCCAGTCTCAGATTCGCCGTCACCCACTACGACCGCCACCAAGAGGTCTGGATTATCGAAAGCAGCACCGAAGGCGTGGGAAATGCTATAGCCCAATTCGCCTCCTTCGTGAATGGATCCGGGTGTTTCTGGAGTGCAATGACTCCCGATCCCTCCCGGGAACGAAAACTCCTTGAAGAAAGCACGGAGTCCTTCTGCGTCTTCGCTCTTGCTTGGGTAAATTTCAGAGTATGTTCCTTCCAAGTAGACAGGTCCCAGCACTCCAGGTGCCCCATGACCGGGACCGGCAAGGAAAATGGCATTGAGATCGTACTTCTTGATGAGTCGGTTGAGATGAATGTAAGCGAAACTCAGGCCTGGACTCGAACCCCAATGACCCAGAAGTCGATTCTTGATGTGCTCACGCTTTAGAGGTTCGCGAAGCAGTGGGTTGTCTTGCAAATAGATCATTCCCACAGCCAGGTAGTTGCATGCCCGCCAGTAGGCTTCGATCTTACGCAACTCTTCAGCGCTGAGTGGGTGCGTCGTGGTGGCGCGAACACCACCGCTCTTGCGCGCCTTACCATGATTCACTGTTGTTTTCACGACTCCTCCGGAATTGCGATCAATCTGTTTGGGCCGAACTGGCCTGAAGATTGAATCGAATGTTGGCGGGGACCAACACACTGTCTAACCCAACGACAATTTGTCAGCATCCCGAAATCCTGTTTGCGACGCGGACTGTTGCTCGAGAGAACCACAACGCCTTGCGCAGCACATCCCTGCTGGTCAAATCAAGAAATTGATCGAGAGGTTGCGATAGAAATCCTGATAACCACTATAAGAACGATATGGGGAGAGGCATCTGTCAGAACTGCCAGCGCTTGCCCGAGTGTCTATTCGCGAGCCCCGAGCACGGTTTCGCTGGAAGAATTGGATCGCTTGCCAAGGCTAGCAGTCGAGAGCAGGCGCTCATGGCCGCCGACAGCGAATGTGACGGTCGCTTTGTGCGGCCAAACCTCAGGTGTGAAGTGCGCCTGGTAACCCTCGGCTCCAAGCGCGGACGTCTAGTGCTTCTTGGGAGTGGGAGGGACTGATAGCAGATTTTCGCTTTCAGCCAAACGCCTGATGGCAAGTCGAATCACGTGAATCATTCCCAGCCCGAGCTTCTCTTGCAGACGGTCAATGAGATGTAGGTCGGAATCCGTAAAGCGAACTGTCGTAGATTTGAGTTTTTCGCGCTTGATCACCGTCCATTCTCGCAAACGGAAGATTGTCCCGTCGTTGCCCGAGCGCAACTTGGAGAACTAGCGACAGCTGCGCGATACCTATTCGATATCGACTCGCGAAGAATTTCATCGAGCACCGCTCAATCACGGAAACAATGGTGTACAACTACTGACTGTCGGAAACGGTGCCCTCCCCACAAAGAGAATTTCGAACGCTCACACAGTCGCCAGCTCGACTGCCCCACCTGCGTTGCCTGCTCTGCGAAATAGATGGCCGTTCCGGGCCATTTGCGCCCGGCATTAAAACGATTAAATGTGGAATTCCTCGATATCCTCAAGGATCTCCAGGGCGAAATGAACCTTGCCTAAGCGCAACGAAAATTCTCCCTGTTTATGTGATTCTGTTGGGTTGTGATTTGGTCGTCGCTTTAGTTGTCCATTGTGACCTGGTCGCAGCACTTGAGTGAATTTTGATGCGCGTTCTTGTAGTAGACGATTTCAAACCTATTCGAAGGCTCATTTCTTCGATCCTTCGAAGCAGGACGGAATTTGTGTCTATTTTTGAAGCGTCGGACGGGCTCGAAGCGATACAAAAAGCGCAAGAACTACAGCCCGACTTAATCCTTCTCGATATCGGAATACCGAACGTAAATGGAATCGAGGCTGCCCGGCGGATTCGCCAGATTTCCCCGAAATCGAAAATACTCTTCGTGAGCCAGGAATCATCATCCGACGTTGTGCAGGAGGCCTTTCGGTCTGGCGGAACTGGCTATGTTGTGAAGGCTCGCGTAGGTAGTGAACTGCTGGCCGCCGTCGATGCCGTCTTGCGTGGCGAGCGGTTTGTCGGGAACAAGGTCCATGGCTTCGATTTCCCGGAGTCGTTCGATGTAGCGCCTGATGAAACTCTACGCGTCAAGGTCGCGCTCAATAGAGTCGAACTTCCTTGCCGTCACGAGATGGGTTTCTATTCCGAAGATGGACGCCTACTCCATGGATTGAGCGAATTCATTCATCGCAAGCTCATCGCTGGAAGTGCAGTCATTGTTCTTGCGACTGCGCCGCATCATGAGGCGCTTCTCTCCCGGCTGAGAATCCAAGTGCTGGACGTTGACGAAGCGCTCAAACGGGGCCGATATATCCTTCTGGACGCCGCTCAGGCATTCTCGGCATACATGCGCGACGGAGTACTCGATCCAATCAAATTTCGACAGGAAGCAACCCGCTTAATCGAGAGAGCGCAAGAGGCTGCGATCGTGGGACGGCGCGTCGCGGCTTGTGGCGAATCTGCGCCTCTACTCTGCGCGCAGGGCAATTTCGACGCTGCCCTTCAATTCGAGCGACTATGGGATGAGATGGCTCGAAAACACTCTATCGACCTTCTGTGTGGGTATTCAATTGCCAGCTTCCAGGGAGACCAAGGCCGACGAAATCTTCAGCAAATCTACGATCAGCATTCGCGAGTTTATTATTGGTAGAGCTGAGATCCATCGTGGGACATTGAGCTCCACAATCGACCCATAACCTTGTTAACCTCGTTCCAAAGTGTTCGCTATTGAAAGCCACTGAACCTCCAGTGGTTCAGCTTTTCCGACGGAACCGTACCCCATTCGATCTTTGCAATGTCTACAGGTTGGTGTCCCAAGAAACGGAGCAGCTAATGCCCGCTTCAATCTGTAACTTCTCACAGTTCCACATCTCGCAATTTATTTAGTAGCCTGAATCGTTAATCCTTGAACTCGCAGCCCCTTTGTCTGTGCAAAACCTTGGCCGAACAACTGTCCACCGTTTTCCGAGATTCGACAGCCAAGAAATGACGCGTCGAGATGGCAAATGCGGTCGGACTATCCAAAGTATTTCAAGTGGTTGCGAGCGATCGTGCAACCCGAACCTCGGGTCAAACGAGGTTCACCGGGCATCGCGAAAACTGACAATTCGGTGCCACAAAGCGTCCTCTCTTACAGCAATCTGTGGTACCGGAAACAATGCCGCTGCACCTTGCACATTGTTGTTGTGCCTGCCCTCGCGGGCTGGTAAATTCCTTTGTTTCCAGTTGGAAACGGAGCATATGATCAGGCAATCTTATGTTTAAGACCCCTCGTAAACCTCTAGCCAGTGCTGTGGTAGATCAGACGGCCGTTCTCGTTGCAGCGTCGCTGCTTGTCATTTTCTGGTTCCTCACATATCCTTCAGCGCTTTTCTCCGAATCGGGTAGTCAATACCCAACAACATCGGCAACGGCGGTCGCTGTTGAGGCGGCTGATCCCAACAAGCCTGCTTCGGAACTTAACCACCATCTTGCTGGCTATGCCCTGATTGGAATCGCGATGTTGATTTTCCTGGGGGAGTCATCCGAGAAGCTGCGCTTCTGTCGACGTATATGGCCGTTATTGTTTATTGCCACAGGACTATTCCTTGCAGTCTGGAGTGACCGTGAAATTTGGCCCCGCGGTGATTTGAGTTGGACGTGGTTAATTCACCACGACTTTGAAGCTCGGCAGCACAAAATCTACGCATTTGTACTCATCCTGATTGGCATTGTTGAATACGCACGAGCAGGGAATCGTCTCCCCAGATTTTGGCGCACCTGGACATTTCCACTTCTCGCACTCCTTGGCGCTGGCCTATTGCTGTTTCACGATCATACTCAGGGATCAGGAGCGTCCTCTCCGGAGGCACAAGCCTACCGGGTCAGGTGGTCAACTGGTTCCACTGTGGCGGCGAATCAAACACCCGCAGATCCTCCCGCAATGACGCATCAGCCTATGACAGATACTGCGGGCGCCATGGCCGGCATGCAACACACCGCCGACATGCAGCACACTGCTGGAAATAGCGAGGCGCACGAAGGTGGGCAAGTGTCAGACGGAACGGGCGGCCATCATCACCACATGACTGCTTCCGAGATGATGGTGGAGAGGCAGCACCTTTGGTTTGTTGTCGTCGGAGTGGGGATCGCTTTTCTGAAACTCTTGAGCGATGGCAACTTCTGGAAGCGATCGTTCGTGCCGTTTCTCTGGCCAAGCCTTATGGGCGTATTGGGTTTGTTACTGATCGTGTATACAGAGTAGTTTGCCTGCTGGACGCATCAAGAGGCCGCCTAGGCGCGAATTCGGGCAGGTTCATTTTATTCGTATCGCTCAGCCCGGCACCCGTAGCTGGTGCGTCTCGTGGTTCGCACCCTCAACAAGGGGGAAGAGCCGGACTGAGACCAGTAGAAGATTACATATTGCATAAAGCAGTGTCGTTGCTCTGGAGCACTGATCGCCGAGGCGCTAACTGCTCAACCATAAACTGTCTACTTCCCCGCACCTGCCACGCTATACGCGATGGAGAAGAGTTATGGCCTGCAAACGGTGCGCCTCCGAGAATCAGAAAGTCTTCAACGGCGAAGTTGCGATCCACTTCGTCGGTCTCGAAAATCTCGACAAACCCATTGTGTGGGCGTTTCCGAAATTGGTCGTCTGTATGCATTGCGGCTTTGCGGAGTTTACCGTTCCTGAAAGGGAACTGAAGGTCCTCGTACAAGGCAAACGCATCGAAGGTGCGATCGTCTCAGACCAAAGAGAATTTGGGACATGAGGATGGGAAGCCCAAGGGTTGACAGGTCAGACCGGAACCACAGAAGAGCATTGTCCGTTTGTCGTCCACGAACTCACTGGTCTGTTCTGCAGAAAAATGGATGAAAATGGTGGCCAGGGACGGAGTTGAACCGCCGACGCCAGCCTTTTCAGAGCAAGCTCATTTAGAACAATCAACGACTTACAACTTCACGTGAGGCCGCTAAATACTTGTAAGGTCGTGCAGGGTGCACAGATTGCGGACTGGAACTGCGGACTGAGGAACGCTGGCCAGAGATGTTCGGGTTTGAGAGCGCGGAAGGAATCGAATCCACGCTTAAACGTACATTCAACAACATGCAGAGCAGCGGATGACAACTAAGGCTATGAAAAGCAGCGGAAGACAGACAAACAGAGCGCAAATGGAGCGCAGCAAACTCCTGCCGGCAAGTACCTACAAGTGAATTACTCCAAGGCGCAAGGCGATTGTGAGCGCCTGGGTACGATCGTTGGCCCTGAGCTTTCCAATAATGCGCTTCATGTGAGCCTTCACCGTCTCCTCAGTAATGAAAAGCTTCTCGGCAATATCGCGGTTTCGATTTCCGTCCAACAACTGACGAAGAACCTCGACTTCCCGGCTGGTAAGCGGCTCGTCGCCGAAATGTTCAGCCAATAGAGTCGCGATTTCCATCGGAATGCTCTTTTTTCCTCCATGAACCCTGCGAATTGCATCGACCAACTCGATAGGGCGCGCATGTTCTCGAGCATACAACCTTGCGCCCCTTCAGCCAGGGCCCGCCCAATCTCGTTGTGTCGCGCGAGTGTGGCCCAGAATACAAAGCGTGCGTGAGGAAACTCGGCGCGAATTGCGATCATCGCCTCTATGCCACTCATGTCAGGAAGCGTAAGGTCGATGAGAGTAATTTCCGCCTGTTGTCGACGAAAAGCTTCAATAGCTTCACGTCCGGTGGAAGCTTGCGCGACCAAACACATGTCCGGTTGAGCATTGATAACCGTGGCAAGACCTTCGCGCAATAGAGGGTGATCAATCGCGCTCAGAACAGTAATCTGTTCAATCATACGTCCTCCGGCATTC
>Ga0126369_10000447_pt1 | contig 26991 bp, 22 predicted proteins | sample PanSoiMetaPlot_1_FD_109646 | JGI IMG/M metagenome (GOLD analysis project Ga0126369, IMG submission 109646) | Tropical forest soil microbial communities from Panama - MetaG Plot_1 | ecosystem: Environmental > Terrestrial > Soil > Tropical forest > Bulk soil | place: Panama | collected 2016-02-17
ATCAGCATTTCGTCGACAAGTTCGCTACCGCTGCGAAAGCCCTCAAGGTCGGCGACGGTCTCAAGGAAGACACGCGCATGGGTCCGCTCGCCCATAGCCGCCGGCTCGACGCCGTCGAGGGCTTCGTCACCGATGCGGTGGCCAAGGGCGCCAAGGTCGAAACCGGCGGCCGGCGTATCGGCAACAAGGGCTATTTCTTCGAGCCGACCGTGCTCACTCAGGTGCCGCGCGAAGCGCGCATCATGAATGAGGAGCCGTTCGGGCCGGTCGCGATCGTCAATGCGTTCGAGACCTTCGAGGAGGCGGTCGGCGAGGCTAATCGCCTGCCCTACGGGCTCGCCGCTTACGCGTATACGCGCTCGACCAAGACCGCCGAAGCGATCGGCCATGCGATCGAAAGCGGCATGGTGTCGATCAACCACCACGGCCTTGCATTGCCCGAAGTGCGCTTCGGCGGCGTCAAGGATTCCGGCTTCGGCAGCGAGGGCGGCGCGGACGCGCTCGACGCCTATCTCAATACGAAGTTCATCACGCAGATGAATGCGTGAGCGGCGTCGTCCAGGCTACGTCTTGCTCAAGTCCAGGATGGCACCGCGGTTATGCGACCCGCGGGAGGGCAATTTGTGCTTCAAGCCGGCGTGCCGAAATGGCAACGCCATCTTCGCAGCGAACTCCCGCCTCGATCTGGAAGCCCAATCTTTCGAAAATAGACTTGAGCGTTCGTTGGTCAGAGTATTTGTTAAAAGCGAGCCCGACGACCAGCACGCCCGCCGGTGTTAGGAAATGCACTAGCCAGTTCAAGGTGGTTTCCAGCGCACTGATCGAGCGCAGCTGCCAGTCAACCAGGGCGACATCGTACTGGCCGCGCGGCAGGCCGCAAGTGGCCGTCGTTGCGACACGAGAGTATCCGAGGCGCTGCAGCTCAAATATTCGCTCCGGAGCTGCCGGGCCTGACATGATGATTCGATGCAAGTTGGTGCACCGGGCCAGCTTGATCATTGTCGGGACGATGTGGTCTCCACGCATCGTTCGTTTCGACTTGCGCATGACTGTCACCCGCGCTGTTTGATCGAGGGAGATGAGCCCAGCATTCCGGCTTACGCGACCCGCCGGAGGGCAGGTTGTGCATCGGCCGAGTTGCGTGAGTTCTGGCTCATATCGAGTTCAAGAACGCCCGGCACGACGATCACGCCGTGAGGGTTTTTGCCGTTCTCGGATCTCGCGAACTTCAGCGCTTCGGCGCGATCAACAAAAAGGCCGCCACGAAGACCACCTTGGTCCTGGACGACCCAATTGCCTCGGCTGTTCTTTCCAACAAGAAAGAGGGAACGCGTCGAACCGCTCGACGAGGGGGGCTCACCTTTGTTCATAGTATGGCTTATCCATGGTCGACGGTTATAGCTGTCGCCAGCCTTTCCAATCTTCCACCCAAGCTGGACGCAGACCGTTCGCACGGCAATGGGCTTCGTAAGTGCGGCGGAATTCCTGTTCAGACATGACGCGGCGCTTGCGCGCCTCGACCAAACGGCGGATATACCGTGCGAGCAGCGCCCCTGTCTTTTTGGCCACACGCGCGATTTGCGCAGTGATGTTCTTGGCTCCGAGCGTCATAGGAGTTGCTCCTTCGTTCAATGCGGGGGGCGCCTGCCCTTACGTCAAGATCGTTACACGCGCTTCGCTATGCCCCCTGTTGAACAGGTGCGCGCCGCCAATGTGCGCATGAGCGCATAGGAACTCGAGAGAGGTCGAAGGAGAATTTTATAAGAATGGCATACTGATTTGAGGCATGCGGTATAATGAGAACCGCGACCTGCTTCCTTCCTTGCTCAGGCAAAGTTCTCGCAACACACTGTGCCGTTCGGCCGCGCGCTAATCCGTGGAACCGATGTCGTCACGCTTGTGACGGCGCTTCGCGCTTCGATGAAAGCAAGCAGAATTGCCAATGGCAGGACCTCGTGCGCAGCCTCCACACCTTCATCGAATCCCAATGGAAGCTCGGGCTGCTTTGAGAGGAAACAGTGCCACTCCCCGTCCTCGTAGAGAATCTGCCGAAGCTTCCAATGCGGCAGCTCGAGTTGCAGTAACAGAAGCACCGCATCAGTCCAGGCGCCGCACGCGACGAGTTGATTGAACATCGCCTTGGCAGCGTTTCCACGCGCGGCGAAGCGCGTGCATGCCTGCGTAATCGCGTCGATCAGTAGCTCCGATGTCATCGCCCGTGAGCGACGAACATGCGCCTGCAAATTGTCGAAGCGCTTCTCACAGCCCACTCGAAAGCCATAACGCATATCCAACACGCCTGAATCTCGATTTGTGGCAAAATGGGCGGAACGGCATAAAGAAGCGAGATAGACTAAAGGTTCGCAGCATAAGAATTTTATAAGCATTGCAATGGAAAACCGTATTTTATTACCATTGACGGTCCGTTTCGATGCGATAAGTAACGTTCGCTTCGATGCGATGAATATCGCGCTCGATACTTTCTTGCACCCTGATCTTTATAAGATTCCTATATCGTTGACGCCCGATCCTCCTCGAAAACTTATGCCGCAGATGGCACTTCGTTACTGCGCAAATGCATCCCACTGCTCCGGCAATTGATTTGCATCAATACCGCGGCATCCAGGCGGATGTTTGCTGTAGGCGGCGCAGCGGGCGCCACAAGGAGCACCGAAATGTTGGACATCATCGTGCTGGCCATTGGCCTTGGCTTCTTCGCGCTGTCCGTCGGCTACGCGATGGCCTGCGATCAGCTCTGAGGAGGCATCCATGATCTTCGATTATTCGCTCGCCGGCCTCGTGACCGCGGGGCTGCTGTTCTATCTCACCTACGCTCTGCTGCGGCCTGAGCAGTTCTAAGCCCACGCAGTTCCAGAAGGCGTACGACCATGACAATCATCGGCTGGATTCAAATCTTGCTTTACTGCGCGATCGTGGTCGCGCTCGTAAGGCCACTTGGCTGGTACATGACCAGCGTATTCAATGGCGAGCGCACCTTTCTCTCGCCCGTGTTGCGCCCGGTCGAAGCAGCGCTCTACTGGGCCGGGGGGATCGACGAAAGACGCGAGCAGCACTGGGTCTCCTACACGGTTGCGATGCTGTTCTTCCACGTCGGCGGTTTCCTGATCCTTTATGCGCTGATGCGCATGCAGGCACTGCTGCCGTTCAATCCGGCCGAGCAGTCGGCGGTGGCGGAAGATTTGTCCTTCAACACGGCCGTAAGTTTCATCACCAACACCAACTGGCAGAATTACGGCGGCGAAAGCACCATGTCCTATCTGGTGCAGATGGCCGGCCTGACACATCAGAATTTCCTGTCAGCCGCGACCGGCATCGTGCTCGCGGTCGCACTGATCCGCGGCTTCGCCCGCGCCTCAGCAAGGACCGTCGGCAACTTCTGGGTCGATATCACCCGCTGCACACTCTACATCCTGCTGCCGATCTGTATCGTCTATGCGCTGTTTCTCGTCTGGCAGGGCATGCCGCAGACGCTTGGGCCATACGTGGAAGCAACGACCGTGGAAGGCGCCAAGCAGACCATTGCAGTGGGGCCGGTCGCGTCGCAAGTCGCTATCAAGATGCTCGGCACAAATGGCGGTGGATTTTTCAATGCCAACGCCTCCCATCCATTCGAGAATCCGACTGCGCTGTCGAACTTCGTGCAGATGATCTCGATTTTCACGATCGGCGCTGCCCTCACCAATGTGTTCGGCCGCATGGTCGGAAACGAACGCCAGGGGTGGGCCATTCTTGCGGTGATGGGCACGCTGTTCATCGCCGGGGTTATCGTGTGCTATGCGGCCGAGGCCTCCGGCACCTCCGGCCTTGATGCGCTCGGACTGACTGGCGGCAACATGGAAGGCAAAGAGGTCCGCTTCGGGATCGTTGCGTCGGCGTTGTTCGCGGTCATCACCACCGCTGCCTCCTGCGGCGCCGTCAACGCCATGCACGACTCGTTCACGGCGCTCGGCGGCATGATCCCGCTGATCAATATTCAGCTCGGCGAAATTATCATCGGCGGGGTGGGCGCCGGCATGTATGGCATGCTGCTGTTCGTGATCATCTCGATCTTCGTCGCTGGCCTCATGGTCGGCCGCACCCCCGAATATGTCGGCAAGAAGATCGAGGCGAAAGAGGTCAAGATGGCGATGCTGGCCATCCTGGTCCTCCCGCTGATGTATCTCGGCTGGACCGCCGTCGCTACTGTTGTCCCGTCGGCGGTTGCCGCCACCAACAATCAGGGGCCGCACGGTTTCTCGGAGATTCTCTATCTCTACACGTCGAGCACCGGCAACAACGGATCGGCGTTCGCCGGCATCTCCGCCAATACGATGTTCTACAACCTCACGGGTGCTGTCGCGATGTTCGTCGGCCGCTTCTGGATGATCATTCCCGCAATGGCGATCGCGGGATCACTCGCAGCCAAGAAGTCGGTCCCGGCTTCCGCCGGAACCTTTCCGACCACCGGCGGCCTGTTCGTCGGGCTCGTTGTCGGCGTGATCGTCATCGTCGGCGGCCTCACTTTCTTCCCGGCGCTCTCGCTCGGTCCGATCGTCGAGCATCTCGCAATGCTTGCCAACACAACGTTCTGATCGCCTTTACTTCGGAGTCACCTCCATGGAAACCTCAAACATCCGCAAGCGCATGCCGGTTTCGGCACTGTTCGATCCCAAGATAGTGCTTCCCGCCTGGGGATCGTCTTTCGTAAAGCTTGATCCGCGAACACTGATCAAGAATCCGGTCATGTTCGTGCTTGAGATCGTGACTGCGCTGACGGCCGTGATCCTGGTCCGAGACCTCATTACAGGGGGCGAACATATCGGATTTGAGTTCCAGATCGTGTTGTGGCTGTGGTTCACGGTGCTGTTCGCGAACTTCTCCGAGGCCATTGCCGAGGGACGCGGCAAGGCACAGGCCGACGCCTTGCGCAAAACGCGTACGGAGACCCAGGCCAAGCTGCTGACCGGACCCGGCCGGAGCAGTTACAAGTCCGTTCCCGGCACCAACCTGAAGATCGGCGACGTGGTTCTGGTCGAGGCGGGCGACACCATCCCGTCGGATGGCGAGGTCATCGAGGGCATTGCATCCGTCAACGAAGCGGCGATCACCGGCGAGTCCGCGCCAGTGATCCGCGAATCGGGTGGCGACCGCTCGGCGGTGACAGGCGGCACCCAGGTGCTGTCCGACTGGATCAAGGTGCGCATCAGCGCAGCTCAGGGCTCAACCTTCCTCGACCGCATGATCAAGTTGGTCGAGGGCGCCGAGCGCCAGAAGACGCCGAACGAGATCGCGCTCAACATTCTGCTCGTCGGCCTGACAATCATCTTCGTCTTTGCGACCGCGACAATCCCGAGTTATGTCGCCTATGCGGAAGGCACCGTTTCCATCGTCATCCTGGTCGCGCTGTTCGTCACGCTCATTCCTACCACGATCGGCGCTCTGCTCTCGGCGATCGGAATCGCCGGCATGGACCGCCTGGTGCGCTTCAATGTGCTGGCGATGTCCGGCCGGGCCGTCGAGGCTGCGGGTGACGTCGATACGCTGCTTCTCGACAAGACCGGTACGATTACGCTTGGCAACCGGCAGGCCACTGAGTTCAAGCCCTTGCGCGGCGTGACCGAGCAGGAGCTTGCAGACGCGGCCCAGCTTGCTTCGCTCGCCGACGAGACGCCGGAAGGCCGTTCCATCGTGGTGCTTGCCAAAGAGAAACACGGCATCCGGGGGCGCGATTTGGCCGAGATTCAAGCCAATTTCATTCCGTTCACCGCCCAGAGCCGGATGAGCGGCGTCGAAATCGCCGGCTCGTGGGTGCGAAAGGGCGCAGTCGATGCAGTTCTAAGCTACATGAATGCGCCGGTGACCTTGGCGGGTCCATCCGGCACCGTCCGCACCCTGCAGCCGGCGGTCAGCGTCGATGCGGTGCGTGAAATCAATTCGATCGCCGAGACAATCGCCAAATCGGGCGGCACTCCGCTCGCCGTTGCCAAGGATGGCAAATTGCTGGGGATCATCCATCTCAAGGACATCGTGAAAGGTGGGATCCGCGAACGTTTCGCCGAATTGCGCCGCATGGGCATTCGTACGGTCATGATCACCGGCGACAATCCGATGACCGCCGCCGCAATCGCCGCGGAGGCAGGTGTCGACGACTTCCTCGCTCAAGCCACGCCCGAGGACAAGCTGCGCCTGATCCGCGATGAGCAGGCCAAGGGCAAGCTGGTGGCCATGTGCGGCGACGGCACGAATGACGCGCCTGCCCTTGCCCAGGCCGACGTCGGCGTCGCCATGAACACCGGCACGGTGGCGGCACGTGAAGCCGGCAACATGGTCGACCTCGATTCCAATCCGACCAAGCTCATCGAGATCGTCGAGATCGGTAAACAACTCCTGATGACGCGCGGTGCGCTGACCACGTTCTCGATCGCCAATGATGTGGCGAAATACTTCGCCATCATCCCGGCGATGTTCCTCGCGTTCTATCCGCAGTTGAGCGCGTTGAACGTCATGAATCTGTCAACCCCGCAGAGCGCGATCCTCTCGGCGATCATCTTCAATGCCCTGATCATCATCGCGCTGATCCCGCTGGCGCTCAAAGGCGTCGCCTACCGCCCGATCGGCGCCGGACCGCTGCTGCGGCGCAACCTGCTGATCTATGGCGTCGGCGGCGTGATCATTCCGTTCGTCGGCATCAAGGCCATCGACCTTGCAGTCACGGCCCTGCACCTTGCCTGAGGAGAAAGCACCATGCTGCGAGAAATCCGCCCGGCTATCGTGTTCATTATTGCGTTGACGCTGATCACCGGTGTCGCTTATCCGTTCGCCATAACCGGCATCGCCAAGGTGATCTTCCCCTATCAGGCGCAAGGCAGCCTGGTGGAACAAGGTGGCAAGGTCGTCGGTTCGGCGCTGATCGGACAGGAATTCACCGGTGACAGCTATTTCCATGGACGGCCGTCTGCCACCACCACGCCCGACCCTGCCGATTCGACCAAGACCGTGCCGGCGCCGTATAATGCGGCGAATTCCGGCGGCTCGAATCTGGGGCCGACCAGCAAATCGCTTATCGAGCGCGTCCAGGGCGATGTGGAAAAGCTGAAACAAGAAAATCCTTCCGCTCAGGTTCCGGTCGATCTCGTAACCACATCGGGTAGCGGTCTCGACCCGCATATCTCGCCGGCTTCGGCTCTTTTCCAGGTGCCGCGTGTTGCAAAGGCCCGCAATCTGCCTGAAGATCGCGTTCGCCAACTCGTCCAGGAGCAGACGGAGAACCGCTTCCTCGGCCTGTTGGGTGAGCCGCGTGTCAACGTGCTGGCGCTCAACCTGGCTGTCGATCGCTCGGCGGCTCGGTAAGAACTGGCGGGTCTCGCAAGGAAGCTGATGGCAGCTCAGCGACGCAACCCTGAACAACGCCCCTCACCCGAAGCCCTGCTTGAAACAGCCCGGCGCGAAGAGGGGCGGTTCGGCAAGCTCAGAATATTCGTGGGTGCGGCGCCGGGCGTCGGCAAGACCTACGAGATGTTGTTGCAGGCCCACGCAAGAAAAAAGGATGGTTATGACGTCGTCGTAGGCGCCGTGGAGACCCACGGTCGCAAGGAGACCGAAACGCTATTGGAGGGCCTCGAAGTCATCCCGCGCCGGCGCATTGAATACAGAGGCCAGTGGCTGGAGGAAATGGACCTCGACGCAATCATCGCGCGCCGGCCACAGATCGTACTCGTTGATGAACTCGCCCACTCCAATGTAGCTGGCGGCCGTCATCCGAAGCGCTATCTTGACGTTGAAGAACTGCTAAGCCACGGCATCGATGTCTATTCCGCGGTCAACATCCAGCATATCGACAGCTTGAACGATGTTGTTGCTCAGATCACGCATGTCCGTGTGCGCGAGACCGTGCCGGATTCGATTTTTGACCGCGCCGATGCGGTCGAACTGGTCGATCTCACGCCCGACGATCTGATCCAACGCCTCAAAGAGGGGAAAGTCTATGTTCCGAAACAGGCCGAGCGTGCCCTGGAGCATTTTTTCTCTCCGGCCAACCTGACGGCGCTCCGCGAGCTTGCACTTCGTCGCACGGCCGAGCGGGTCGATGAGCAGCTGCTTACCCAAATGCAGGCCGGCGCCATTTCGGGGCCCTGGGCTGCAGGTGAGCGCATCCTTGTCTGTATTAGCGAAGACCCGCGCGCCGCCGGCCTCGTGCGTTACGCCAAGCGTCTGGCAGACCGTTTGCACGGCCCATGGACAGCTCTCTATGTAGAGAGCCCGCGGAGCTTACAATATACCGAGGAGGAACGTGATCGCATCGCCGACACTCTTCGGCTTGCTGAAACGCTCGAGGGCGAGGCTGTTACGATGCCGAGTGCCGGCCGGCGAATCGCCGACGATGTAATCGGCTACGCGGAATCCCATAACGTCACGCATATCATTATTGGGAAATCGAGCCGTTCACGATGGTTTGAAATTCTGCACGGGTCCGTGGTGCATGACCTTGTCCGTCGGTCCGGCAATATCAGTGTGCACGTGATCGCCGGCGATGCGGTTGCCGGTGAGCCCATCCCGAAAAAGACCCTACGCACAGCCGACGACGCCGCAGCCTTCGATCTGGGTCAGTATGTCGTCGCATTGGCGGTCATTGCGGTCGCGCTCGGCGTCGGTGAGGCGATCCAGCCCTGGCTTGGCGTCGAAAATGTCGATCTCGTTTTTCTTACGGCAGTGGTCGGCGTGGCGGTCCGCTACGGGTTGTGGCCATCACTGGTCGCGAGCATTGCAGCGTCGCTCTGCTATAATTTCTTCTTCCTGCCACCGATCTACACATTCACAATCACCGATCCCACCAACGTAGCGGCGTTTTTTTTCTTTATTGTCATGGCGGTCATCGTCTCGAATGTGGCAGCCCGCGTGCGCACTCAGGCCGTGGCGGCTATGAGCCGGGCGCGCACAACAGAATCGCTTTACCTGTTCAGCCGCAAGCTGGCGGGAGCCGGCACGCTCGATGACGTGCTTTGGGCGGCTGCCTACCAGACGGCGTCGATGCTCGAGGTTCGCGTTGTTCTGTTGCTTCCGGAGGATGATTCGATTGTCGTCAAGGCCGGCTACCCTCCGGAGGATACGCTCGATGCAGCCGATCTGGCTGCCGCCAAGTGGACTTGGCAGAGCAACCAGCCGGCTGGGCGCGGTTCGGCTACCTTGCCGGGAGCCAAGCGTCTTTTTCTGCCGATGCATACCGGCCGTGGCGCCGTAGGGGTGGTGGGGCTCGATGGCGACAAGTCCGGCCCGTTATTGACCCCGGATCAACGGCGCCTCCTTGACGCTTTGATGGACCAGACCGCGCTCGCAATCGAGCGTGTTCGCCTGGTCGACGACCTTGAGGGGGCAAGAAGAGCGGCCGAAACTGATCGCTTGCGATCTGCGCTTCTGACATCGATCTCGCATGATCTCAAGACGCCTCTTGCGGCTGTTCTCGGCGCGGCCGGAACGCTGCGCAGCCTTTCAAAAGACTTGGACGAACGGGCGAAAGCTGACCTTGTTGCCACAATCACGGATGAGGCCGAGCGGCTTAACCGGTTCATCGCCAACCTGCTTGACATGACCAAACTGGAATCGGGCGCCATCGTGCCGAATGCCGATATGCACGACCTCGGAGAAATTGTCGGCAGCGCCCTGGAGCGGGCAAGCAAAATACTTGCCCAACATCGGGTGGAAGTGGACCTGGCCAAAGATCTGCCCATGGTGAGAATCGATCCTGTCCTGTTCGAGCAGGTCTTGTTCAATCTGCTCGACAATGCAGCCAAATACGCGCCGGTCGGCACCACCGTGCGGATTCAGAGCTGGCGCGATGGCGGTTCGGTCGGCTTGCAGGTGCTGGACGAGGGCGACGGCATTCCGCCCGGAGAATTGGAAAACATTTTCGACAAGTTCTATCGGGTGCGCAAGATCGACCAAGTGCGCGCCGGCACGGGACTTGGGCTCGCCATTTCCCGCGGCTTCATCGAAGCCATGCACGGTACCATCTCGGCAGCTAACCGCACCGATCGCACGGGCGCAATATTTACCGTTAGGCTTCCAGTGCCCCCGCAACTCGAGCATCTGGACACGGCCGCATGAATGTGGCTGGGAACTGCGGAATCATCTCACGGACGGCCTGTGTATTCCTGTATACGTACGGGAACCCAGACGGTAGTTCGACACGAATCCTGAAAGCCCGCACATTCTGCCATGGAAATCAAAGATTTTCTTTCGCCAACCGACGCGTTGATCAACATGCGCGTATCGGACAAGACGCGGCTGCTGCACGAACTCGCCGCCCGGGCGGCGGCATCCCTCAACTTGGCTGCCGACCGCATTTCCGTTGAACTCTTGAAACGCGAGCATCTGGGGTCGACCGGGACCGGAGGTGGCGTCGCCATCCCGCATGCGCGGATACCGGATTTGAAGAAGCCTTTCGGCATCTTGGTTCGCCTCAGGAATCCCATCGATTTTGAAGCAATTGACGGCAAGCCGGTCGATGTCATCTTCCTGCTTCTGCTTCCGGCCCAGTCGCAGGGTGATTCGCTCAATGCGCTCGCAAGCATCGCGCGACGATTGAGAGACCCGGAATCGCTTCAGCGGCTGCGTTCCGCCGCCGATGCCGCCGGGCTGTACAGCGCAATGCTGACGGAACCCCGTAGGTAAGCGCACCGAAGACTCCGGAGGCAACCGCGTGAGCGCTGCGCCGCTGAAGGTCCTGATCATCGACGACGAACCGCCGATCCGTAAACTGTTGCGGATGGGGTTGACTACCCAGGGCTACGAGATTCTTGAAGCACCGAACGGCAAGGTCGCTTTGGACCTTCTCAAGAACAAGCCCGCGCTCGTCATCCTGGATCTCGGACTCCCCGACATCGAGGGCCTTGAGCTCATTACCTTAATCCGCACCCGTGTCGAAGGTGTGCCGATCGTCGTGCTTTCAAGCCGCGGCGACGAGGCCGGCAAGGTCGAGGCGCTGGACCGCGGTGCCGATGACTATGTGACTAAGCCGTTCGGCATGGAGGAGCTGCTTGCCCGCATGCGGGCGGCGCTACGCCATCAGCTGCAGGTTCACGGCGAACGCCCGACGTTTCGGGTCGGCGACCTTGCGGTTGACCTGGTGCGCCGCATCGTCAAGGTGCGCGACAAAGAGGTGAAGCTGTCGCCCAAGGAGTACGATTTGCTGCGCCTCCTGGTGCAACACGCCGGCAAGGTGCTGACGCACAAGTTTCTGCTCGGCGAGCTGTGGAACAATCTCGCCGATACGCAATATCTGCGCGTTTACGTGAGACAGCTGCGTCAGAAGATCGAAGACGATGTGGAACAGCCGAAATACATCATCACAGAAACCGGGGTCGGGTATCGGTTGCGCGCACCGGATTGAGGCCCCTAAAAATCCACCGCCTCGCTCGCGGCTGCCCCCCTGACCGGCGATGCCGCCAGCGGCGGCAGATCGACGCCGGGATCGCGGAAGCGGTTGACGATCGGATAGCGGCGGTCACGGCCAAAATTCTTCAGCGTCACCTTAACGCCGGGCGCCGCCTGCCGGCGCTTGTATTCGGCAATGTTGAGCATGCGCTCGACCCGCATCACCATGTCGCGGTCGTAGCCCGCCTCCACAATGGTCGAGATCGACTCCTCGCGCTCGACCAGCCGCTCAAGGATGCCGTCCAGCAGGTCGTAGGGTGGCAGCGAATCCTGGTCCGTCTGGTTCTCGCGCAATTCTGCAGTCGGCGCACGGACGAGGACATTTTCCGGTATCACGCGTCCTGCCGGTCCATGGGCGCCGTGCGGTCTCCAGACGTTGCGCAGCCGCGCCAGGCGATAGACCTCTGTCTTGTACAGGTCCTTGACGGGATTGAAGCCGCCATTCATGTCCCCATAGAGCGTCGCGTAGCCAACCGACATTTCCGACTTGTTGCCGGTCGTCACCACCATCAGCCCGAACTTGTTGGAAATCGCCATCAGGATGGTACCACGCGTGCGCGACTGCAGGTTTTCCTCGGTGACGTCGCGCGGCAGGCCGGCCATGAGCGGCGCGAGCGCTTTTTCCAGTCCATCGACGGCAGGCCCGATCGGCACGATGTCGTGATCGATGCCGAGCGCAGTTGCGATCGTCGCTGCATCGTCAAGTGACTCCTGCGAGGTGAAACGATAGGGCAACATGACGCAACGCACGCGCTTGGCGCCCAGTGCGTCGACCGCGATGGTGGCACACAGCGCCGAGTCGATGCCGCCCGACAGACCGACGATCACGCCAGCAAACCGATTTTTGTCCACATAGTCGCGCAGTCCGAGCACGCACGCCGCATAATCGGCCTCGCTGCTGGTCTCAAGCGCGGCGACCGATCCGGTTTCTGCACACCAGCCGCCGGCGGTACGGGTGAATGCCACCGTAGCGACATCTTCGCGAAACGCCGGCAACTGGGCCGCAAATGTCAGGTCGGGATTGAGTACGAAGGAAGCGCCGTCGAACACCAGTTCATCCTGACCGCCCGCCTGGTTCGTGTAGACCAGCGGCAAGCCGGCGTCCTTGACACGGGCGACCGCCACATTGAGCCGCTCGTCGATGACACCGCGCCGATAGGGCGAACCGTTCGAGACCAGGAGAATCTCGCCGCCGGTTTCACTGATGCATTCGACCGGCTCGGGACCCCAGATGTCCTCGCAGATCGGCACGCCGATGCGCACGCCGCGGACGTTGACCGGGCCGGGCAACGGGCCAGGCGCGAACAGGCGCTTTTCATCGAACACGCCGTAATTCGGCAGATCGACTTTGAAGCGCAGGCTGGTAATGCGGCCGCCGTCGAGCAACGCGACCGCGTTGTAGAGCTTGCCATCTTCAGCCCAGGGCGTGCCGATGAGCATTGCGGGCCCGCCATCCGCGGTATCGCGTGCGAGCGCTTCGACGGCGGCGCGGCAGGCCGCCTGCAGCGCAGGCTTGAGCACCAGATCCTCGGGCGGGTATCCGCAGATGAAAAGCTCGGAAAGCAGGATCAGATCGGCGCCGGCGGCGGCCGCCCTGGCACGAGCGTCGCGCGCCTTGGCAGTATTGCCGGCGATGTCTCCCACAATGGGATTGAGTTGGGCAATGGCAATGGCAAGCCGGTCGACGGGGCGGGTGGTCATGCCCTCTCATCTAGCGTCCGACAGCCAGCGCGGCAATCCCGGGGACGCGGGCGTTCCTCTGTGCGCCCGGGGGTGCCCAGGACAATTGCCCCTGGTGTCGCCCGCACGCTCTATGGGGCGGAGCACCGCGCGCGCAGAGCGGTCAAAGTCTGGCCGTAGCTGGTAATGCCAAACCTCTGCCAAGACGTTCCTTCTTTAATAGTTCGGCAAGCAGAAATGCGAGCTCGAGTGACTGCTCGGCGTTCAGTCGCGGGTCACAAAAAGTGTGATAGCGATCGTTGAGATCCTCGTCGCTGATGGCGCGCGCGCCGCCGGTGCATTCGGTTACGTTCTGGCCGGTCATTTCCAGGTGGATTCCACCCGCATAGGTGCCTTCGGTCTGATGGACGGCGAAGAACGATTTCACCTCGGACAGGATGCGATCGAACGGGCGGGTCTTATAGCCGGAGCCAGATGTGATGGTATTTCCATGCATCGGATCGCACGACCATATCACCTCGCGCTTTCCGCGGCTGACGGCGCGTATCAGCGGCGGCAGCAAATCGCCGACTTTGTCGGCACCCATGCGGCAGATCAGGGTGAGGCGGCCGGGCGTGTTATACGGATTGAGGATATCGATCAGTCGCATCAGGTCGTCGGGCTTCGAAGTCGGCCCGCATTTGAGGCCGAGCGGATTGCGGATGCCGCGACAGAACTCGACATGGGCGTGATCCCATTGGCGGGTCCGGTCGCCGATCCACAGGAAATGTCCGGAGGTGCTGTACCAGTCGCCGCTCGTGGAATCGACACGCGTCATCGCCTGCTCGAAGCCGAGCAACAGCGCCTCATGACTGGTATAGAAATCGGTGGTGCGCAGCTCCGGATGGTCTTCGAGATCCAGGCCGATGGCCTGCATGAAGCCGAGGGTCTCGGAGATACGGTCGGCAAGCTCGGTGTAACGACGCGACTGCGGACTGTCCTTTACGAAACCGAGCATCCACTTGTGCACGCTGCCGAGATTGGCGTAGCCGCCTTGCGATAACGCGCGCAGCAGGTTGAGCGTCGCAGCCGACTGGCGATAGGCCTCGATCTGGCGTCGCGGATCGGGCGTGCGCACCGCTGCGGTGAACTCGTGTCCGTTGATGATATCGCCGCGATAACTGGGCAACTCAACGCCATTGCGCGTCTCGGTCGGCGAGGTGCGCGGCTTGGCAAATTGCCCAGCGATGCGGCCGATCTTGACGACCGGCAACGCCGCCGCGAAGGTCAGCACCACTGCCATTTGCAGAAACACGCGGAAGAAGTCGCGGATGTTGTCGGCACCGTGCTCGGCGAAGCTCTCGGCGCAGTCGCCGCCGTGGAGCAGGAAAGCCTCGCCGGCCGCCACCCGATCGAGATGCTTGGTCAGGGTCCGCGCCTCGCCGGCGAAAACCAGCGGCGGGAACGTGGCAAGCTGCTTCTCGACCTCGCGCAGTGCGGCTTGGTCCGGATAATCCGGCACCTGCCGGATCGGCGTGTTGCGCCAGGATTCGGGCGTCCAACGCTCGGCCATTACTCAACTCCTCTGCGATGCCAAGCTGGACGGCGCCGCCACCCAGGTCTCATCGCCGACGTCTCATCACCAACTGCCCTTCGCCAATATCTCATAGCTGGCATTCCATCGCATCTGCGATTTGGCGCGGCTTATACACGAAAGCCAGAATGCGCATCAAATTTTCCTGAAAAGCTGGTCGCCTTTGGCACTTGGCGGTGAAAAGTTATTCCGTCCGCACAGTGTGATCCAGTCCATATTCCGGAACGCCCGCCGCGCCGATAGTCGGCGCATGCGTTGACGCGGCTCATCCATAATTTTCTTCGTCAAATGCTCGGTGAAAATGAAAATTTCATCCGTGAGAGCATCATAACCATCATGAAGAATTTCCCGGCGCATGACCATGCGAAACACATAAGGCACGATGCCGGGTTCGCGAAAGGCTACTCTGCCGGTTGATACCCATACCGTGCCGTCGGCTGGTGCATCGTCACGAGTTCTTCCGCGGCGGTGGGGTGCACCGCCATGGTGGCATCGAGGTCCGCCTTGGTGGCGCCCATCTTTACCGCAACGCCGATGAGTTGAATCATCTCGCTGGCGCCCTCGCCGACGATGTGGACGCCCACTACGCGGGCGCTGGCGGCATCGATCACGAGCTTCATCAGCACCCGGCTGTGGCGGCCCGATAAGGTGGCCTTAAGGGGCCGGAACGTTGATCGGTAGATGTCGACCCGCGCCAATCGCTCGCGCGCCTGAGCTTCGGTGAGGCCGACGGTGCCGATTTCGGGTTCCGAGAACACGGCTGTCGGGACATTGGTGTGGTCCACAACGGTGGGCCGGCCTCCGAACACGGTATCCGCAAAGGCATGGCCTTCGCGAATCGCGACCGGAGTGAGATTGATCCGGTTGGTGACGTCCCCGATTGCATAGATGTTCGGTACCGACGTGCGCGAATACGCATCGACCGCAATCCCGCCCAGCGGCGCCGTCTTGATGCCTGCCTGCTCCATGCCGAGATTGGCGATATTGGGCCTGCGTCCCACCGCGAACATGATGCGGTCGGCCTCGAGCTTGCGACCGCCGGTCAAGGTGGCGGTGTAGCGCGTGTCATGTTTCTCGACCGCGGTGACGACCTGGCCGACGATCACCTCGATGCCGCGCATTTCCATTTCGTTGCGCAAATGGGTGCGCACGTCGTCATCGAACCCGCGCAAGATGTTCTCGCCGCGATAGACGACCTTCACCCGCGAGCCGAGGCCCGCGAAGATGCAGGCGAACTCGACAGCGACATAGCCGCCGCCCTGGATCACGATCTCGCCGGGCAACTCCGGCAGATGAAACGCTTCGTTCGACGAAATGGCGTGCTCGAATCCCGGAATCGGGTGGCCCGCAAACGGCGCCCCCCCGGTCGCCACCAGAATGTAACTGCAGCGCACGCGCGCTCCCGAGGTAAGGAGGCGAATGGTGGTGGCATCTTCGATCACCGCGCGGCTCTTGACGATCTCGACCCCGGCCTTCTCCAGGTTGGAGCGGTAGGCGCCTTCGAGTCGTGCGATTTCCTTATCCTTGTTGGCGATCAAGGTCGGCCAATCGAAAGTGGCCGACGGCACAGTCCAGCCAAAGCCCGCCGCTTCCGCGAATTCGTGAGTAAAACGCGACGCATAGACCAGGAGCTTCTTCGGCACGCAACCGCGAATGACGCAGGTCCCGCCGATACGATACTCCTCGGCAATCATCACCTTGGCGCCGTGGCCGGCGGCGATGCGCGCCGCCCGCACGCCGCCCGAACCAGCCCCGATGACGAATAGGTCGACGTCGTGCGCGGACGTCGCAGCCATCACAACTGGTGACCCTTCTTTTGCATCTCGCTGCGCATGCGGGCCATCACGGTATCGGCAAACGCGTCGGCCCATTGCTGCGCGCGCTTCAAACCATCCTCGATCGCCGCCGGCTCCTCCCTGATGAACTTCTGGCCGAGCGGGGTCTTATAGAACACCAGCAGGTCCTTGAGCTCTTGTTCGGTGAAACGCGCTGCGTAGGCACGAGCCATCTGGTCCAGCACTTCGTTGCCCTTGGAGGCGTCAAGTTCCTTGTGCAGTGCCGCCGCGACGTCATTAAGCTCGCGCGTCAAATTCGGATTGGTCGGCACGAAGCTGTTCTTGACGGTTTCGATCACACCGCGGACGACCGGCTCGCCTATGCCGTTCGCACCCTTGGTGATCATCACTTCGCGCGCCACGGCGACGGCGGCAGCTGAGGGTTGCTGCGCATGCGCCACAAACGGTCCGAGGCAGGTGCAGAAGAGCACCACAATAGAAGCGATGCGCGAAAGCGAGTTCCTGTGCATGTTGAATACTCCCGTTATTGGCGTGGCTATATTTTGATGACGTCGACCGCCCTCACCTTGGCCCAGTGAGGTGAAAGAAGCGTGCGATGGCGACATGCGAGTCAACGCACTAGAATTCATTCTAGCTTCCCATCGGCCTGGATTATCCTCACCCCTCCGGCCCCGGCGATGACGGCCGCTGCCACCAAGCAGACGAAAAGACCATGCTCGACCACGCCCGGAATTCGTGCCAGTCCCGCCGCGAGCGCCTCGGGCGCCGTGATACGTCCGAGCGAGGCATCGAGTATGTGGTGCCCTCCATCCGTGACGAAAGCATGGCCCTCCCGGGTGTGGCGCAGGACCGCCGGCCCCGCACACCCGGCGGCCGCAGCCGCAGCCTCGACGGCCCGGCGGGTTGCCGCAATCCCGAACGGCACAACCTCGATCGGCAGCGGAAAACGACCGAGCACGGGCACGCATTTGGTGTCATCCGCAATCACGATCATGCGGGCCGACGCAGCCGCCACAATCTTTTCCCACAGCAATGCCCCGCCGCCGCCCTTGATGACCGTGAGGTCGGGGGCGATCTCATCGGCGCCGTCGACGGTGAGATCGAGCTCCGGCGTCTCGTCCAGTGTCGACAGCGGAATGCCGTGCCGCTCGGCGTCGGCGCGGGTGGCGTGCGAGGTCGGCACCGCCACGACCGCAAGGCCATCGCGCACGCGCGCGCCCAGCAATTCAACGAAATGGCGTGCCGTCGACCCGGTGCCGAGGCCGACGCGCATTCCGGGTTGCACGAATTCGATGGCCCGCGCGGCGGCGGTGCGCTTATAGTCTTCGCGGCTGGTCACAATATGCCGGCTCTTGTGTCAGTTGCCGCCTGCCTCATAGCGGGCTGCGGGCGCGAAGCCTAGCCGAAATCCGCGATTTCCTGCATTGCGGTGCGCCGGCGGCTGATAACGGCCCATGCTGCTTGCATTCGCTTTGGCCCATCGTTAGAGCAGATCTGGTGAAGTAGGACGGTTCCGCTGCGTCGGTTGACGTCATTCTCGGGGCGCCGCAAACCGGCGAGCAGAAGGGCATGGATTCCGGGCTCCCTCGCTATGCCCGGGACCCGGAATGACAAATATCAAGTGTTGGAGTCAGCACGCTGGTGTCGTTTCAAACGCTTGATTCCCATCGGGGTCGTCGCCCGCGCAAACGGGCGATCCAGTAACCCATGAATTCACCCAGGGGAACGCTTTTTTCATTCGCCGCACCGCCGTTACTGGGTGCCCCGCTTGCGCGGGGCATGACACCGGAACGGAATGAACCGTCAGAGTGACCACGCTAGAGTCGCTTGCATGATCACCATCATCTTCGATCTCGACGGCACCCTGGTCGACACGGCTCCGGATATTATCGACGCGCTCAACGTGATCCTGCGCCGCGAGGGCCTGCATTCCATTCCCTACGAAGACGCGCGGGCGCTGATCGGGCACGGCTCGCGTCTCCTGGTCGAGCGCGGCCTTGAGGTCGCGGGCCGGCCGACGGCCGACATCGACCGCATATACGGTGATTTCATTGCCCACTATGCGGAGCATCTGGCCGACCGCTCGCGGGCTTACCCGGGCGTCGAGGCGGCACTCGACACGCTGGCCGGGCGTGGCTGCACCTTCGCGATCTGCACCAACAAGCTCGAATGGCTGTCGGTGCGCTTGCTCAAAGCGCTCGGCCTCGCGGAGAGGTTCGCGGCGATCTGCGGCCAGGACACGTTCGGGGTACAGAAGCCCCATCCGGAGGCGCTGCTCGGCACGCTGCGCCGCGCCGGCGGCAAGCTGGACCGCGCCGTGATGGTCGGTGACTCGCAAACCGATATTGCGACCGCAAGGGCTGCACTGACGCCAGTGGTGGCGGTCGATTTCGGCTACACGGATGTCTCCGTGCAGGACCTCGGCCCGGACGAAATCATAAGCGATTACGGTTCTTTACCGGACGCCGTCGCGGCGCTTCTGGGGACCCCACAACGCGGCCGGAACGGCGTAAGGCCAGCCCTTGCTTGACACCGCCCGCCCGCCCTTATTAATGGCATTGCCACGCAGGAGGGCCTCGTTACGGCGGGCGCGTAGCTCAGCGGGAGAGCACTCCCTTCACACGGGAGGGGTCACAGGTTCAATCCCTGTCGCGCCCACCACGGAAATACGAAAAACCAATACGTTGAGATGGTGGTAAAATCCGCCTGCCGACAACAAAATACCGAACGGAACGCGAAACCACGCCGCAAAACGGTATAAAATCCGTGTGCCTTGTTCCCGTTTGGTTCATGGCCTTGCCGGGTCGGATTTCGCCCCGGTTCCGTCTGGAAAATTCGGCGTCCCGGGAGGCCGCAGGAAGGCCACCCATTGAGGCGTTCGGGTTGGGCCGATGTTCTGTGCTTCTGTGCGGCTCGGATCGAACTTCACCCCAGGGACCACGGGAGCGCGTTCTGGGCGGACAGTGGCGGGATACCATGCCGATCGGTCAATCGGTGCCTGTCGCGGTCGGATGTTGGTCATCGAGGCAATGCGGGGCGGTCTATGTTTTTTGGCGCTGCACACGGCAGCACTTAGTAAACATGGCGTTTGCGTTCGCAGTGTATAATTTTGGTTGGCTTCTTCCTGGGATGCGTAATTTAAGCCCGGGAATGCGAGCAACTAAGCTGCCGATCCACAGAGCCATGTTTGGATGATATTGATCGTCCAAATGTCCGGGTTCAAATGTAGGAATGATCCTTCATGCGAAACAAATTGCTGTTTCGCTTCCTGACTTTCACCCTTTCCGCCGAAGGTCCGGTAGCTCGCTATCTCGTCTTCTCCGTATCCTTGGTCCTGATAGCCATAGCTTGGAAGATCGCCACCTGGTGACACCCTATCGCGTCTTCGCCTATGCATGGAAGCAACGCAGAATATTGCTCACACATGACGATGATTTCTGGCACGATAGACGGTTCCCTGAACATCGACATCCGGGCGTGGTGATACTACCCGGTGCCAATCAAAGGGACATGATCAGCGGTCTAGTCTGGATGATGCAGATAATGCAGCGTGACCCCGAACAGTGGCTAAAGCCAAAAGTACGCATCACTCGTGATGGAGATGTTTATGCTCTGGCGAAATAAGCTGGCACAAAATGGTTTGATCTGGCTGTTAAGATGGCTGAATACTATGTAGGTCAGATCAATGCGGAAAAGACGTTAGGACATGGAATATTGTTAGGCGCGTATAGGATATACAAGACAGGAGGATATCAGAAGGGCATTCACTCTGCCGACCTTTTAGAAGAGTTGGAGCTATGTATTCCGAAATGGATAGACCAGAATGGATTAGCTTCTCACTTGTCTGCATACGATGATAATATCAAGACGAAAGAAATGAAGTAGACAGGGAATTAGGACCGGCAGCAGAGGTAGCGCTGGTAGCGGTAGCACCGGGAACAGAGCCTAAGTCAGAAAGCCAAATAGAGGGGAAATAACCCCACATGCCGTGGACCCCTACACAAAGGAAGTGATTAGAGAAGAGAAGTATGTTGTTTACGATAGTTGAAAGCCTGTTACGTTGTTTTACGATGCATATGTCGAGAATGGACATGAGTATGCAAATAAGAATAAAGCAGTCTAATAGGCAAAGATAAAGCCTAAAGTGTTCCTTCGGTTTTCATTCCCTTTAGGCGTCTCATAAGAGGTCATTAGGTTTTTAATATTTTCCTAATGGCCTCTTGTCTTTTCTGCTGTCTTCTGATACAATAAAACTTCGGTAGCGTGCTTGGCTAGTCGTGACCAGCCCGTTGGATATTAGCATAGCTAGTATTAGAACATTGGCTGGTCTTCTTTCACTGGTTGACCACTATATGAGGTTCCATGACCAGATAGGCATTGCTGCCGAGTGGGCGGAAACGCTTAAAGGTGGTCAAATCGGAGGGCTAGGTGGTATCCGGTCTAACGATATTCGAGGGTGACATCGTACGCGTGAACGCAGGTCCGTTCTCGTCCTTTCGCGGCGTCGTGGAAGGGGTGGACGAAGCGCGCTCCCGCGTCAAAGTCGCCGTGACGATCTTCGGTCGTGTCACCCCGGTCGAGCTAGAATTCGGCCAGGTCGAGAAGGCAGAATCGCCATGGTGGCTTCCTTCCTGGCTTTGAACCGATACCTCTCTTCTCTTCAAAAATTGCACAGCACGCATCCGGCGGAAGTGGCGCCCTTCTCTCACCCAACCGCCTCGAGCCAGTGCAATCGCACAATCGTCGCCTGCAGCTAACTGTGTGTCAGTCAGCGCGGCGAGACAGCGCACTGGTGTCCACCTCGAGGCGGGCATCCCCTACGAACAAAGTGCAGCAACGATTGAGGCTGGGCTGGCGTTCGCTCAGGTGCCGTAACCGCCATCGGCTCTACGCTCTTGCGCTCACGCGGCATCACCAGTCCCAAGCAATAGTCGTGCGATGGAACGGCGCGATCCGCGCGCCCGATGACGCTTACGAGCCCCTCGACATAGCGCGCAAAGCAACGCCCGACCATGAAATTCGTCGCCACCAGAACACGCGCGGTTGCCGAGCGCGACCGTGTCGGCGTGGTTGAACGATTGCATCAAGGCCAAGATTACGCGTGCAACAAGCCACAAGTCATCGGCAAGGCCTTGCATTGTGACGTTCTCGATTGCGTCGGCGCGGTCTCCGAGCCAAGGATCGCCCCGATCCGAATCGGCTCGCGCTGCGGCTCGAGAAGTTCAAGGCAGCGATGCGATAGTTACCTACTGTAGTCAAGTAACTCGCTACGGTGGGCAATTTCAATTTCATTACCTGATGCCGGCTTGCACCGACTTCCGGACTCTGTCGTCGTGCGTGACGCCATTACGGGGACGGTCAGACTGGCTGTCAGGTTAGATGCTCTGAAGCCTCCCTCCCGCTGGGACATCTAGCTCGCAAGAGCTAAGGCCACCCCTCTCGGGACCGTTGAAGCCCGCGCTGCGGAGGTAGCCGTAAGAAAAAAGGCTCCGCTAAAAGCAGAGCCGTGCCTCCCGCCCTGGCACAACAAAATGGATGGGTTTTGGAAATCCGACGCCTGGGCGGGAGACAGCCTCATGGTACGGGACTTCCACCGCAATCGGTGTGACCGGCGTCACAGCTGCGGCAATAATTTGTCATCCTCGAACCGAAATCGTGGTCCATCTTCCTCGCCCGCGCCAAGGCAACCTGCCGTTCCAGAGCCTCACGCTGCGCCGCCGAAATTGGCTTACAGGATCCGGAGCCAATCATGACATGGTGACCTCCTATCTCAGCTCACGATTCGCCATGCCACAACACAGGCTGCTGGGAACTGCTGCTGACCCAAATGAACTCGACCAGGTCGTCCTGCTTCTTGACCAGGCTCCACTTACGCAGCACAAAGTTGGAATCTGCGAACGGCAGAATGATAGCCGCCGACCGGGTTCGCACTGGAGGCCATCAGGAGGGGCCCTTCTTCGCGCAAGCACTGGTCAACGTCACACACTCCGTCCTATCCATGCGAAATAGATTATGACGATTGCCAGCGCACGATCGTGAAAGATGTCAACAGCATGTAGCCGAGATGTACGAGAATTAGGTTGCCTGGCCCACTGGGCCTAGCCTTCAATCGGGCAACCGGCGCGACGCCCCGGGCAAAGCTCACGGCGCGCGCCAGCCGCAAAGATATCGGGCAACGAAACAGGAGGTTGGGGCAATGAAAAAGCTTGTTCTGACAATATTGTCGGCAAGCGTCGCATGGCCGTGTTGCGCGGCTCAGATCGAGGTCAATAATTCGACCGTCACCATCTCCGGTGACATAATCTTCGGTGACTTTGTAACATTCCAGTCAAAAACCAGCTCTCTAAATAATGCCACAGTAGTTCTAAAAAGTAATGGAGGAAGATTACTACCAGCCATCAAGATCGGTGAAATGATCAGGACGAAGGGCTACACTACCTACGTCCACGAATACTGCGCTTCCGCCTGCACGCTGATTTGGCTGGCTGGGCTACAACGGTACATGACACCAACCGCCCTGATAGGGTTGCACGCAGCCTACGATATAGGAAGCGGCGTGGCGAGTGGCTCGGCGAATGCGTTGGTGGGCGCATATCTAAACAAGATTGGATTGTCTTATGATGCGGTGTTATACGCCACGTCCGCGGGCCCCGACACCATTAAATGGCTGACGGTTGCCGATGCCCAGACGTATGGGATAGATGTAAGTGTGGCCAATAGTCAGCCTCAACTTAGCTTGGACCAGCAAGCGTTGCAGGCTGTTGGTGCCTACTTTGCCAATTGGTCATTTAATTCGTCACCGCAGGCATTGGCAAACATGTATTGGGATTCAGCTACCTATTATGGAACGATGACATCAAAGGCGGATATCTTGCTTGACAAGCAAAGATTTATAGAACAGTGGCCAGTGAGAAACTATAAAATACGATCGGGAACAACTGCCGTCAAATGTATTGGGGAACGCGTAACGGAATGCAGCGTGACCGGAGTAGTTGATTGGGAGGTCAGCAATCAAACTAAGCGTTCAATTGGTGCTGCTACTTTCGACTATGTGTTGAGACCATGGCCGTTGGGGGCGTTGGCTGTAAATGGCGATGAACGCACTGAACTAAGGATTAGCTTGGAAAATGGTAAGATCTTGCACAGGCAAGTGACCGACCGGTGCGATAATGCAATTGGGAAATATCCGGCGATTTGCCCCACGCCCTAGGGCTAGACCAGCGATCGCTGCGTGAGTTGTAGGGGCGGCAGGACTGCGCCCGCCGCTCCATCGTTTGGGCCGTCTAAGTAGAACGGGGTCGATGCGCCTGGAGGAACGCGCGAGCATCGCGAGTTCCATGGCGACCGCGTAGGGATGCGCGGGGATGTCGTCCGGCAGGACCAAGACGGGCGTCTGGCGGCACCGCCATCGCGACCGGCTTCGGCCGCGGCTTGGCACACTTCGTTGATAGGCTGATGGCTGACAGCGTCCGTGCTTTTTCCCGGCTCCGCCAGCCGTGGCTCAGTTGGGAGCGGTAGAACCGGCGAGCCAGCAGACATTTCTTGAGGTGTCTGTCGCTGCGCCTGCGACTGTTGCAACAACCCGGAAAGCAGCGCCACCGCCGATGCTAGCCGACGCGCCTCCGCGACAGAATTGAGACAAGGCGCTTCGGCTTCACCAGCGTCGGATAAAACAATGTGTAGTCACGCTCTTGTCATGTGATGTAACGCAATGTTGGCTTTTTCATCTTACGGGAATGTGGCAATGTTTCCTATTCCAAAACGGGTGTTTCTGACGCGTGGCACGGGTAGGCATCGCCAGCAGCTTACGGCGTTCGAGCATGCCCTGCGCGACGCTGATATCGAGCAACAGAACCTTGTAACAGTTTCCTCAATCCTGCCACCACGCTGCGAACTGATCACCTGCAGTTCCGGCATCGCTGCCCTGAGCCCCGGGGAGATCACCCTTTGTGTGCTGGCTCGCGCCGAGACCAACGAAGCCGGCCGCTGGATTGCCGCGGGAATCGGTCTTGCGAGGCCGAAAGATATTGCGCATTACGGGTATATCTCCGAACACCACTGCTTTGGCATGACGGAGGATGAGACGAGCGAATTCGTGGAAGATCTTGCCGCTACGATGCTCGCATCCACGCTGGGCATTGAATTCAATCCCGACGCTGCGTGGAACGAGCGCAAGCGCGCCTACGAGATGAGCGATTTGATCGTTGATACGCAGTCAATCGTGGCAGCAGCCCAAGGCGCGCCCCATGGCGAATGGACCTGCGTGGTCGCCTGCGCAGTGTTTCTTTTTACGCCCGACGATTCCGCCGCGCGATGACGGGGGTCGTAACCTTCGCGGTTCCACCGACATTCCTCGGGATTGCTCGCAATGATCGGGGAGCGCCGCTCTGTGTTGCCGGTATTCCGTACGACTTCGGCACCACCAACCGGCCGGGAGCGCGCTTCGGGCCGTCGGCGATTCGCCAGGCGAGCCGAATGCTGGTGGATGGTGAACACCCCTTGCACTGGGTCAATCCAGCCTCGGCGCTGGTGGCCGACATTGGCGATTTCAACATCGCCTTAGGTGATATTACCAAAAGCCTTTCAGAGATTGAGCGCCAAGCCAGCGAGATCGCGCATCTTGTCGCCCTGGGCGGCGACCACGGCATTACTTTGCCCCTCCTTCGTGCGCTGGCAAAAAGACGCGGCGCGCCTGCATTGATCCATTTTGATGCCCATGTTGACACTTGGCCCGAGAATTTCGGACAGAGCTATGCCCATGGCTCTGTTTTCTATCATGCAATTGTAGAGGAGCTAATCCAGCCGCGACGCATGGTTCAAATCGGTGTGCGGTCACCTGTTGAGCGAGCCGTGTATGATTGGACCCGCAATCAGGGCGTCGCGATGATTACCGCGCAGGACGTTCATGAGCTGGGTCCCGTCGCGGTCGCAGATCGCATCCACGAAGTGGTCGGCGATGTGCCGGTCTATCTTAGCTTTGATGTCGATGTGCTTGACCCCGCCTTTGCGCCAGGCACTGGGACACCTGAAATTGGCGGATTGGCAAGCTGGCAAGTCCAGGCGATCATCCGGCGGCTGCACAAGTTGCAATTCATCGGGATGGACATGGTTGAAGTATGTCCTCCCTACGACGTTGCCGAAATTACCGCGCTTGCAGCCGCGACCGTGGTATGGGAATATCTTTGCCTGCTCGATGCACCGAAAGCCCTTTGACGTTTCCCGATCAGGGCATCTCATTATCCGATGAACCAGCGCATGATTGAGAAAACGACCGTCGTTCTCTCGTGCGAGAGATGCCGTTGGCGGGCCAGGTGATCGCGCAAGGAAACTCAAATTTCGCGGCAAACTATCCGATGATTGGCGAAGTTGGCCAACCATGTCGTTGGGCATGGCGGAACCACCCATACTGTCATAAATCCGAGATATAATGCGTTTTTCAAACGCCTGACGGGGCCGTCGCCGGCTGTCAGGATAAGCCCGATGGCGGGAAAACTGCGACGGATCGCTTCGCAGAATGACGTGCCAGCGGCTCCAGCAGCTCCGACGGCAACAGGTCTGCGGCCGGCTGCATTGGTCTGGCCGAGTACCACGGGCTCTCAGTTTGGAGGCAAGATGAAACCGCTTGATGTGCGATCCAAGGATTCCGCGCGCATGCCGGTGACTGCCGGACTCGTGCTTGCGCTGCTCCTGATCGGGGCAGGTCTTGGCGCTGGTGTGTATCGTATCATCGCTAATTCATCCCCGGCGCTTTCGCCAACGGCGGGCGAAAGCGCGCCGCTACTCACGCGGAACGCAGGACGAATCATCGTTCCGGATGGCTCGCCGTTGCGCGACAAGTTGACAATCGATGCCATCGGCGCCCAGGTGATCCAACCCAATGTGGTCCTCCCGGCCGTCGTCGAGGCCGATCCTGCGCGCCTCGCTAAGGTTCTGCCGCCGCTGGCGGGGCGCATCACCCAGCTCAAAGTCCAACTTGGAGAGCAGGTTGAACGTGGCCAGCCGCTCGTCGTTCTCGACTCGCCCGACCTTGTGACGGCCTATGCCGACTATGAACGCGCCAAAGTACTCTTGGAATTGGCCGTCCAGAATCGCGACCGGCTGCGCGGGCTGGCAAAATCCGGCGGCGCAGCCACCAAGGATCTGCAACAGGCAGAATCCGATTATATTACGGCGGAGGTCGAGAAGCAGCGTGCCGAAATGCGTCTGAGGCAGATCGGCGTTGATCCCGACACGACCAACAAGTCCCGCACGGTCACAGTCGCGGCGCCGGTGTCGGGGAGCGTGATCGATCTCGCGGTTGCGCCCGGTGCTTTCTGGAACGATGCGACGGCGGCGTTGATGACGGTTGCGGATCTCAGCACGGTCTGGGTCACCGCCAACGTTCCGGAGAAGGATACATCGCTGGTGGCGAAAGGGCAGTTGGCCGATATCATGTTCGCCGCCTATCCGGGTGAGGTCTTCAAGGGCGAGGTCCTCTTTGTCAGCAATGTGCTCGACCTCGACACGCGTCGG
>Ga0126369_10000448_pt1 | contig 26985 bp, 20 predicted proteins | sample PanSoiMetaPlot_1_FD_109646 | JGI IMG/M metagenome (GOLD analysis project Ga0126369, IMG submission 109646) | Tropical forest soil microbial communities from Panama - MetaG Plot_1 | ecosystem: Environmental > Terrestrial > Soil > Tropical forest > Bulk soil | place: Panama | collected 2016-02-17
ACAGAGAATCGTCACGATTATGCGGTGCCGCCGCCGCGTGAAAATCTGCTGCCGCTGTTGAGTGAAAACGGTCTGGACGTGGTTTCGATTGGAAAGATCGCTTCGATTTATGACTCACAAGGCGTGACCCGGGAACTGACGGCCAAGAACAATGAGCAATCGATCGACCAGACAATCAAGTCGCTGAACGACGACACGCGCGGCATGATTTTTTCGAACCTGGTTGATTTCGACATGCTTTACGGACACCGGCGCGACACGGAAGGTTATGCGCGAGCGCTGGAGCATTTCGACGCGCGCTGGCCGGAAATTGAGAGCGCTATGAAAGAGGGCGACCTGTTGATGATCACGGCCGACCACGGCAACGATCCAACTTACCCCGGCACCGATCACACCCGCGAGTACGCGCCCTTGATCGTTTTTGGCAAGCAGGCGCGGGCCGGCGTAAATCTCGGCACGCGCGGATCGCTGGCCGACATCGGGCGCACCATCGCGGAGAATTTCCAGTTGAACTTACGCGCGGGTGAAAGTTTTCTGGGCCAATTGCTCAGCCCCTGAACCGGATGCGCTCAGTGAAGGCAATCCTGTTATGGGGTGGCGCCGTTCTGGCGCTGCTCGGGTTTTGCATCGGCGCCGCCACAGGCACAGACCAGTCGCAACCTGCGAGACCTTCCCGATTGGAACAACTCGATCACTGCGTTTGATTTTTCTCCCGACGGCCGCGTCCTCGCCATCGCCTGCGGATCTCGGGTCAACAATCGCGTCGAGCTTTGGGACACTCAATCAGGAACCTTGCGCCGGACGATCGCCGGCTTCGACGGACCGGTGCGATCGGTTTCCTTCTCGCCCGACGGCCGCACTGTAGTAACGGGCAGCAGTGGTCTTCATCCCCGCAAGATCTCGGAAAAAATCTCGCGACCCAACGGCGATCCCTTCACCGAATTGAAATGGTGGGATGCGCAAACCGGAGCGCGCCTTCTCTTTTATTCACACCTGGCTGAAGCCGGGTGTGAATGAAAACTGCTTTGTTGCTGAGTGCTGCTTTTGAGGCGAGCCCAAAGCCGGAAGGGAATCTCCGTTAGGCGTTTGGATCTTTCACCACGCCGATGAACGGCAGATTGCGATAGCGTTCGGCGAAATCGAGTCCGTATCCGACGACGAACTTGTCGGGAATTTTGAAACCCAGATAATCAATCGGCACTTCTTTTTCCCGCCGTTCAAATTTGTCGAGCAAAGCCGCCAACTTCACGCTGGCAGCGCCGCGCGATTTCAAATTCTGTAACAGGTAACTGAGCGTGAGCCCGGTGTCGACAATGTCTTCGACCACCACGATGTGCCGCCCTTCGATGGCCACATCCAGATCTTTGAGAATGCGGACCTCGCCGGAGGTGCGCATGCTCGCGCCGTAACTCGAGATGGCCATGAACTCGATGCCGAGCTGAATGTCCGCGGCGCGGATCAGGTCGCTGAGAAAGGTGCAGGCGCCTTTGAGCACACCGATCATCAAGGGGTTCTGTCCGGCGTAGTCGCGCGCGATATCGGCGCCCATTTCGCTGATCCGTTGTTGGATCTCTTCAGCCGTAATCAAGACATCAAGGTTGGGGTTGCTGAATTCAGACATGATGCGTGCTTCCGATGTTGCCATTGTTTGTAATTTCCTCCAAAGCGATAGGGGGCGGGTAACGGGTGTCGGGTGTCAGGTGTCAGGTGTCGGATGTCAGAAACCCATCACGTCCTGAATCTCGTACCACTGACCACTGACCACTGACCACTGACCACTGACCACTGACCACTGACCACTGCCCACTGCCCACTGCCCACTGCCCACGACCACTGACCCCGATTGCGCCCTCAACAATGCTGCGAGATACTATTGAAGCTCTCCATAGCTGGTCAAACGTAAAAAGCTCGTTGGTTGTTATATTTTCAAGTTCGCAGCTCAATTCCGAATACGATGAATAGATTAGTTACCAAGCACGTGCGGCTGAATCTGCCGCTGTGGCTCCGCGGGTTCGCGCTGTTGTTGGCCCTCGCAACGCCGGCGCTGAGTCAGCCGGCCGCGAAACCGCAGAGTTCGCCGTCGCCGACCGGGAGTCTTCCGGCGCGCGTCAGCGAAACGCAGATTGATTCGTCAATCAAAGATGACGCCGCCGTCGACCAGATGCTGGTGGCCTATGCCCCCAAGGTGCGTGAACTCGCCACGGTGATCGGCAAGCTGAAAGGCGATTTGCGCAAGGGCGGTGTCGGCGCCGGGTCAATGGGCAACTTCGTGACCGACGGCATTCTTTTCGAGGCGCGGCAAAAGCTGGGCAGCTCTGTAGCGCTGGCCGTTACCAACGCGGGCGGCTTGCGCAAGAACTCGATCGCCGAGGGCGACCTGCGACTCCAGGACATCTGGGAACTGCTGCCATTTGAGAATGCCCTGGTTGAATTCGATCTGACCGGCGAACAGTTGATGACCCTGCTCAAGCAGGTCGTTTCGCATCGCGATGCCCAGGCCGGCGCGCGCATCAAGTACGTCAACACCGCCGACAACCGGCCGCAACTTGAAAGCGCGCGGCTGTTGATTGACGGCAAGGAGCAGGAAATCGACCCCAACGAAACTTACAAAGTCATCTGTATCGATTATCTGTGGAAGCGCACAGCAAACGTCGAGTCTGATACGGAAGGCAATTATTCGGTGCTCGGCAAAGGAAAGAAGATCGAGCCGTTGGGTCTGACGATTCGCGATGCGATGGTTGATTACGTGAAGAAGGAAACCGCCGCGGGCCGCGACATCAAGTCGAATCTCGACAGCCGCTTCGTTTTGGATCAAGCGGGCTCAGCGAATCCGCCGGAGGCCAGGCATGATTAATCGCAGACGATTTTTGCAAACATCCCTGACCGGTGGAGTGGCGCTCGCGCTTCCGGGAGGCGTCTCGAACTTGATGTCTGCGCGGGCGTGGTCCGCTTTGAGCGATCCACTGCTGGAAGTTGCCGCCGGGGAAACGCTGATCACGATCCTGCACACGAACGACACCCACTCGCAGATTGATCCCATCGACGAACGGGACAAGCAATACGCGGGCAAGGGCGGGGTGGCGCGGCGCGCGACTCTGGTCAAGCGCGTGCGCAAGGAAAATCCGAACACGCTGATGATCGATGCGGGCGACGTCTTTCAGGGCACGCCTTACTTCAATTTCTATAAAGGTGAAGTTGAATACAAGGCCATGTCGTTGATTGGTTATGACGTGGTGACGCTGGGCAACCACGACTTTGATAATGGCGTCGCGGCGCTGGCCGCCGCCATGAAATTCGCCAACTTCGATTTTGTTTCGGCGAACTACGAGGTGCGCGGCACGCCGCTGGAAACGCGCGTGAAGCCTTATGCGGTGCGGACTTTCGGCGATGTGCGGGTCGGGCTTTTCGGTCTGGGCGTCAGTCCTGACAACCTGATCACGCCGCAGAATTTCCAGGGCGTGAAGTATCTGGACCCGGTGGAAATGACCCGCCGGGTAGTGCGCGCCCTGCGCGACCAGGAGAAGTGCAATCTGGTCGTGGGCATGTCGCACCTCGGTTATTATGCGAACCCGCGGGGGAACGAAATTGGCGATACGCAGGTGGCAGCTCAGGTCAGCGGCATCGACTTTATCGCGAGCGGCCACACGCACACCTTCATGGAAAAGCCGGTGGTGCAGAAAAATCCTGACGGCAAGGACACGATTGTCTTCCAGGTCGGCAAGAGCGGTATCTATGTGGGCCGCGTCGATTTCAGGATGAAGGGCGGACAGGTGGTGGCGTCCGCTGCGAAATTGCTTGATCTGCGAGACGAATCGCTGGCGTGATGTGTAGCGCGGCGGCCTGACGCCGCGTTCGTTTGGAAGGTTCGCGTTTACTGGCTGAACGCCGGACTCGAAATAGAAGCAAATACAACGCGCCCTCAATCCGGCGCACTCCAAAAAATGGCTGACGACGCAACCAGAGACAGAGTTCGGGCCCTGGTCAGAGATGTATTAAGCAAGACTCTACCGGAGGCGGCGCCCACCGTGTCCCCGAAGGCGGCGGGCAGTGGCCCGTCTCTAAACGAAGGGAAAGGTGTGAAGGTGGCACGCGACGAATCCGCCAAACTCGTCATCACCGAAGACGATGTGCGCGGCCTTGAGCGCGGCGAGGTGTTGCGGATTGCTGAAGGCGCGCGTTTGACGCCGCTGGCGGCCGATATTATTAACGAACGCGGCATCGAGATCGTGCGGCGCGTTTCGCGCGGCGGGTCGGCTCAACCTAAAACGATCGCGGTCGGCGCCGATCATGGCGGCTTTGCGATGAAAGAAGAATTGAAGAGTTTTCTCGCCGGCCTGGGACATCGCGTTAACGACTTCGGGACGAATTCTGAAAGCGCGGTTGACTATCCGGATTTTGCGCACGCCGTGGCCCGCGCCGTTTCGGATCATGCGGCCGACGTCGGCATTGTGATCGACGGCGCCGGCGTCGGCTCAGCCATGACGGCGAATAAAGTGCCGGGCGTGCGCGCCGCCGCGTGCTATTCCGTTGAGGTGGCCCGCAATTCGCGTGAACACAACGGCGCGAACGTCCTGACCCTCGGGAGCAAGACAATTACCAACGAGCAGATGCGCGAAATTGTCCGCGCCTGGCTGGCGACCGATCTCACCGAAGATCGTCACCGCAAGCGGGTGGGAAAGATCGAAGCGATCGAGCGGCAGTATCAAAGGTAGCGATCGGTAAGTACCACCTGCGTGAGCGAGTGGGTCGATGAGAAAACTTCGGCTTGCATCGTGATCTCCGCGGACGGACACTGGTCCAGTTTTGACTTCTGATTCACACCGTGGCTTTAGCCCGGTGTTCCGTGCGAGACAAATTAACCAGAAACCGTTTTGAACGTTTCCTTTCCAAAACTAGGCGCGACGACGCCGGGCTAAAGCACCGTCGTGAATGAAAGCTTTCCAACCTGAACCACTACCTTCGGACCCAGGCGGTATTGACTCTCCGGCTCACGTGCTAAAATCAGCAGGCATTATGCCCTATTCACACAACGGCGATTTTGAACAGTTAGTCGAGCAGATCACCGACGTGATTTACGCGCGGCTCAACGGCCAGGCGGACGATCAGGCGAAGATGTGCGGCTGCACGTCCGAGTGTTTTCACCGTTGTCCGGAGCGGATGCATCGGGTCGTCGATGCCGGCGCGGCGCGCATCGGTCTGGTGCTGGGCCAGACGGGCTCGGCGCGTGATTGGGCCAGCTTGATTGATCACACTTTGCTGAAACCGGATGCTTCGCAAACTGAAATCAAACACCTGTGCGAAGAGGCGGCGCAATATCACTTCGCCTCTGTCTGTGTAAATCCGACCTGGGTGCGGGCCTGCGCCTGTCATTTACAGGGGTCGGGCGTGCCGGTCTGCACGGTGATTGGTTTTCCGCTGGGCGCCACCTTGCCTGACGTCAAGGCTTACGAGGCGCGCCGCGCAATCATGGATGGCGCGCGCGAAGTCGACATGGTCATCAACGTGGGCGCGCTCAAGAGCGGTGACGACTGCCTGGTCGAACACGACATTCGGGCGGTGGTCGAAGTGGCCCATGAGTACGACGTTACCTGCAAAGTGATCATTGAAACGGCTTTGCTGAGCGATGATGAAAAAGTTCGCGCTTGCCAGGCGGCCAGGAATGCCGGCGCTGATTTCGTCAAGACTTCGACGGGCTTTTCGAAAGGCGGCGCGACGGTGGCAGACATTGCTTTGATGCGTCGCACGGTCGGTTCTGAGCTGGGGGTCAAAGCCTCAGGCGGCGTCAAGAGCATGGCAGATGCGCGCGCCATGGTCGAAGCGGGCGCCACCCGTATTGGGGCCAGCGTCGGGGTGAAGATCGCCCAGGAAGCCGCGGGCGTCAAAACGAACGGGCGCGGCGCCGCGGCGTATTAGCGGTTTTTCGAAAATTGAAAAGTGAAAAATGAAAATTGCAAATTGTTTTCATCTCCCCACGGTTCACCAGGTACCCGGCAGCGCGAAGTCTTCACCAGGTCGCAAATTGCGAATTTCATTTTTCAATTCGCAATTTGCCTTGTCCTGCTAATCCTGAACTCGCAGACAGACGGACAAACGCCCAAGCCCACGCCGCCGCCACCGCCGGATCAGGACGTTGACGTGATCCGGACTGAGACGGATCTCACAAATCTACTCTTCACCGCGACCGATCGGAACAATCGCTACATCACCACCCTCCAGCAGAATGACATCCGGGTGCTCGAGGACGGCGCGCCGCAGACGATCTTTACTTTTCAACGCGAAACCGATCGGCCGTTGGCGATTGCCTTTGTCATCGATGTCAGCATTTCAGAAGAACGCACGCTGCCGGATGAAAAATCGGCGGCCCGCACCTTCATTGAAAATGTTATTCGCTCGGACCGGGATCAAGCGGCGATCATTCCCTTCGAGGGTTACGCCCACATCGAGCAGGGGCTGACCCGCGACATGCTTTCGATCTATCACGCGCTCGAAAATGTGGAAGTTGCTTTCCCGGCGTACAACGGGACGGCGCCGGCGCTGGGCGCGACGATATCGGGGCCGGGAACGCTGGCGCCGCCGAAAGAAGGCACCACGGCGATTTGGGAATCGATCGCGGTCGCTTGCCGCAACGTGCTGGCCCGCAGTCTGCAACAGCGGCGCCGCGCGATCATCCTGCTCACCGACGGCCAGGACACCAGCAGCCGCATACCTCGTTCGACTGCCATTGATACGGCCATTCAGAGCGAGACGGTGATATATGCCATCGGCATCGGCGACAAAAAATACGACGGCATCAACCGCAAGGTGCTCGAAGAAATTACCGAGAAGACCGGCGGGCGCGCGTTCTTTCCGAAGAAGAGCACGGATATGGTGAGCGCTTTTCAGGAGATTGAGCAGGAACTTCGTTCGCAGTATCTCATCGCCTACAGTTCGACTAACAAGACGCACGACGGCAAGTTTCGTTCGATGAAGATCGAAGTCACGAACCCGGCGCTGGCGAAAGATAAATTGAACCTGAGATACCGGCCCGGTTATTTTGCCAAGAAGAATTGACTAGAGTTGCTGAAATTCTGCGGCTCTTACTTCGATCTCAAGCGACCGAAGTTGCGGCGCTACCGTTGCCACCGGAGGAGTGAAGTGGAGTTCAAGCGCGTCGCGGAGATTGTCGAGCGCCTCAGTTTCAGACTTTCCTTGGCTGGCAACATCGACCTCCACGCACTGGGCGATAAACCATCCATCTTCTTGCCAAATGCTGGCCGTGTATTTTTGTTTCATGGTGACCTTCGTCCACATCATACACTTTCAAACACCTGTCCAATAAGCAATCGAGAGCTTGAAACCGCTCGCCTCTTACCTATATCCTCAGCCCATCAATTATGCCTTCCAGACACAGCCTGCTCGCGGTGATCTTAGGTGGTGGTGCAGGCAGCCGCCTGTTTCCATTGACAGCGCAGCGGTCAAAGCCGGCGGTGCCGTTGGGCGGCAAGTATCGGTTGGTGGACGTGCCGATTTCGAATTGCATCAACTCCGACGTGATTCGGATGTTTGTATTAACGCAATTCAATTCTGCTTCGCTTAACCGGCATATCGCGACCACCTATCGCTTCTCACCATTTGCGGACGGATTTGTCGAGATACTCGCGGCGGAACAAACTCCGGAAAGGCCGGACTGGTTTCAGGGTACTGCGGATGCCGTCCGCCAGGTGTTGCCGCATATCCGCGACTGGCGCATCGACACGCTGCTGATTCTATCCGGTGACCATCTTTATCGGATGGACTACCGGAAATTTCTCAAACGGCATTTTGAAACGAACGCCGACATTACCGTCTCAGTGATTCCGATTCCGCCCGATTCCGCCAGTGAATTTGGCCTGCTGAAAGTCGACAACGCCGGGCGCATCGTCGAATTTCGCGAAAAGCCGAAAGGTGAGGCGCTGGAAGCGATGCGCGTCGATACCACGGCGCTCGGTTTGTCAGCGGACGAGGCGGCCAAGCGCCCCTTCCTCGCGTCGATGGGAATCTATGTTTTCAAGTACGACCGTTTGGAAGAACTGCTGGCCGAAGATAACTCGCGGCTCGACTTTGGCAAGGAAGTCATTCCCGGCAGCATCAGCAAATACAACGTGCAGGCGTATCTCTTCAACGACTACTGGGAAGACATCGGAACTATCGCGGCTTTTTATAAAGCCAATCTCGACATGACTTCGCCAATCCCCCCGTTTAACCTGTTCGATGCGGAGGCGCCGCTGTTCACGCGCGCGCGCTACCTGCCGCCTTCAAAGATCGATAACTGCGAGATCCGTGATTCGATCATCAGCGATGGTTGCATCATCATTGGCGCGAAGATCAATCGTTCGCTGATTGGTTTGCGCAGCCGGGTCGCCGAAGGCACCCAGATCGACGCGGCCTATATGATGGGCGCTGATTACTATCAAACTCTCGAAGACATGGTCGCGGATCGTAACGCCGGCCGCCCGCGCGTTGGGGTGGGTGAGAACACCGTTATCCGGCGCGCGATCATCGACAAGAATGCGCGCATCGGCAATAACGTGCGGTTGTTGAATGAAGCGGGAGTCGAGAACTTTGACGGGCCGGACGGAACCTACTACATCCGCGACCGGATCATCATCGTGCCGAAGAATGCGTTGATTTCTGACGGCACGGTGGTGTAGGCCTTTTTGGAGTGGGCCGCTTTTGATTTGTTCCGGGGCTACCCGGCTCTCATTGGCAAGCCCCGGAAGGCAAACTCCAAACGATACCATCCAAAGCGGCGTCAAGCCGCCGCAGTCCAAATTAGTGCCACTGCGTGCTGGAATAATCCTTCTTCAGGACGGGCGCTTTCGCCGGTTGCTGCGTAGAACTTTGCGCGCTTTGGTTTGCGCCCGGCTGGAATATGTAGCTGTCGCGGGTGCGCACCACCAGTTCCGGCCGATTGACGCGCACCCTGATGTTGCGGCGCTCGCCCGCATGCGGCGCGTTCTTGGGATAATAACCAAGACTGTATTGGCGGCGTAGTTCTTCGGCGACCGACTGGAACGCAACGTTCAGGTTTGTCTGTTCGGCATCATAAAGCCGCGCGCCGCTGACACGGGCCAGGTCGTGCAGATATTGATCGGCGATTTCGTATTCCGCGCGGGTCGTGCCGGTTCCGGGCCAGCCGCCGCCATTGCGTCCGCCGCCGCCGGGGTAGCCGCCGGGATAGGAGCCGCCGTTGAGAATCGCACCGAGAATATCGATGATGCTGCCGCCGCCGCGGTTATTGCCGGGATTATTTCGGCCGTTGCTGTTCGGCGAATTTCCGCCACCATTGCCATTCGGGTAATTGCCACCATTGCCGTTCGGGTAATTACCACCGGTCCCGTTCGGGTAGTTACCCCCGCTGCCATTCGGATAGTTGCCGCCGCCGCCTGGATAGTTGCGGCCGCCGCGCCGCGAACCGCCGCCGGGCCAGCCTCCGCCGCCGCCACCGCCACCGGGAAACCAGATACCCATGTCGGCCGAAGTGTCATATTCGACGGGATAGATCAGGGCGTCCGACTCTTCCGCGTCCTGCAGAGTGGTTTGAAAGCTTGCGTGCTTGCTGGTGGTGTCGACGCCGTCGGTGAATAACACAATCGCTTTACGGCCATCGATGTGGTTGAAGTACTGATTGAGGACCTGGTCCATAGCATCGTACAGACGCGTGCCTGAGCCGATGCGGGTTTGCAGGATCCAATTACGTAACGTGGCGCGGTCATTGGTGGGCTGCCGGTCGAGGCCGCGAATCTTATCGTCGAACGAAATGACGCCGACCTTGTCATCGGGACGCAGTTGATTCACGAAATCGATGGCCGCGTCCTGGATCTCTTCAACCTTATACCTGGTCGAGGCGCTGGTATCGATTACCAGTGCGACAGTGAACGGTTTCTCGGTCGACGCGAAGTAAGCGACCTTCTGCTCGACGTCATCTTCCCAGATCCGGAAGTTGTGTTTGGTGAGATCAGGGATGTATTTGCCGTCCCGGTCCATCACCGCCACGGGAATGCTGACCAGCGTGGTCTCAACTTTCACCACGTCGCCTTCGCCGACTTCTTCAGGCCCGGCGTCCTTCGGTTTCTGCGCCGCCGTCGGGTTCTGCTCATTCGGGTCGCGATTGGCGCCGCGCAAAACGGGCGGCGCCGGTGGCTTTCCCATTTGAGAGGTGGCCGGTCCCGGTGCGGTCGTTTGCGTTTGTGCCGGCTGGGCTGTTTGCTCTGGTGCCGGGTTTGGGTTTACGCGGCGGGGGCGCGTCTGTGAATTCGCCGCCGGCAAGAACACCAGGGTGATCGCGAAGGCTAAAGCGAGGGCAGTGTACTTCTTCATGGCTAACTCCTTGGAGAGACCGATTACCGCTACTGCGCGACGGGATGAAAAATTCATTGACGGGGTTTGATGCGTTTCATCCGGATAGAGGTTGTTACGCGACCGCCTTTTACGGACGCCAACCCGCCTGAACTGTTAAGAGGAGAGACTTTGTTGGGGAGAGAGAAACCAGCGACGAGGAGAAGATAGCACCGGCCGTCAATGACGGCAAGCTTGTCAGAAGCCCTGGATTACCTAGAGGTCAGGAAGGGGGCTTGCCCCCGCCCTTTCAGGTGCACTGGTGAGCCAAACTGGCCATTGATAGATAACCGCGGGGGCAAGCCGCCCTTCCGAAACTTGAGGTGACTTGGGGGCCGAGTTCTATTGTCCAGAAGCTAGATTGATCGCGTTCCAGATGAAGGGAAACGTGCCCCAGGTTTGACCGCGGTGCTGGGGGCGGAATGCGAACAGGACGATCCGGCCTTTGCCCATCGATACTTCTGCCAGGGCTATCTTGTCCTTGATCTTATCTTCGCCGCGTAACCAGCCGGAGCGAAGCACGCCCTCGCGGGCATAGCGGGCAATCACCTGTACCTTGTTATCAGTGGCTTCGAAGGCGGAACTATTAATGAAGTAGGCGTCGGTCTCCGGCAACATCGTGCGGGCGACCGGGTTGGCGGTATCGACGCTAATTCGCAGAATCGATCCCGGACAATAGAAATCTGAGGACCGTACCCCCGCCAAAACGTTTCGCAGCGGCAATTTCATTTGGCGGATAACTCCGGCACACGAGCCATCGAAACAAATGAGGGTGCCGCCCGATTCGACGAACCTCGCCAGGTTGGCGTAACCCTTGTCATTGATGCCGCGCGCGTTGTCCGCTTCCGCGGTCGGATCGGCGTCGGGCGCGAAGCGGCCCTGCTCAGACGGCAAGACGATCGCGTCGAAATTTGGGCGCGGGTCAGCATCGTTGATGCTCGTCTCGTTGAGCGACTTAAAGGGCACATTAAAGGTATCGAACACATAACGCGTCCAACCTTCGTCCATATTCCCCGTGCGGGTGTTTTGATAGACGGCGAGGCGAATGCCGGGTTTGATCGGATTGACGATTGGCGATTTGTCGCTGGTCCAGAGCGGCAAAGCGAGGTCCTTGCGCACGTCATTTTCGCTCTTGATAAGCGCGAGCTTTCTTTGACTTTCCGGTTCGGCGATCGATAGGAGTGCGGGCGCGTCAACTCCCATGGACATAGGCAGGGTCCACCCGGCCACGTCATAAGGTCGTTCAGCTTCACCGTTCGCGGTTGTGCGATCGGGATAGAGCTGCGGCTCGAACAGCGTGAGCACGTTCTGCCGATATGGTTGGTTGAGATAGATCAGATAGCTGCCGGCCGGGACCTCTCGGGGGCTGGTCTCTGGTTCCAGCACCACTCCTTTGAAACTGAGGTCAACGGGGCCTGAGGCGAAGGACCCGGTTTTTTTGATTACCTGGCGCGCATGGGTCGCGTGAAGCTCGTGATCGAGCCGATAGACTTCGACTCCTTGTTCGACCAGCGTGCCAATCATCTTCGCTATATTTTCATCGCGGCCCTGTCCGGCGGGAATCACATATGCAATTGGATCGGCGCTTGTCAGCGGCGCCAGACCGGCTTTGCCTAACTCATAAAAATTGCGGAGATAGTCGGCGCGGTAATTTGAGGCCAGCGACAGCACGGAATGGCAGGCAATCAGTTCCATCTGCATGATGTCATGCGGATGCCAGGCGCCGCCGGGCCAGGGATTCGGAAAATTTGTGGTGGCCACCATGGCGCTGCCCATGCCGCGCGTGCTTGATCGCATCAATTGCTCGCGGGTGACGTTGCTCGGACTCATGACCCGGGCGCTCGCGGCCTCGGTCAGAATGCCAACCGAGTTATGAAAGTAGGGCGCGGTGCGAAAGCCGCCGTGCCACCAGGTGTCATACAGAGCATTGGTGAGAATTCCTTTAAAGCCGGCGGCCGTCACATCGGCGGCCATCTTATGGCCAATCAAACCAACTTGCCTGAGGAGCAACGCGTCGATGTGCGGATTCGGCGGATCGTAAAAGGGCGGGACGAAGAAGCGCGAGCCGTTGGACCCCTGTTGATGAATATCGTAAACAATTTGCGGAAACCATTCTTTCCAAAACAGGCGGGTGATGTTTTTGGTCTCTTTCAGATCGAGCATGAACCAATCACGATTGTCGTCATGACCGGCGTAATAATGGTAAAGCTCGGGCGGACTGCTTCCTTCGGCGTTGGTGCCGAGGGTCTTGCGATAATGATTGGCGACTATGTCGACGCCGTCAGGGTTCGGCGAGGGAATCAGAATCAGAATCGTGTTGTGCAGAATCGCCAGGGTGTCCGGATCGTTTGCCGTCGCCAGGTTGTAGGCCAGCTGACTCGACATTTGCGAAGCCACGATTTCTGTCGAGTGGATCGAACACGAGATGGCCACCACGGTTTTGCCGTCTTGAATCAGTTGGTCGCGTTCGGCGTCGCCGGCGACCTTGCGCGGGTCGGCCAGTTTAGCCTGAATTGCTTTGTACTTGTCGAGATTGCGTATATTCTCGGGCGCGCTGATGAAGGCGGCAATCATCTGTCGTCCCAGGGTCGAGGTGCCGATGTTGACGACCTGAACGCGATCGCTGGCGTTATCGAGACGGGTAAAATAATCGGTGATCTGCTTCCAGTCGATGATGGTGCGATCGTCGCCGGGGTTGAAACCGAGAACTGATTTCGGCGAAGGGAGGGTGGCGGCGGTCGAGTTTGTTGCGCGCCGTTGTGCCTGAGCGCCGGCGGGCCACATTGCCACAGTTGCGATCAGGACCAACAGCAACATGAACATTGGGCCGCGCACACGGCTCTCTCCGGCGAAGCAATCTATTGACTCTTCACGATTAAGGCGACGATGCATTCCGATATCACCTCTCAAGAAACAGGTGGGCAATCTGAAACCAGCGCGGCGAAGTCTAGCACAAGACGTGGTCCGCACATCATCGGCGTTCTGTTCTTTGCCTGGTCCTGGTTTGTCGCCGGCGCGCTGCTGCTAATCTGCGCGCCGCAGGCGGTGCTGCTGGGAAGCATCTTCAGGCGGCAGAATTGGATTTACTGGTGGGCCAGTTGGGGCGCCCGCAACTGGCTGCGGCTGTCCGGCGTGAAGGTGTTGGTGCGCCGGCAGCAACCGCTCGACCCGCATCAACCCTGCGTTTTTGTTTCGAATCACCGCTCATATCTGGACGCGGCGCCGCTGTTTGCCTTCACCGGCCGGCGCGTGGGAGCGATCGCCAAAAAGGAATTGCTGAAGGCCCCGATCCTCGGTTACGCCATGGGCTTCGTCAACGTGATCGCCATCGATCGATCAAATCGCGAGCGGGCTGTCGAGACTATCAAGGTGGCCACCGATCGGCTGCGCTCCGGAGTTTCGTTTATGGTGTGTCCCGAAGGTACGCGTGCCCAGCCCGGCGAAATGCTCCCGTTTAAGAAGGGCGCCTTTCATATGGCGGTAGAGGCCGGCGTGCCCATCGTGCCCATCGCCTTAAGGAATTCAGATGTGCTGATGGGCAAGGGAACCGGCGAGGCCTGGCCGGGAACGATCGAGATGATCATGCTGCCGCCGGTCGATACGTCCTGGGTAAAGACCGACGAGGATTTGGAGACGCTGGTGCGGCAAGTTCAGCAGGTCATCATGCGCGAGCTCGGGGTTACCAAACTGGCGATGCGGAAAACCAAAACTACTGCGCCACAAAGTCGTACGTGAGTATTCCTGAAACCTTGACCGGCACTCCGTCGACGAGCATGGGCTTAAATTTTGCGCGCACTGCGGCTTTGACGGCCGCCTCCCGCAGTTCTTCAGGTCCGAACACGGCGACCGCCGTCATTACCTTTCCTGTTTCATCAACCAACACTTTCACCTGGACGGTGCCGGCCGCGTGGGTCTTTCGCGCCTCGTCAGGATAGATTGCCTTCGGTAGCTCCACCGCCCTGCCGTTCATAAAACCGCCTTCGGCAGGTTGTCTTTCCTCTGTCGCTTCGCCGGTTGGTTGTGGTTGGGTCGTGCTGGCCGCGGGTTGAGTCGTGGTCGCCGCCGGTTGATTCGGTGAGTTTGGCTGCGGCTGTGTTTGTGCTTGCGGCTTGGTGTCCGTTTCCGGCGCGTCACCCACTTCCGTGATGGTGACCTTGCCGTGGCCGACGACAAAATCCGTATACTTCACGCGCATCCGGATGCGGAAGTCACTGCCGTTATCGAAAACGAGATCGTCGTCGGCATAGACATATGTCGGAAACCAGTACTTGCCGTCAATCTGTTCCCGGTAGGTTTCCACGATGGGAAATTTATTCTGCTTGGTTTCCGGACCGGCTTTGCCTTTGGCTTTCACGATTTGCAGATCGTGATCGTCGACCCAGATGCGTCCCACGAAAACACGTTCTTTCGATTTAGGCGTCGGCATCACCTTGGGCGAGACCTCGAAGACGTAGAGATCAAGTTCATCTATTCGTTCTTTGCCGATGTATTTGAAATTGTAATTGGCCGCTTTTGAACCCTCGAGGGCAAACGGATTAACCCCGCCCAGGTCCTCCAAATCTTCATTCGTCATTTGGGCGGACTGCAAGCTGGGCATCGGAAAGAAATTGATCTTTTCGAAACGATTGCCCTTGTCATCGAAGGTGAAGTCAGAGACCCGGTGATATTCGCCGATGACCTGCCCGCCCATTCCGAGTTCCTGGATCAGCGCGTCACGCTTGAATGCGTATTGGTTCAAGGCCTGGCGGAACTGAGTTTCCCTGGCAGTGAATTTGCGGACGATGTCGTCAATTTGCGCCGGGCTTAGATTTGCCGCCCCCGTGGTGGTCGGGCCCTTACTATCGGCGCTGGTTTTATCCGCGATGGTTTTTTGTGCCAGGCCCAATGGGGCAATTATCAATAGCATTCCGGCGCAAAGCGCAAATCTCGTCAGACTTCGAACCATAGACGTCATTTCGATTCCTTCCGCGAAGGCAAGAGGCTTTGAATTCGCAATTATAGCAGTAGAAACCAGGTTAACAATTTCTCAGATGAGCGAAAGTGAAAGGTTGTTGCCAGCCGGGGGGAATAGAAGGCAGAGGTCGGAAGGCAGAGGGCAGAGGCCGGCGGTCAGAGGTCGGAAACACTAACAGATAATCCTCACAGCAATTCTGACGTCTGGTTTCTGATCTCTGACCTCCGCGCTTTAATCCGCTCGCCTTGGATGCACCTTTCGCGTAAGATGTATGGTTTGCGGTAAGGCACGAATTTTCATCTATGAGTGTCAGAAGCCCCGACCGTCAGGGAGGGCAGTTAACGCAAGTGGCCCCTTAACAGCCGGGCCTCTGACACCACCGCTTGATTCAGCAATGACCCAGGAAGCTATCGAAGTACGGGGCGCGCGCGTCAACAACCTCAAGAATATCTCGTTTTCCATCCCGATTAATCAGCTCACAGTCGTGACGGGCGTTAGCGGTTCCGGCAAGTCTTCATTGGCTTTCGACACGGTTTATGCCGAAGGGCAGCGGCGCTACGTTGAATCGCTGTCGGCCTATGCCCGCCAGTTCCTGGAGCGAATGGACAAGCCCGATGTCGACGAAGTCCGCGGAATCGCTCCCGCGATTGCCATCCGGCAGAAGAACTCCACCCGCAACCCGCGTTCGACGGTTTCGACCCAGACCGAAATTTACGATTACCTGCGGTTGCTGTTCGCGCGCATCGGCACGACTATCTGCCGAATTTGCGGCCGCGAAGTGCGGCGCGATTCGCCTGAATCAGCCGCCGACGAAGTTTTGCGCGAGCTGGCGGAAGGTACGCGCTTCTATGTGTTGTTTCCGGCCAGCGCCGGATTGGAAACGCCGGCAGCCGGACCGTCAGAGCGGGTGACCAACGACAACAGTTCGTCGGCGAAGACGCGGGGAGACAGTAAGTCTCCGCGCCGCCGGGCCTCGACAGCCGCGCGGCAGCACATTACCGCGCACCTGATGAGCCTGATGCAGCGCGGCTTCACCCGTCTGCTGGTCGAGGGCCGGCAACTGGATTTGGCCTCGCCTGATGATTACCAGCGCGACGATTTCGAGAACGTTTACGTATTGGTCGATCGGCTGGTGGCGCGAACAGACGTGCGACAGCGTCTGGTTGATTCATTCGAAACCTGCTTCCGTGAAGGCCATGGCCAGGCAATGGTTGAGTTGTGTGAAGGTATGCAGACATCGGCGCCTGGTGGAGAGGTGCGCACCCTGCGCTTCTCAGAGCGCTTCGAATGTAAATACGACGGCACGATCTATGCGACGCCTGAGCCCAGACTGTTCAGTTTCAATAATCCATTCGGCGCCTGCCCAACCTGCCAGGGGTTCGGCAACACGATCGGTCTCGATCTCGATCTGGTCATTCCAAATCCCGGACTGAATCTCAACGAAGGTGCGATCGAGCCCTGGACCAAGCCGCAGTACGAATGGGCCCAGGCGGAATTAAAGCGCTTCTGTAAAGCTGAACGCATTCCCATGAATGTGCCGTTCAACCAGCTCACGCGCCCGCAACAACGGGCGGTCGTCAACGGCAAAGGCGAATGGCGCGGCGTGCGCGGTTTCTTCGACTGGCTCGACACCAAGAAATACAAGTTGCACGTGCGCGTGTTTTTGTCGAAGTATCGCGGCTACACGCGTTGTCCCGATTGCGATGGCAGCCGCCTGCGCCAGGAAGCGCGCGACGTGCGCGTCGCCGACCGCACGCTGCCGGAGGTGTCGGCCTTATCAATTCGGGACGCGGCCAAATTTTTCGATGCCGTTGAATTGGCCCCGGAGCAGGCGGCGATCGCCGACCGGGTGCTGTTTGAGGTGCGGCGGCGGCTCAAATTCCTGGTCGAGGTCGGACTTGATTACCTGACGCTCGATCGGCTTGCCTCGACTTTGTCCGGCGGTGAAGCGCAGCGAATTCAACTGGCCACGAATCTCGGCTCGTCGCTGGTGGGCGCGCTTTACGTGCTGGACGAGCCGTCGATTGGTTTGCATCCGCGAGACAACGATCGGTTGATTCGTCTGCTGCAAAATCTGCGCGATATCGGCAACACCGTGCTGGTGGTCGAGCATGACGCCGAGATGATGCGCTCGGCCGACCACATTCTCGATATCGGTCCGGCAGCCGGCGAACTCGGCGGCCGCTTGATCTACGAAGGCGATTTCACCGGACTGTTCGATTCCTCGCAATCGCTTACCGGCCGTTATCTGCGCGGTGAAGCGGAGATCAAAGAGCCAAAGCATCGCCGGCCTTTACAACTGAAGCGTTTGAAAATTCGCGGCGCCGGCGAGCACAACCTGAAAGCGATCGACGTCGAATTTCCCCTGAATATGTTGGTTTGCGTGACCGGCGTTAGCGGTTCAGGGAAATCGACACTGATTCACGATTGTATTTATGCCGGGTTGAAAAAGGAGGCCGGCGACTGGCAGGGGCACGTCGGCGCATTCCAGAAAATAGAAGGCACGCAGCACGTCGATGAAGTGATTCTCGTCGATCAATCGCCGATTGGGCGCACACCGCGTTCGAATCCGGTGACCTACATCAAGGTTTACGATGCGATTCGCGAAGCCTTTGCGAATACCCGCGAAGCGCAGTCGCGCGGGTTCGATCCATCTCACTTCTCCTTCAACGTTCCCGGCGGCCGCTGCGAAGTTTGCCAGGGCGACGGCACGGTAACGGTGGAAATGCAGTTTCTCGCCGATGTCGAACTGGTTTGTGAAGAGTGCAAAGGCACGCGGTTCAAACAGCAGATACTGGATGTGCGCTATCGCGGCAGAAACATTCATGACGTGCTCGAGATGACGGTGCGCGAAGCAATCACCTTCTTTCGCGACGTCAACAAGATCACAAACCGTCTGCGGCTGCTCGACGACGTGGGGCTTGGATATCTCCGTCTGGGCCAATCGGCGACGACCTTGTCAGGCGGCGAAGCCCAGCGCGTGAAACTTGCCGCCCATTTGTCGAAACGGGCCGGCGCAAAAACTCTTTACATCTTTGATGAACCCACGACGGGACTGCACTTTGACGATATCAATAAACTGCTGGCGGCCTTTCGCGCGCTCATTGATGCGGGCGGGTCGCTGCTGGTGATTGAGCACAATCTGGACGTGATCAAGACCGCCGATTACGTGATCGATCTGGGACCTGAAGGCGGCGAAGCCGGCGGTCACATCGTCGCGACCGGCACGCCGGAAGAGATCATGCGGGCGCCCGAGTCCTACACCGGCAAGTACCTGCGTGAATATCTCGCGCGGTCCAACGGGAATATGCGGCTGGCATCCTAGCGGTGTCAGAGCAGGCTGGCGACGCCGATTGAAGAACATCATGACACTCAAAGAAAAAATCGTTTCTGACATGACTGCGGCGATGAAAGCGCAGGATGCCCCGCGCACCTCCACGCTGCGCATGATCAAGGCTGCGATCATGCATCGCGAGAAAGAGGGCGCCGGCGAGCTTACCGATGACGAGTTGATGAAGTTGCTGCGCTCGCAGACCAAACAGCGGCGCGATTCCGTCGAACAATATCAGAAGGCCGGCCGCCAGGACCTGGTTGATAAGGAGATGGCTGAGATTGCGGTGATTGAGGAGTATTTGCCGCAAGCGGCCTCGGAAGCCGAAATCGAACAAGCCGTCGCCGCGGCGATCGCGGAAACCGGCGCCACCTCAATCAAGGACATGGGCGGGGTTATGAAAGCCTCGCTGGCCAAACTCGCCGGGAAGAATGCCGATGGCAAGATCGTCAGCGAGACGGTAAAGAAGAAGCTGGCCGGCTAGTGTCGCAGTGCACGGCTGCGCTGGATTTGGTTCAATCACAGACTGAAGTCTGTGTTGCCATGAACAATCTAATTACCTGGTTCGATCGGGAATTCAGCCGGCTGGAAGATGATTGGCGTTCGTCCATCGCCCGGCTCGATGAGGCGACTCTCTATCGCGAAAGCGAGCAGCAGTTATGTCCCGGCGCTGAACAAATCCTGCGCAGCGCACGTATTGTCGAGCAGGTCTCGGGCGGGATCACCGCCAAGCTTTGGGACGATCCTTATGAATGGACGCTGCCCGAGACTCTCAGAACAAAAGATAAATTGATTGCGTATGTCGATGAGGTTCGCGCCGCACGCCTGCGGGCGTTCGAGTTCTTCAAAGACGACGGCGACTTGTTGAAAATGGCGATGGCGCCGAGCGGCCCGATGCAGCTCCAGGCCTTGTTGCTGGATGCGATGGTGCGGGCGCGTCATCATCAATCGCTGGCCATGGGTTATTTGAAATCGCCGGAAGCTTGCGCTGATTCTTCTCATCCAGATAATCTTCGTTCATAATTCGCCGTCACGACCGACTGAGGACTTCCCGAAATGTATTGCCCACGATGCGGCCAACAACAGGCAACTGATTCAATGCGCTTTTGTTCGCGTTGCGGTTTCGCCATGGAAGGCACAATGCAGCTGCTGGCCCACGGGGGAATATTGCCGGTCTATCAACCGCTCGGCGAAAAGACGGTTTCGCCGCGGCGCCGCGGAGTCAAACAAGGCGCGCTGATCATTTTGCTGGGCGTTTTGCTGGTGCCGATCCTCGGCGTATTCAGTGGTTACGCCCCCGGCCGCCTTTCGAATGTCTTCGAATTTTTCACCGCCATTTCCGCCCTGCTCTGTTTCCTGGGTGGGCCGCTGCGGATGTTGTTCGCGGCGATCTTTGAAGAGGGCGCGCCGTCGACCCACTTCACTCCGCCAATGAGTTACAAAATTCCGAACGCCATGCCCCCGGCGAGTGTTTCAGCTCTGCCGCCTGCGCCGGCCGCGAATCCGGTTAGTCAATGGCGCCGGCCCGACACCGGCGAGATGCAACCGAGAGCGAGCGTCACCGACAGCACCACGCAGCTGCTCGATCGCGAACCGCGGCACGAGTGAAACTTCCAACCTGCGTGGCCAACAGGAATGTCCGGAGATCAAGATCAATTCGAATCACCTCAGGTTGAGGATGAGGGTGGTGTGCCCGATCTGCCAATGCCGCTGCCGCGCGGGCAAGCCTCCCTTCCTGGCCCTGAGGTGATTGCGGATCGAGTTCCAACAGCCGGCGCCCTGGCTGATCGGTTGCGCGAGCGTATCAAGCGCGAGGGCCCAATCAGTTTTCATGACTGGATGGAGGCGGCGCTTTATGATCCTCAGGCGGGCTATTACTGCGTCGATCGGCAAAGACAGGGACGGCATGGAGATTACCGCACGGCTCCGGAGACGAGTCCGCTGTTTGCAGCCATATTCGCGACCTACTTTTCAAAGCTGTTCGCGGAGCTCAAACGGCCGCCCGGCTTCACAATTTTCGAGGCCGGCGCCGGCAGCGGACATTTTGCCTACGGCGTATTGGATAGCTTACGCCGGGACTCGCCTGAGATTTTCGCCGTCACGAATTATTTGATCGAAGAGATCAGTCCGGCAGCGCGCGCCCGCGCTACTGAACGGCTCGCGGAATTTGCCGGCCGCGTCACCTTCCATAATTTCGATGAAATTGAAAAACCCGTGCCGGCCGGCGTCATCTTCACCAATGAATTGATCGACGCCTTTCCGGTTCACCGCGTGGTCAGGCGCGAGGCCGGCGTGCGTGAACTCTACGTCGGATTGAACAGAGAGAGATTCGTCTGGGTTGAAGGGGACTTGGATGAATCCGTCGCCGGCTACTGCAATCGCATAAACCTGGAACTGCGTGAGGGCCAGATTGTTGAGATCAATCCGGCCGCTGACTGGTTCATCGAAAGGTGCGCTCGATTATTCGACCAAGGTTACGTCGTTACTGTCGACTACGGCGCAGAGCGGGCCGAACTGCTCGCGGCCCCGCACCGGTTGGCGGGAACGCTGCGCGGTTTTCGGCGTCATCGAATGTTGGACGATCCGCTGGCTCATCCGGGCGAGCAGGATCTCACCACCACTATTGACTGGACGCAGGTGTCGGAGGCGGGCCGGCGCGCCGGCTTGCGGACCTTGCGCCTGGACTCGCTCGATCGATTTCTGATGGAGGAAGGCTGCCGCCTGCTTGAGCGCGTCGCCAATTCTGCCGACGCGGCCGAGTCTGCCCGCCTGCTTACCAGCGCGCGTGAACTGGTGCTGCCCACCGGATTAGCCGCGTCTTTTCAAATCTGCGTCCAGCAGAAGATCTGAGCACTCCCGCTCCCGCAAAAGAAAATCATCGTTACTCCTAAAAAATTAGTTGACAAGGCTGATCGGGTGAGAGTATAAGTCCTAAACACTTAGGAGAACATCTCGAAATGGCGCGAACAAAGAGTGAGAATCTGACGCCTTTGGAATTGGAAATCATGCACGTGCTTTGGGCCGAGGGTCCGGCCAACGTGCAGACGGTGCAGCAGCGCCTGCCGCGCGAACTGGCCTACACCACGGTGCAGACCATGCTCAACATCCTGCATCGCAAAGGGAAGGTTAAACGCACCCTGCAAGACCGCGCCTATCTTTACCAGCCGGTCGTCAGCCGCAGCCAGGTCGTCGGTCAGCACATGAGCGACATTGTCGATCGGCTGTTCGGCGGCTCGGCTGAAAGTCTGGTGATGAGCCTGGTCGAGACCAAGCACCTGACCCCGAAAAAACTTGCGCGGTTGCAGAAACTCCTCGAAGAGAACGGTGAGGGAAAGCAATGAGGCTAATCGTGCAAATCGTGTTGACCTTCGTGGTTAACGCCCTGTGGCAGGGAATGCTGATTGTCGCCTGCGCGGCCCTGGGTGATTGGCTGCTGCGCCTGGTCAACCCGCGTTACCGCCATTGCCTTTGGGTGATCGCGCTGTTTGCCTTCCTGATAATCCCGGCGTTGAGTTGCTGGCCGTTGATGCAACGTCCGGCGGTGGCCGCCTCTGCGACACCGCTAGGTCCGATTCCGTTGGTGACCAGCAGAATAACTACGCCCGGCGTTGAAGACGTGAGCACGCGCCAGTTGTTGCCGGAGCCGGAGATTTTTCCGCGCCCTGCCGGGTCGCGTTCGATTCGGGTCGCCCAGTGGCTGGCCTTAGTCATCGCGAGCATCTATCTGCTGATCGTTTTGTGGCGGGCAGTCGCCTTACTGCGCGCCTGGCGCCGCACAAAGAAGATTATCGGGGCGGCGTTTGCCTGCACGTTTCCCGATTCAGTCCAGCTGTTGATTGAGCGCTGCCAGGCGGAAGCCGGAGTCACGTCCTGTCGTGTATTGTGCTCTGCCGACGTGGCTCTGCCGATCACCGTCGGCGTCATTGATCGAATCGTGATTTTGCCGCAGCGCTTCATGCGCGAAATTAATGTTGAGCTGCTTACTTCCGCTCTGGGTCATGAGCTCCAACACGTGGCGCGGCACGATTATCTGCTCAACCTGATTTACGAAGTGATCTATTTGCCGCTGTCGTTTCATCCGGCGGCGGCCTTTGCGCGCCGGCGCATCAGACACACGCGCGAGCTTTGCTGCGACGCCGCGGTCACGGCCGGCTCGATCTCGGCGGAGGCTTACGCCCGGTCGCTGGTGCGGCTGGTCGGGTCGGCGCCGCTGCTTCCTTTAGCCCCGGACACAACTATTGGCTTGAACGAATCAGACATCCTGGAGGTACGCATCATGGCATTACTTAAGAAGTCACACGTATCCTGGCGCCGTCGCACCTTGTTGCTCGTCGCTGCCGTAGTCCTTTTCTTGACGCCGTGCATCGGGGCGGCTCAGTTTGCTTTGACGGTCAGCACGCAAGATCCGGCGCAGGCCGGCGCGCGCCAGAAACTGGAAGCAAGTCAGGACGTCGCCCAAAAGCAAAAGGCGCTCATCGAACTCGAGCGGCAGGCTTCTGAGCTGAAAGAGAAGCTGGCCCAGGCGCCCGTCAGCATGCGACCAGAGATGGAAAAGCGTCTGCGCGAAGTGGAACAAAATCTGGTCGAACATCAGCGCAGCCTCGAGGAATCTCAGCGGAATCTTGATACGGACCGCATGAAGGCAATGCTCGCCCGGCAGTCCGATCAGGCCAGCGCCGATGCAATCAAGTTTGAATTAATGCGCAAGTTTGAGGCGGAGGCTGCTGCCCAGGGCGATCGGAAAGCCCGGGTGCTCAGTCACTCCGAAGCGCGTTACACCGACGATGCGCGCGCGCAGGGAATTGAAGGCAAGGTGGTACTTCGATTCACGGTCGATCACGACGGAATTCCGCAGAACATTGAAGTGAAGAAGTCTTTGTATCCGTCTTTGGACCAGGCATCGATCGAAGCGGTGCGCACCTGGAGATTCGAGCCGGCGATGAAGAATGGGCAAGTGGTTTCGATGGTGCTCGAAACCGAGATGAATTTCAGTCTCTACCAGGAGCCGCGCAAGGTCGAACTGCAACCGTTTATGCGCAGCGACAAAGAAGAACTTGACCGGAACCTGACTCAGGAGTTGAAGGTGCGCGCCGGTAATGAGGCCGGGCGGCGGGCCGAGCGCGAAGCGGAAGAGAAGCGGAATGCGATCCTGGCAGCCGCGGCCAGTATTTCCATGGACCATGCGATCCAGATTGCGACCAGTAAAGCGCCGGGCAAAGTCATTGAATGCAGCCTGGTCGGCGAACACTGGGAAGGCCCGGCGGAACTCGCCAAGCCGTCGCTGGTGCTTTATCACGTGGTCGTCCTCTCTGGGGATGCGACTCCGGTGAGAACTCACGTGCTCGTCAACGCCGTCGATGGCAGCGTCGTGAAGGTCAGTCAGGAAGAGAAACGCGAAGAAGAACTGACCGGTTGGGCGCTCTACCCAACGAGGAACGAGGCGAGGACGGAGGCGAGGGCCGAGGCTAAGATTCGCACCATCGAAGGCGGGGTCTTGAATGGCAAGGCCACGAGCATGCCCGCGCCGTCATATCCGGTCGTGGCTCGCGACGCGCATGCCGCCGGCTCGGTGAGCGTCCGAGTGGTAGTCGATGGCGACGGCAACGTCATTGAGGCCACGCCGGTGACAGGACATCCACTCTTAAGGTCCGCAGCCCTGGCCGCCGCGAGGGAAGCGAAGTTCGCGCCCACCCGGCTACAGGGCGAACCCGTGGCGGTGACCGGCGTGCTGGTCTACAACTTTGTCGCGCAGTGAGGCATTGCCTGCAATAAAGCTTTAGACGCCGCTCTCCGCGGCGATCTAAACCTGGGGAATAGGGCTCCTCCGGGTAAGAAAGGCGGTCGCAAGGCCGCCTTTCTGTTTTGCGCGATACTGCGGCGTGATAGAGTACGCCGGCTAGCGGATCGCTGATCGTTCCGCAGTCAGTGCCACCTGAGGCTGGTTGAACGTTAGACAGCAGTCAGTACCACCTGCGGTAGCGGGTGGGTGATCGGACAGCAGTATGATTTATTTCCGCTGGGCCTTGTGGATCCTTTTGTTGACGGGTTCTCTCGTCAGCGCCCAAACCTCAACTCCCGATTCGCAATCAAAGAAACCGCCGGCGAGCGTCGATCCGGAACTGCAACAGCGCCGCTCAGTCGCTTTGTCGGCGTTGCAATCGCTGGCCATCGACGCGCGCAGTTATCGTGACGAACCTTTGCGGGCGCTGGTGCAGGCGCGAATTGCCGACGCCCTTTGGGAGCAGGATCAGGAAGGATCGCGCGCGCTGTTTCGGCGCGCCTGGGATCTGGCGGAAGAGCTGGAGAAACATCCGGCCAGCAGGGCCCCGATGCCGGGACGCGCCCCAGCCGGTCGCACGCCGCCGCGAGCATCCGCGAATCTCCGTCGCGAGATTCTTCAGTTGGTCGCCAAACGCGATCGCAAGTTAGGCGAAGAATTCTTGAAACGAATGACGCCGAAAGATGAGGCGCGCAACGATAGTAATGCTACTTCAGGAACGTCGAACCTCTCGGCTGCGGAGATCGCTGAGCGCCTGAGGTTGGCGAATAGTTTTTTGGCGGAAGGCAATGTGTCACGCGCGCTGGAATTTGCAGATCCAGCGATGTCTCAGGTGAGCACCGGCACCGTCGGGTTTCTGATCGCGCTCTATGAAAAAGATGCGGCTGCAGCCGATCAGCGCTTTGCCGCATTGCTTACACTCGCCGTTGCCGATCCTTCCTCTGATGCAAACACGGTCTCCTTGCTGACTTCCTATGCGTTCACGCCTTCGATCTTTTTTGTGGTTTCACCCGGGGGCATTCCGTCCAGCAATTCCTTTCCTTCTCATCCGCCCCCGAATCTCTCTGCCGCCTTGCGCAAGCTTTTTTTTCAGACCGCTGCCAACATCCTTTTGCGGCCGCTCGCACAGATTGAGCAATCCTCGGCCGGGCGCTCCGGCACATATTTCATGGTTACGCGGCTGCTGCCTTTGTTTCAACAATTCGCGCCCGATTTGGCTCCGGCTTTGAGCGCCCAGCTCTCGGCGCTAGGGCCGGACGCTGGGCGTGCGACGGCAGAATACGGTGACCGGGCAGTGAATCGCGGCATGAATGGCGACGGTCAACTCCCTGCTTTTGAAGACGAATTGAAAGATCGATTGGACCGCGCCCGCACTTCCGATGAACGCGACCGTGCCTATGCCTTCGCGGCCATGGCTGCCGCCGGTCGTGGCGACGCGCGCGCCCACGACTACGTCGATAAGATCGAAGACACCGATACCCGTAGCGGCATACGGAAGTTTGTCGATTACAGCTTCATTCGCAGCTTGCTGCAGAAGAAGCGGGCCGATGATGCGCTGGTGTTGTTACGCAAAGGCGACTTGCCGCACAGCGTGCGGGCGCACGTTCTGACTGAGGCCGCAGGTTTGTTGAATGATAAAGATCGCGTGCGCGCGAATGATCTGCTGGAGGAAGCGTTGATTGAGTCGCGTCGCATTGACGCTGGCAGCGCCGACCGGGCCTATTGCCTGGTCGCGCTGCTGGCCCAGTTTTCCAAAACCAATAAGGCGCGCGTTTGGGAATTGCTAGGCGAGACCGTCAAAGCTGCGAACAACGTTGCCGAGTTTACCGGAGAGAACGGACAGACCACGCTGACGCTGGAAGGCAAATTCAGTATTCAGATGATGACGCAGCTTTGCGCGCCGGAGGATCTCGCGCAAGTCTTTGCCGGTTTGTCCGAAGCGGATTTTTATCAGGCGCTCGATGCGGCGCGCAACTTTAGCGGCGACGCGCCGCGAGCAGTGGCGATGATTTCAGTAGGACGAAAAATGTTTGAGCAGAAACGCGCCGAACCGCCATTGCCAACTGGTAACAATAGGTCTCCCGGCAAGCAGCCTCTTCCTCAACCGTGAATTGAGTGATTGATTTCAAGTGACCTCGGAAGTCTTCCGCTGAAATTCCGAAGTTGGCCGATTTCAGTAACCAGAGGACTCTTCGGCTTCGCCGCCGGCGGCTGAGCCGCCAGTACCAGGTTGGCGGAATCCGTCGCAGCAAGCTTCGCCGCAAATAGATGGGCAGAGCCTGAACATAGACGATGATATTCCGATTACCGGTAGTGTGACGTTTCTTAATCACCCCGCGGCTTGAGCCCGGTGTGCCGAGCACCATCACGGGATCGGAAACCGTTTAAACGGCAGTCATATAGTTGACTCACCTGATGCTCAGTGCGCGGAGCGCACGACAGCGTATAGCCTGGGGTGAATCCCGATTTATCGGGAGGAACCCCAGGGAATACGGACATTTCGGAACAATGAGCCCGCGGAGCGGGCGACAGCCCTGGCGGTGGGCGCTACGTTGACTGCAATGG
>Ga0126369_10000449_pt1 | contig 26936 bp, 29 predicted proteins | sample PanSoiMetaPlot_1_FD_109646 | JGI IMG/M metagenome (GOLD analysis project Ga0126369, IMG submission 109646) | Tropical forest soil microbial communities from Panama - MetaG Plot_1 | ecosystem: Environmental > Terrestrial > Soil > Tropical forest > Bulk soil | place: Panama | collected 2016-02-17
AGACGGAACTCGAACGGAGGACGGCCGCGGTCTCATCGAGCTGGTGACCCAGGTCTCCAAGGCCTTCCACCGCCGCACCACCGAGGAGATGCTGGGGATGCGGTGGAAGGAGTTCCTGGTCCTGTCCTACCTGCACGAGCATCCGGGAACGACGCAGCAGGAGCTCGGCGAGGTGATGCTGTTCGATTCCAACGCCGTGGTCCTGCTCCTGAACGAGCTCGAGGCGAGGGGCCTCTCGGTTCGGCGGCGCGACGCCGTGGACCGCCGGCGGCACGTCGTGGAGATCACCCCGAGCGGGCGCGACGCGGTCGCGAAGGGCGAGAAGGCCCGAGAGGCGATCGAAGACGAGGTGTTCGCGGGCCTCACCGCCGACGAACGGCGGACGCTTCGGCGGCTGCTGGTCCGCGCTCTGGAGGGTCAGGCGCGCCAGTTCTCCGCGCCGTCCGCTCGGACCTGACCTCCGGCTCCGCGCTGAAGCGGGGCCGACTTGCCCATTCGGTACCTTGTCAGGCGGTGCAGCCACTCGTTCGGACGGTCCTGCTCGTGGAAGGTGCCAGCGACCAGCGCGCGCTGGAGGCGCTGGCCAGGCGGCGCGGACGGAACCTCGATGCCGAGGGCATCTCCATCGTGCCGATGGGAGGCGCCACCAACATCGGCCACTTCCTGCGTCGCCTCGGCGCGCCTGGGCGCGATCTCCGCCTGGCGGGCCTGTGCGACGCCGGAGAAGAGGGCGACTTCCGCCGCAGCCTGGAGCAGGCCGGCCTCGGCTCCCCGCTCACCCGTTCCGATATGGAGCGACTGGGCTTCTACGTGTGCGTCGCGGACCTGGAGGACGAGCTCATCCGCGCGCTCGGCGTGCCTGCGGTGGAGCGCGTCATGGACGCCGCCGGCGAGCTGGAATCGTTCCGCAAGTTCCAGAAGCAGCCCGCGTGGCGGGGACGGGCGGGGGCGGAGCAGCTCCGCCGCTTCCTGGGCACGCACAGCGGCCGCAAGATCCAGACAGCGGCGCTGCTCGTGGACGCGCTCGATCTCGCCCGCGTGCCCCGGCCGCTGGACGGCGTTCTCGCGCACGTCTGAGACGCGCGTCGCCGCCGTCCACCAGCCGGGCGGTCCGTGCCGGCCAGGCGCCCAGCCGATCAGCTCGAAGTGACCCGCTCGTACGCCACCGGCGGGGTCGCGGTCACCGGCTTGTCGAGCCCTCCCAGCAGGAAGAACCACTTGAAGTGTTCTTCCATGTGCGTGGACTTCAGCAGGTCGAGAAGCTGTTCGGTCAGCTCGCCGTACGCGGTCATGAAGTGGTTGTCTGCGAACCGCTCGAACAACGCATCCCGCGCCTGCGCGACGTTCGTGTTGTGTTCGACCAGCCCCTGGCCGTCCACGTAGGCCTCCCGGACCTCGCACTCCGTGCCGTCCCTGCTGATGAACCAGTCGTAGCGCAGCGTTCGCGTGTCTTTCTCTCGCGTCAGTCGCAGGAGCTCAGCGGCCTGCTGGCGAAATCCCTCGGCCTGGCTCGCCCGCACCGTCAGGTGCGCACCGAGTTCCAGTGCCGGCTTCACCCCCGGGCTGGGCGCCCCGCTCCAGTACGAGGTCGGTTCGACGTCGAGGCCCTGGAGGAACCGGAACCATTTCACGGTCCTGCCCATCGGGCTCTGTTCGACCTTCTCGACGAGCCTCGGCGGCGGATCGCCGAAGACGCTGACCCGATGATCGTCCGCGAACTGGGAGAAGAGCACCTGCGTGATCTCGGCGGTGTTCGCCTTGTGCTCCATGAAGCCCTGCGCGTCGAGGTACTCCTCCCGGATCTCGCAACCTGTCCGATCTCGACTGAGAAACCAGTCGAACCGAAGGGTTCGGGCGTCCTTCTCCCTGGTCTGTCTGATGAACTCCGCCGCAAGGCCTGTGAACCCGTCCAGCCTTCCCTGACGGATGCTGCATCGAGCACTCAATTCCAGCCTGTTCATGTCCGCCTCCGTGTCTCGTTGGTGGTGCCGCTATCGCCAGCGCGCACCGATGGTCAACCCTGCTCAGACCTCCCTGGGGACGGCGCCCGTCAGCGAGAACACGAACCTCATCGCCCGATGTCCGCCATCGGAGGTCAGCCCGAACATCAGCGGGCAGCCGCCCGGGATCACGCTGATTCCCTGTTGCCGGCCGAAGTCGGTCGCTGCCGCGGAGACGCTCCCGGCGCCGGGGCCACGATGCATCCACACGTGCTGGATGCCGAGCTCCGCGCACTCGCGCATCGTCGCCTCGGCCGTCTCAGGTCTGGTTCCGATCACCACCGCGCCCACGCCGCCGGGGATCGACCGCAGGTCGTGGTAGCACCTGTCGCCCTCGACGCGGTCGGCCAGCGGATTGACGGCGAACACCTCATAGCCTCGCTCGCGTAGGCGGCGGTACACGACGTTGCTGCCATGGTCCTGTGGATTTCGCGATACGCCTGTGACCGCGATCCGCTTGTTTGCCAGGAAATCCGCGGCAGCCTCTTTGATTGGTCTGGTCCTGTTTGCCGTCTGCATTGATCGATACCTCACTGAACCGGCGACGATGCCGGTCGCCTCGACAGACGCACCCTGTGTGGTGCCCTCTAGCCACGACTACACCCTCCCCGACCGGTCGGCCAGGGTCGGAGGTCCCCCACGGCGAGTGTCGGATGTCCCCTCCGACCGCGGCCCGCCCCGGTCCCGCAGCCAGCGGGACCATCGGCCGTGGCCGCCGGGCGTCGGGCGGCGTTGTCTGGAGACGTGATCGGGATCCACACGCGAACCGGCCGCGTCGCCGCTCGGCCGCAGGCGCTCAGGTACGACGGACGGACGGGCCACGATGGACACGCACCGGAGGCATGAGTCCGGCGTGCGCCGCGAGGCCGGCCAGAAGGTGGAGCCGGTCCCGCCGCTCGAGGGCCGAGCGAAGCGCGCCGGAGATCCCGTGATCCCTGCGGATCCCGGGGGCCGCCTCCAGGTCCTCTCGACCGAGCACTGGAGCCTGCTCACGACCAGATCGCTCGCATACAGCGAGTCGTTCAGCCGTGTCGAGATGTTCCTCGCCCTGCTGACGGGAGCGGTCGTGGCGCTGGCCCTCCTGGCCCAGGTCGACCGCTATCACGAGGTGTTCACCCTGGCGGCCGTCCTGCTCCTCTCGGTGGTGCTGTTCGCGGGTCTCGCGACGGTCGGCCGGCTGACGACGCTGAACCAGGAGGACCTGCGCTGCGTCCTCGGTATGAACCGTCTGCGCCGCGCGTATCTCGACCTCTACCCGGAGCTGGAGGCATACTTCCTGGCCGGCAGCCACGACGACCTGCAGGGCGTGATGCTGACGATGAACATGGACATGGCGCCGGGTCGATGGAGGCCGGCGGACGCGCTGCACGGCCTGCAGACGCTCCCGGCGATGCTGGGCACGATCGTGGCGGCCGTTGCGGGAGTGCTGTCGGGCCTCGTGGCGAGCCGGCTCGGAGCCGGCGGGCTGCCTGCGGTCGCCCTCGCCTGCGGCGTCTTCTCCGGCTGCGCCGCGCTGCTGTGGCTCCTGACGAGGCGTTCCTTCGATGCGCTCGCGGCCCGGCTGCCCGCCCGGTTCCCGTCGGAGGAACCCGCCGCCCGCGGGCAGCCGTCGACGAGGACCGGCTGAGAAGGTGGCGCCAGCTCCGGACGCGACTCGGCAACCTCGAACACGCCCAGAGTGAGCGCTCGAGGGCCGGGCCGACGTTCAATTGCCTACGGCCGAGCTGGTGAGCCGTCGTCTCCCCGTGTCGGATCGCGACGCCGCGCCGGCCGGCCGGTCGACGACAGAGCGGTCTCCGCGACCGCCGAGCCATCACATGGGAGATCGATCAGCGTGAACCTGGTCACCGTGTTCGGGGTCGGCGCCCTGAGCTTCATGATGGTCATGTATGCGCTCGAGAGCCGCCATCGTGCCTTCGTGGCAGCGTTCGCGGTGGGGTGCGTCCTTTCGAGCGCATATGGCTTCCTGTCCGGCGCCTGGCCGTTCGGCGCGGTGGAGGCCATCTGGGCGCTCGTGGCCTGCCGGCGTTTCCTGGCAGCGCCGAGCGCCTGATGCCGGCCTGCAGTCAGTGGTCGCCAGGTTCGGCCGGCGAGCCGGGCCGTGCGACGCTCTGCCCGCCGGCACCTGCCCCTCGCGGTGCGCGAGGGGCAGGGGTCGCCGCCGTTGTTCAGTGACCAGCGGTGTGCGAGGACTGGCTCCTGGCGACCGCGCTGACGCACTCGCCGTGGAAGTCGCGGTCGGAGGCGGTGCCGTGGGCGCACGACTTCGCCGCCGCCGACACGGCGTCGCCGTGGGCGTCGTTGGACCCGGACTTCGAGTCGCTACTGCCCTCGGCGCTGCTGCGGCCGCTGGTCGAGTGCGTCGTCTCTTGCTCCGCCACGGCGCTGACACACGCGCCGTGGTCGCTGTGGACGCCCTTTGAACAGGACCCCGCCGCCGCCGAGACACTGTCGCCGTGCGAAACGCTGCCCACCAGGGCAGGGGCCGCCAGCGCCGTGCCTCCGCCGAGCGCGAGCACCGTGGCAGCTCCAGCGAGACAGATCCGTAGAGAAATCACTAGCCACTCCTTCGAACGGGCTCGACGAGCCCGGCTCATTGGACCGGGCACCGGCCCTCCTGACCAATGAACCCCCCAGGCCGCGAAAGTACGCCATGGGTGCAGAGCGGTTGCGCTACGGTGCCGCGAGCGTCACTCTCCGAAATCAGGGCCGAACTGGTTCGGCAGCCCGCGTGCGCCCGCCCGGTCCACCCTGATCGCCCACGCCGGGTGGATCTCCGCCCAGTTCTCCGCCGGACGTCCCTGGTAGAGCACTCGGTGAAGGATGTTCTTGTCGATGACATGCGGACCGGTCACGGTGATGTGGTCTCCTGGCGCAGGCGGGGCCGGCGTGATGAAGCCCCCTGCGTCTGCGTTGTTGTCTCGGAATGCGATTCCCTCCGGGTGCTGCGGGATGATCTCGACGACCAGGTGGGGCTCCGGGTGGCTGGCGCAAGTCTGAAGTGAGTTGGCGGGTCTCAGGAACGCCGCAAACTGCGGGTCGAGGCGGACGCGCAGGTGGACATCGCCGTCGGGTTCGGCTTGCAGGCAGTCCACCGTACCGGCCACGGTGCTGCAGCGATCGAGCACCTGCAGGCGCGCGGGAACGTAGACTCCGGCCAGCGGCGGACCGAACTTGCACTGGCCGACCTGGACGTCGAACTTCACGAAGGGGATCTGGACCCAGTAGTACGCTGTCACTGCCAGCGCGGCAGCGATGACCACGAGGCCGAGTGCCACGAGCCGGCCGGCTCCGCGCCTAGGCGCCGCGCGCGCTCGCCTCCCCATCCCCCATATGGAATCATCTCTGCCGGGGAAGCTCACCGCGGATGTGTTGAGATGAGGCCGTGTTCAAGTGCTTCGGCCCCGCTCACGTCTTCGCGGTGGCCGCTTCGCTTGCGGCGGTCTGGCCCGTGTGACTCACCCGGAGGTTCTCCAGGCCCTGCGGCGGGCCCGCGACCTGACCGACCGGGATTTCGCGCAGCCGCTGACGCTGGACGCGATGGCGGCGGCGGCTCGGCTCTCCAAGTTCCACTTCGCGCGCGCATTCGCAAGGGCCTACGGGGAGACGCCGCGCACCTATCTCACCCGTCGCCGGGTCGAGCGGGCCAAGGACCTCCTGCGCGCCGCCAACCTCACCATCACCGAGATCTGCTACTGCGTCGGTTTCGAGAGCGTGGGCTCGTTCAGCGCTCGGTTCAAGGAGCTGGTGGGCATGTCCCCCACGGAGTACCGCCGCTCGGCCGCCGGCGCTCCTCCGATCCCGGGCTGTTTCGTCCTGATGTGGACCCGGCCGCCGGCACCGTCACGAATGCGCAATCCGGAAGAAGCACCGCCGGCCGGCGCCGAGTAGCGTCTGGCCCATGCTCAAGAAGCTCTCGCACGTGAACGTGTTCGTCGAGGACCAGGACCGCGCCAAGGAGTTCTACACCGAGAAGCTCGGCTTCGAGGTGCGCAGTGACGCGACCATGGACGGCTTCCGCTGGCTCACGGTCGGCCCGAAGGACCAGCCCGACCTGAACATCCTGCTCGCCCGTCCCCAGCCCCCGATGTTCAACGAGGAGGACGCCGCGACCCTGCTCGGCCTGGTCGCCAAGGGCGTGATGGGTGCCGGGGTCATCGAAACCGATGACATCCATGGCGCCTACGAGGACCTGAAGGGCAAGGGCGTCACCTTCCTGCAGGAGCCGGCCGAGCGGCCCTACGGCATCGAGGCGCTGTTCCGCGACGACTCCGGCAACTGGTTCAGCCTCAACCAGCACAAGCGATTCGGGTGAGCGGGCGGTCGGCTGCCGCGTCGCTGCTCTACCCGACGGTGAGCGCGGGATCGCCGAGGCGGTGCGCCGCCTCGTGCGGTCCATCGCGCCCGAGGCGAGCCGCTGTTCATCCCCCCGCAGCCGCTGTGGCCAGCTCCCAGGCGTTTACCGGGGAGAGGGGTGCCATCCCGGTCAGCACCCGCACCACCTCCCGCGCGGCGAAGTCGCGCACGGTGCGCATCGACTCCTCGGAGTCCTCCTCCGTCCAGTTCATCCCCACGCGGAGGGCGTCGCCCTGGAAGTTGACCTCGCTCAGACGCTGGCTGCGAAGCTGCTTCCGGTCCAGAGCCACGGCTAGCGCCCTCCCGACCTGCCGGACGAGGAGGACTTACCTGGCGGTCCCTCGGACCCGGCGGGATATTCCTCCAGCGGGACCAGGCCCCGGGACCAGGCGGCCACGACCGGGTCCACGATCCGCCACGACTCCTCCGCCTCGTCGCCCCGGATCGAGAGCGTGGGGTCGGCGTTCAGCACGTCGAGCAGCAGGCGGCCGTATGCCGGCAGCACTGCCGGGAGCAGGCCCGCCCGCAGCGTCAGCGGCGTGAGACCGGGAGAAGGCCCCGGGCCCGTGCCGGTCAGTTCCAGGGTGAGCGTCTCGGGATCCAGGCCGAAGCGGAGCACGTTGGGCGCGGGGTCCGCCGCCTCGTCGAACGGCAGGTGCGGGACATGGCGAAAGCGCACGGCCACCTCGGCGCGATCCCTGCTCAGCGCCTTGCCCGTGCGCAGTCTGAAGGTGGTGCCGGACCAGCGCCAGCTCTCCAGCTCCAGCTCGACCTCCGCGAAGGTCTCCGTCCCCAGAGCGGGGTCGACACCCGGCTCGTCCCTGTAGGCCGGGACCCTGCGATCACCGATGCGCCCGGCCGCGTATCTCGCGCGACGGGTCTGGCGGGGGACGTCCTCCTCGCCGAGCGGCCGCACCGAACGCAGCACGTCGACCTTGCGGTCGCGCAGGTCGCGTTCGCTCGAGCTGACGGGCGGCTCCATCGCCACGAGGCACAGGAGCTGCAGCAGATGGTTCTGCACCATGTCCTTGAGTGCGCCGACGCCGTCGTAGTACCCCGCCCGCCCTTCCAGCGCGACCGTCTCGTCCCACACGATCTCGACCTCGTCGATATGGGCGCTGTTCCAGATCGGCTCGAGCAGGCGGTTGGCGAGCCTGGTGCCCACGATGTTCTGCACCGTGGTCTTGGCCAGGAAGTGGTCGACCCGGAAGACCGCGCGCTCGGGGAGGGTCTCGGCGAGGAGAGCGTTCAGCGCCACCGCCTCCTGCAGGCTCTCGCCGAAGGGCTTCTCGAGCGCGATCTGGCTTCCCGGCGGCAGGCCCGCATCGTGGAGTGCCGAGACGGCGGCGGGGAACACCGCCGGCGGGAGGGCCAGGTAGGCAGCGATCGGGGACCGGCCGCTGGTGAGGCCGGCGACGGCCGCGCGGTCCGTCGCGTCCGCCCTGCAGTACCGAGTCGAGGCCAGGACCGCGTCCACGGCGGCCGGAGGCAGGGCTCCTCCGTGGCGCGAGAGCTGTTCGGCCGCCCACGGCCGGAACTCCTGGTCGCTCCACTCGTCGCGCCCGGCCCCGATCAGTTCGAAGCCCTCAGGCAGCTTGCCGGCGGCCATGAGGGCGGCGACGCCGGGCAGCAGAAAGCGCGCGCTGAGGTCGCCGGTCGCGCCGAAGATCAAGAGACGGTCGATCATGACCGCCAGCCGGCCGCAGCCAGGGTCACGCCGCTGAAGATCACACCGATGTGGCTGAAGGCCTGCGGGAAGTTGCCCATGAACTCACCGGTCGATGGGTTGATCTGCTCCGACAGCAGCCCGGTGGGGCTGGCGCGGGCGCACAGCGACGCGTAGAGCTCCGCCGCCTCCTCCAGCCGGCCCTGCTGGGCCAGGTTGTCGACCAGCCAGAAGCTGCAGAGCAGAAATGCGCCCTCGTCGCCGGCGATGCCGTCGGGAGAATCGGTGTGCAGGTAGCGGTAGAGGAGCCCGTCACCCGCGGAGAGGCGCTCTGCGACGGCCCTGGTGGTCGCCACCATTCGTGGATGCTTGGCGGCGAGGACCTGGCGCAGGGGCAGCGCCAGGAGGCTGGCGTCGAGCGTGCCACCCCCGTCGAGGTGTTCGCTCAGGGTCTGCGCATCCTCGTCCCACGACCCGTCCACGATGAGCTCCCGCAGCCTGCCCGCCTCGGTCCGCCAGCCCTCGACCGGCCCTGGCAGCCCGAGGCGTTGGGCGATGGCGGCGGCCCGGTCCAGCGCGACCTGACACATCGCCGCCGAGTACGTGAAGACGCGGCCTTCACTGCGGACCTCCCAGATGCCCTGGTCGGGCTGCGTCCACGCGGTGCGGGCGGCATCCGCGAGGCCGGCTAGCCCCTCCCACAGGTGCGGTTCGATGGGGCCGCCGCCGCGAGACCACTGGTCCGCGCAGTCGAGGATCTCGCCATAGAGGTCGTGCTGGCGCTGGTCCGCGGCGCCGTTCCCCCAGCGCGCGGGCGCGGATCGCCGGTAGCCCTCCAGCTCCGGGTCCTCCGACTCGTCGGGCACCAACCGGCCGTCGAGTGTGTACATGATCCTGACCCGGGGCGACCCCACCCGCTCGAAGGCGTCGAGCACCCAGCCCAGGAAACCGTCTGCCTCCTCGACGAACCCGATGCGGCGCAGCGCGAACACCGCGAACGAGGCGTCGCGAATCCAGGTGTAGCGGTAGTCCCAGTTCCGCACGCCGCCGATGGGCGCCGGCAAGGAGGACGTCGCCGCCGCCAGGGCAGACCCGTAGACCCAACTGTCGAGCAGCTTGAGCGTGATCGCCGCCCGCCGTACGAGCGGCTCCTGGGGCCCGGCGTAGCTGAAGCCCCTCAACCAGCGGCGCCACGAGTCGATGGTCGCGCGGAGCATCCCCGCGGCGTCGAGCGCGTGGTGGCGGCGCGATCTCCCCCAGGACAGGACCAGGTCCAGACGCTCGCCCTGCTCCAGGTCGTAGGCGCCGTGCAGTCCGTCGAGCCGGCGGTTCGAGCGCAGGTGCAGATGGAGGTCGGGACGACCGGCGGCGCGGATCTGCAACCCGCCGAAGGCGGCAGCGGCGTCGCCTCCCCGGCGCGGCTCGACCGCAACCCGCAGCCGGGCCCCTCCCTCCAGTACGAGTGCAGAGCGGACGAGCTCGGCGCGATCGGCGGCGACCTCGTCGGCGATCTCGGCGCCGCCACGGAGCGCCAGGGCGTCGGTGATCTGGACCACCCCCGTCCGACAGCGCAGCTCGGTGATGAGGACTGCCGAGTCGGGTTCGTAGCGCTGCCTGGCCTCGATGAGCTCGTCAGGCGCGACGGTGAAGTGACCGCCGCGTGAGCAGTCCAGCAAGCCGCAGAAGAGCGGCTCCGAGTCGAAGTGGGGCACGCACATCCATTGGATGGCGCCGTCGAGACCCACGATCGCACACGTGGATCCGTCCCCGATGAGGCTCAGGTCCTCGAGAGGCAGGTAGCCGTCGCGGTGCCGGATGGGGCGGAACGGGGGATCGGTGTCGAGCATCGATCAGTGGAGTCGTTCGCCCCGTACGGTCTCCGGCCTCGCGGTCGGGACCGAAGTGTCGCCCATCGGTGACTCACCTCCTGATGCCGGGTCCACCCGCCGTCGCATGTCGGCCGTCGCCTCTGTCGACGGTAGTGGCCAGCCACCGCCCACCTGCCGAGGCGGTGGGCTGGCGTTGGACGAATCCCTCGCATGCATGGCTTGTCCACGGGTGGCCGAACAGGACCGGAGTGCTGCGCGGTGGCCTGCGTGATATGCCGCCATGTCACCTGCTCACTCGGGTCACGCCCCCGGCACCAGGCCCACGACGTCACCCGGGACCCCGAGGTCGTGCACTGCGTCGAGGGAGCCGAGGCGGACGTACGCAGCGTCTCCGTTCGCGGCCCGACCGCCCAGGGTGGTCGAGTCCAGCCATGCCTGGCCCACGAAGCCGGCTGGCAGCTCGGTCGTGCCGCCGCCGCGAACCGCCACGTATCGACCGTTCGTGATCGCCTCACCGGAGGGCGCCAGCCGCAGCGCGCCGGCACTGAACCCCTCCAGGCCCGGCCGCCAGAGCACGTCGCCGGCCGAGTCGCGGACCGTCACCTGGAGCTGCAGAGTGGTGCATGGAGCCAGGCCGGACGCCAGCACCCACGCGGCCGTGCAGTCACCCGCGAGCCGGCTGCCCGGCCGGCCGTCGTGGACGGTGAACAGCGGGCCGCCCGGCCAGGCGTTCTGCGTCGCGAGCGGCGCGCCCACCATGGCCACCGGGCCCGTCTCCGTCCACCCGACCGGAAAGACCGTCTGGAAGCCCGCTCCCTGCCGGTTGGGCCACGTCGCCGACTCAGCGTGCGTCAGCGTCTGCGTGGGACCGCCCGCCGTCGCCCACTCCAGGTCGAACCGCCACGTGCCCACCACGGGCGGCCACGGCATGCCGTTGGCCGCGCCCTTCGCCGGCACGCCGAGGACGCCGGCCAGCAACTGCCCGCCGTCGGTGCTGACGGCGAACCACGCTTCCTGCTGGTCGGGTGTCATAGCGAACGTGGCGACGGTGTCCCAGCCACCGGAAGGCCGCAGCAGGTGCACCGCGCCGTTCCCGTCCATGACGTAGACGCCGGAGCCGCCGACGGTGCCGTCGGGCTGCAGCACGTCCGCCACGTTGCCGAGGTACGGCGCGCGGCGTGGGAGGTACGCGGCCCTGGCCACTGTCCGGCCGTCCAGCGTGACCAGGTCGGCGGCACTCGCACCGAACCCGTCTCTGCCGCCTTCCAGCACTGCCACGAGCGGGCTGCTGGAGGGTTGCGGGACGAACCGGAACGTCAGGCTCGATTCGGTCCGCTCGACACTGGCGCATCCGGGCGCGGCCAGGCCGGCGCCCCAGCTGACCGTGCCCTCGAAGTCCCCCGATCTGACGTACCTCGCGGAGCAGGGAGCCGCTCGCGATCAGGTCCCGGTTCCCTGCGTTGTTGACCGTGTCGCCCCGGAAGCCGGTGAGCTGGATGGTCACGCCGGCCGTGCCCGCCACCACGATGGGCGCGCCGCTGGCATCCGCAGTGAACCGGGCGCTCGGCTGTGGATGCACGCGGAACGCGGGGGTCCCCTGGGCGAACCGCAGGGTGAAGGTGTCGCCTTCGACGGAAGCTGAGACGATCGCGGGGGTGCCGGCCGGCAGTCGGTCGGCGGGCGGCCACGATGAGGCGTCGCCCGACGCGGTGCACTGCGATGAGGCGGGAGGCGACCCGGCCGCGGTGGCGTCCTGACCCGGGACCTCCACCGAGGTGTCGGCGGACGGGGCGGGCGTGGGCGGCCGAGAGGCCGCCGCGTGCGTCACGGAACGCGTGCCGCAGCTTGCGGTGAGCAGGATGAACACGGCGGCCAACCCGACGCCGCGGACGAGATTCGAGAGGGTTGAGTTCATGCCGGTCAGATGCCGGGCGACCGCCTGATGTCGCAGCTCTGGGCATGGGAAGAATGTCCCGGTCCGGCACCGCAACAAAGCGGCTGCGGCGCGCATCCGCGATCCGTGCCGCTCGCTTGTGATCGCCACGTCGGCCGCCTGGCAGCGGCGCCGATGCCGCCGCAGGCCGCCGCCTTCGCGGTGCGTGTTCCGTTCCTCGCTTGTGACGGCTGTGGCGACTGGGACACCATCGGGCGATGACGCAAGCACAGGTCACGAAGATCGCCCAGCTGCTCCACGAGGCCGCCGAGACCCACCACATCGTCTACCGGATCGTCGATGGTGCGGACGACGACTGGGCGTCCTGGTACGCGGACTGGTTGGTGCGTCTCTCGGAGCTCCCCCGCTTGCTGGGCACGACGCCCGTGCGCAGCGAGCTGGTCTATGTGCTGGTCGGCCTCGACAAGGAGTATGTCGACCGGAAGCCCGCGGAGGCATGGGAGACGTACTACGCGCATGCGATCCTCCAGCGCTGGCAGGGAGCCGCTACGGGGTAAGTCGCCGCGACCAGGTCGAGGGGCAGCATTCGACGCCGGAGTTCGTCTGATCGCGACCGCTTGACAGACTCGTATCGCCCCGCATACCTTACTGATTGATCAGTAAGGTATGCCGGAGGATCTGTCAACTCGCCCCAGGCGCCGGGACGCCACGCGCTCCAGGCAGGCCATCCTCGACGCCGCCGAACGGCTCTTCGCCACCCGAGGCTACGAGTCGACGAAGATGGCCGAGATCGCCTCCGCCGCCGGGCTCTCGGTCGGCACCCCCGCCTACTTCTTCCGGTCGAAGGAGGAGTTGTACCGTGCCGTGCTGGGCCGCGCGTTCGAGGAAACCTCCAGACTGCTTCGCGCCCCCCGTATGGGCGAGGCAGCCTTCGAGGAGGTGCTGGAAGCGGGCGTCAACGCCTACATCGACTTCCTCGCCGAACGCCCCAACTTCGTCCGGCTGGTCGTCCGGGAATGCCTGGAAGGCGGCCGTTACCTCCAGGGGCTGCCGGAGCACCTGGCGGCGATCGGCGCGGCGCTGCCCCGACTGGTCGACGAGCGGGGCCGGGGCCGCCTGCGGAACGGGGTCGACCCGGCCCATCTCCTGCTCAGCGCGATCTCGCTCTGCTGGTTCCCCATGATCGCGGCGCCGCTGACGAGCGACCTCGGCTTCGAGATCGACTCGGCCGAGTTCCTGCGGGCTCGCAAGGAGCAGGTTACGGAGCTGCTGCTGCGGGGGGCGCTCAGCGGCCTCGGGCGCGGGCCATCGGCGGAGGAGGGGGAGGCCCCGGGATGACGGAAGGGAGATGAAGGTGTTCCTCGCGGGGGGATCAGGCGTCATCGGCCGGCGGCTCGTCCCCCAGCTGGTCGGCGCCGGTCACCAGGTCACCGCGACCACCAGGACGCCCGAAAAGGCGCAGCAGCTCCGCTCGCTCGGCGCGACGCCGGCAGTCCTGGACGCACTCGATGGCGAGGCGGTGACGGCTGCCATACGGGCGGCGGCGCCAGAGGTGGTGATGAACCAGCTCACGCGGCTGCCTCAGCGCTACAACCCGCGCAGGCTTCGTCCCTGGTTCACGGCGACCTCGCGCCTCCGTGTGGACGGGACCAGACACCTCCTCGCGGCAGCGCGCGAGGTTGGGGCCAGGCGCTTTGTCTTCCAGTCGGTCGCCTTCATGTACGCGCTGAGCGGCCCCGCAGTCGTGGTCGAAGACGCCCCGATGGCCACGGATGCGCCCGATCCATACGGCCCGGTCTTCCGCTCGACCTTGAAAGGCGAGCGGATGGCCCTCGAGGCGGACGGCATCGAGGGTGTCGTCCTCCGCTACGGACAGCTGTACGGCCCGGGCACCTACTTCGCTCCAGATGGCGACTTCGCCCGACAGGCTCGGCTGCGGTTGATGCCGATCGTGGGCGGCGGCGGCGGGGTGTTCTCCTTCCTGCACGTCGACGACGCCGCCCTGGCAGCGGTCTGCGCCATGACCCACGGACGCGGCGTGTACAACGTCGTCGATGACGATCCGGCGCCGGGACGGGACTGGATCCCGGTCTTCGCCCACGCGGTCGGAGCGCCGGCGCCGGTGAGGGTGCCCCGCTTGATGATCCGTCTGATTGCGGGTAGCTGGGCGACGGCGACGCTCACGGACAGCCGCGGCGCCTCCAACGCCCGTGCGAAGCAGGAACTGGACTGGCGGCCGCGCCATCCCAGCTGGCGTGAAGGGTTCTTTGCCCGCGATCCCGAGTGAACGAGGGCAGGCGATCCTGGCGGAGGCGGTCGACGTCTACCGAGAGGCTCTGGGTGGCCGGTTGGTGGGCGCGTACGCGCTGGGCAGCCTGGCCCACGGCGGCTTCAGCCCGCTGGTGAGTGACGTCGACCTCGGGTTGGTCCTCGCCGACCCGCCGCGCTCCTCGGACGCTGCCACGGTCGATGCCGCAGCCGCTGCGGTGCGGGACCGCGGCGGAGACCTGCGCAAGCGGCTCTCCGTGTTCTGGGGCGGCCTCCAGGGCCTGCGAGAGGGGCGCAGTGCCGGCCGCTTCCCTCCGGTGGACAGGCTCGACCTGATCGACAGCGGCCGGCTCCTCGCCGGCCAGGACGTACGGCCGGGCCTTGCGCGGCCAGACCTGGCCGAGCTGGTGGTCGGGGGTGCCGAGTTCGCTCTCGACCACCTCGGAGTTGATTCCGCCGTCCGTGAGATCCGCACGCCGCGGCTCCTCCTGGAGCACGGTTCGATCCACCTGACGAAGCTGGTGTTGTTCCCGGTCCGGTTGCTGTTCACCGCCGAGACTGGCCGGGTTGGCACAAACGAGGCGGCAGTCACCCGGCATCTCTCCGTAGCCCGTCCGGTCTCCGGCGAGCTGGTTCGGGCGGCCCTGGCCTGGCGGACTGTGCCGCCGGACCGTTCAGAGGCGCTAGCGCTGCTTTCCCACGGGATGACGCCGCTGTACGTGGCGTACATCCAGGACTACGTCTCCCGACTGTCGGCGCTGGGCCGTGGCGATCTCGCGCGTGCGTTCGAGGAGTGGAGCCGCCGTCTCACACGCTGACGCCCGACCGACGACGAGCGCGTCATACGGGCTCGGAAAGCGCAGCGATGAACGGCTCCCGAACTGCCGGGTCGCAGTGCAGGGCGACCAGCTCTCGCTTCCTCCGGTTGGGGAACCTGCCTCCCGGCACGTCGAATCCCTCGCCGCAGAGCAGCGGCATGTGATCGACCCCATCCCAGGGCATCCTCGGCGCGAACGTCACGTCCACGCGGAGGGGTTCCGGACCGGTGGCGACCGTCAGGTAGGTGTGCACGTCGACGAAGCCGGACTCGGGAACCGCGGCAGCCGCTCGCGTCCCGAAGACCTCGGCCGCCAGGGTTCGAGTCACCTGGAAGACGCGATGCCAGGTGCGCACCGGCCGCTCCGGCCAGCCCTCCGCGAGGAGCGTGCGCAGCAGCGCGTGCTTGCTGGAGCACGTACCGCGCCAGAGCGCGACCGTGTCATCCGGAGCGCTGTCCGGCGTGCGCCCGTACGGAATGCGGGCAACCGCGTTGACCACATCGATCCACGAGCAGTGGTCGTCGAGTCCGGCGCGGGCCCGGAACCGCTGCAGCTGCCCAGCCGCGTCGACGACCGCATCGGACAGCCTCCCCTCGGCCTCGCCGACCATGACGAGCTCACCATCCTGGTTGAGGAGCCTGCTCGTCAGGAGAGCGTCCCACCCGTGCCGTCCCCGGACCAGCTCGTCGACGCGGACCTCGGCGCGCACGCGCTCGCCGGCTCTGACCGGCAGCAGGAACTCCAGCCGCATCGTGCGGCCCAGGAACGAGAGATCGCCGCCCAATTTCGTCGGCACCGCGGCGACGAGGAGTCCCTGGGCGATCGCGGAGTCCGACAGATGATGGGCGCCACGATCGCCGGTCAGGTCAGCAAAGGCGGCGATGTCCTGCCGACTCAGCACTCGCTCGTGCACCAGCCTGGTGCCCACTCTCACTCGACGGTCGTAGACAGTTCCCATGGTTCGGTCACCTCATCCGGCCGGCCCGAGCTCGCAGGCGACGATCCGATAGCCGCAGTCGAGTTCGGCGAGCGGCCGGAGGGCCGCGTACCGGCGCTCCCATCTACCGGTGGCCAGATCCTGCCCGAGCCGATCCAGGCCCGGCTCGAGCTCGGCCCTGGTGAGCTGGGCGAAGCTGGAGATGTTGTTCCTGAGTCGCGCATCGAGGTACGACTCCGGACGCCGCCAGAAGGCGCCCAGGAATCCATCGGTGCAGTCCCAGGGAACGGGGACGCTCGAGCATTCGACGAGCCCGAGCGCTCTGAAGGCCCGCAGCGGAGGGAACCGCACACGATCGCGCGACCGAATCATCGGGAAGTAGTCCCTGGTCAGCCACCAACCAGGGAAGGCGGGGTCGCAGGTGAGGAACACCGCACGCCGGCTGGCAACGCGCCGGATCTCGGCCAATGCACGCTCCCGGTCGCTCCAGTGATGGACGGTGAGGACGGCCAGCGCGGCCTCGACGCTCGCGTCTCGGAGGGGGATCGCTTCAGCCGTGGCCTGGAGCGCGGCAGCCGCCCCTGGTGGGCGCTGCCGGATCATGGTCCGGGAGGGCTCGACGGCGATCACCAGACGGTCCCGCGGTTCGTATCCGCCGGCCCCCGCGCCGACGTTGACGACGGCGCGGGCGTCGCCCAGTGCGTGGAGGATCCGCGCGGCGATGCGGACGTCCGGCCGCCGGGTGACCGTGTACGTACGCCCGATGGTGTCGTAGCTCGCCTCGTTCACTGCTCGTCGTGCCGCCGGAGGCGGTCGACCGCCTCGCGGCGGTCACGAGTCCTGAACCGCATCGCTCAAGTCGCGGAGGGCAATGGCCCGGCGTCCGGCGCGCCCTGCCGGACTCCCTGACCGGCGCGCGCTCGCAGCTCGTCGGGAGCGTAGAGCAGCCAGTAGGCGTTCTGGGCGTGGCCCTCGACGCGTCTGCGGCACAGCTCGAGGAAGCGATCCTCGTCGGCCTCCTCGGTCGCGTGCACGAACACCTCCAGCACGTGCACCCCGGTGAGGACCTGGACCAGCATGATTCCCCGGGACGCCTCGTGGGCGCAGAGCTGGTCGATCTCGGCCGGACCGGGCATCCCACAGGCGATCGCGATCGAGCAACCGTCTTCGTCGACGAGTCGCCTGACCGCGACCGCCAGGTCCTTCATTCCGGGCACGGTGCGCCGCAGGACCTGGAAGCGATCGCCATGGCCGTCCAGTGTGGCCAGCTTCCGCTCCGCAACGGCGCCCATATCGATCCGAGCGAACATCGTGTCCGCCACACCGATTCGTTCCATGTCGTTCAGTCCCCTCCCGACGAGGCCGCTCATCGATGACTCCGACGGGTGACGGCAGCGAGCGCGGCCCAGGCCGCGTCCGGCAGCACCGCGCCGGCCTGGTGGATCGTGCTGGTGCCGCCACCGGACAGCCAGCCACGCGCAAACTGCTGAGCGGGTCCGAGCCAGATGGCCGTGGCCAGGTCGATGGGGAGGTCCATCAGCTCCGCGGCGCCGACACGGTCCGCCCACGTACGCACCTCGGCGAAGAGGTGCCGGTTGAGCTCCGCCAGGTCGTCGTTGGTGCGACTCGGAAGCTCCACCTGTCCGTAGTTGAAGAGGAAGCGGGCCGCATCGCGGTGGCTCTCGACCCAGTCCAGGTGGTATCGCACGGTCGCCCTCACGCCGGTCGCGGCCTGGTCGTGCCTGCGGAGCGCGGCGAGGAAGCCGGCCTGGTACTCCGAGATCGTTTCCAGATACAGCGTGGCCGCGATGCCATCCTTCCCTCCGCGGAAGTGGTGGTAGATGCTGCCAATGCTGGCGCCCGACCGCTCGCGGATGTCGTCGATGGTCGTCACGCCCACGCCGCGCTCCACGAACAGCGCCAGCGCCGCACCGAGGATGTCGCGCCTGCGCGCGCGCGTCGCGGCCTGTCGGACGGCGAACATCGAGGATTATTCTAGAATCTTTCTCTATTCGCGGTGACCGGCATCACCACCCTGGTCGTTCTCTGCCGCGACGATGCGCCCGACGTTGTCGAACATCGCCTCGATCACGAGGTCGTGGACGGGCTCGATCTGGTTGCGCCAGACGGCTTCACCGGCCCCCGTCGCCTCGCCGTCGATCGTGTGCCGGAGCACCGTGCCGGCCTGGACGCGCTCGACCTCGAACCAGTGCTCGCCGCGGAACTCCGGCGGGCTGACGACACGGAAAGCCCGGACCGCGCCCGGACGATCGAATTCCCGCCAGCGCATCGTCGGAACGCGGAGCTCCGCGCCCTCCGGGCGCGGAGCCGGCGCGATCTGTGTGGGCCAGATCGCCCCGAAGTCCGCAACCAGCGCGGCCAGCCGCTCCGGGGTTGCGCCGAATCTCCTCTCGTGAACGCTTGCCACCTTCACCATGGTCTGCAGGCTCCTTCGTGTAACTGACTGATCAATCAGTAAGTTACGATCGGACGTGGCAGCCTGTCAAGCGGATGGCAATCGTCATGAGCCAGGCGACTCCGCGTGAGATGCCCGCCACCGCTGGGAGCTGCGGCATGGTCGGCCCGCAGCTGAGATCGGAGCTCACGGCCCGCCGGAGTCACGTGGTGCCGCGTCGTGCCCGAGTACGCTTCAGCCGGTAGGTACGACCACCGCCGTCGCCAGCCGCTCGTGAACGAGACGGACGGCCATCGCCCCCTCGCCAACCGCCGTCGCTACCCGCTTGATGGATCCATGGCGGGCGTCGCCGGCACAGAAGACACCGGGGCGGCTGGTCTCCAGGAGGAGCGGGTGCCAGGACGCGTCAGGCTTGACGTCCTGCCCAGTCAGGAGGAACCCGTCCTCGTCCCTCTGTAGCTCATCGCCCACCCAGTCCGTATTCGGCTCCGCGCCAATGAAGGAGAACAGCCCGCTCACCTGCAAGGTGTGCGGTTCGCCCTCACCGGTGCCCAGGGTGATCGCGGCGAGCGGCCCATGGCCGTGGAGAGCGCGCACGGAGCAACCAGTGCGCACCCTGATGCGCGGTTCCTTCTCGATTTCATTGATCAGGTATCGCGACATGGAATCCGCCAATGAACGACCCCGGACCAGGTGGAACACTTCCAGTCCCTTGCTCGCGAGAAAGACCGACGCCTGACCAGCAGAGTTTCCGCCACCGACGACCGCCACGGCCCCGGTGCAGCGCTGTGCCTCCACCGGCGTGGCGGCATAGAAAACGCCCGCGCCCTCGAATTCCGCAAGCCGCTCTGCGGGCAGGCGGCGATAGCGTGCCCCGGTTGCGATCACCGCAGTGCGCGCCCTGATCCGGCGGCCGTCGAGCAGCTCCACGCAATGAGTGCCGTCTTCCCACCTGATACAACGAGCTTCAGAGCCGACGATGATGCCGGCCGAGAACTTCTGCGCCTGCAACGCTGCCCGCGTCGCCAGTTCCTGCCCGGACAGTCCGGCAGGGAAGCCCAGGTAATTCTCGATCCTCGTCGAGGTGCCGGCCTGGCCGCCAATCGCCACTGACTCGACGATGACGGTCGAGAGCCCCTCCGACCCGCCATACACAGCGGCCGCAAGGCCGGCCGGACCGCCGCCCACGACCAGGAGGTCGTGTACCTCGTCCGCGCGGGAGCCTGGCGTCGTTCGCACTCCGAACACGGCCGCCAGTTCGAGTGACGAAGGATTCCTCAGGATCGGGTGGCCGGCGACCAGCACGAGGGGGGTGTCGCTCGCGTCGAAGCCGAAGTTCTCCAGCAGTGTTTCTGCGCGAGGATCACTTTCGAGGTCGATCCAGGTCGCAGTCACGCGGTTGCGCGACAGGAAGTCCTGGACCCGGCGCGACTCAGCGCTGAAGCGGGATCCGATTACTTTGGGACCCGTGCCGAGTCGCATCAGCAGCGAGTGACGCAGCATGAACGCGCGCAGCAGCGCCTCGCTGATCGCAACGTCCTCGCCGACGACCAGGCGCAGGCGTTCGATTGGAATACGAATGACCACGGAGGCCTCGGTAGCTGTCGTCGTGACGTAGGCGCCCTCGCCGGTGAGCAGGCTCATCACTCCGACGAACTGGCCGGGTTGGAACAGGTAGTTGACGGGGTCGGCGTTGGGGCCGTAATGGGCCACTGCCTCGATCTCTCCGTCGACGACGACCGTCAGGTCGGGGTCCGAGTCGCCTTCACGGAAGAGCACCTGCCCTGGCGCAACCTTGCTCTCGGTCCCGTACGCACGGAGCTTGGCGATCTGGCCCTCATCGAGGAATGGGAACGCGCCCGCGAACTCCGCGGCGGCCGCCTGCCCAGCGCCGATCCGCTCGAGTGCAACCTCGATCGGGACTGGCGGTCGCGCCCCGCTCTCCGAAGGGAGGTCCGCCTCGGTACTCAACGAACAACCATCGATGTCCGGTGGAGGATACCGTAGGACACGGGCCTGAACAATGTCGACACACGGGTCGTCCATGCTCAACGTCTCGACCTCGGACCCGTCGGCGGAACTCGGGATCAGAACGCGACCGGCAGCGCGTCCAGGCTCGGGTTGTTGAGCGTGACGTGCCAGGTGATGGCCTCGAGGGGGACAGCGAGTCGCAGGTCGGGCATGCGCCGGAGCAGGGTCGTAAACGCGATGTCTCCCTCCAGCCGCGCCAGCGGCGCCCCCAGGCACGCGTGGATGCCGTGCCCGAAGGCCAGGTTCCGGCCCTGCGTGCGCCCGACGTCCAGCTCTTCCGGCTCCGTGAACAGGGTCTCGTCGTGGTTCGCCGAGAGGAGCGCGACGACGACGAGGTCGCCCTTCTCGATCCGCTGGCCGGCGATCTCGACGTCAACCGTGGCGAAGCGCGGCCCCGTCGTCGAGGCCGGCCCATTGAGGCGCAGCATTTCCTCAACGGCCGAGGGAATGAGACCGGGATTCGCACTGAGCGTCGCGAGCTGGTCGGGATGTTCCAGCAGCATCAGGGTGCCGGTGGCGATCAGGTGCGAGGTCGTCTCGTGGCCAGCGAAGATCAGCAGCGTGATCATCGAGAGCAGTTCGACCTCGCTGAGCCGATCCCCCTCCGCTTCGATTGCGACCAGCCGGCTGACCAGGTCGCCGGCGGGATGCAGGCGCTTCTCCGCCACCAGCTGGGCCGCGTACTCCACGAAGGCTCGCATGGGCGCCGATATTCCTTCCTGCCGCCTGCCCAGGCTGCTCGCGAGCGCCCCTGACCAGGCTCGGACCTGCGCCCGGTCTTCGGGTGGAACGCCCAGCATGTCCGAGATGACGTTGATGGGCAGTGGAAGGGCGTAGTCCTCGACGACGTCCATCCGGCCCTGACGTTGGACCCTGTCGAGCAGCTCGTCAGCGATCGCCTGCACGCGGGGCCGCAGGCCCTCCATGTACCTGGGCGTGAAGGCCTTCGACACCAGCCCGCGCAGGCGCCGGTGATCGGGCTCGTCGACCGTGAGCATCGAGCCCTGGCTGAAGAAGCCGGTGGTGTCGGCGCTGCCGGAGACGGCTTGCCCGAAGGCACGTCCGACACCCACGGACCTCGGGTCGACCGTGAAGCGGGCGCTGTCCTTGAGAACCTGCATGGCCTCTTCCATACGCGTGACCACCCACGCCCGACCGCGTGCTCCCCCGGTCGCTCCCGAGAGCGGAACCACGGCTCCGATAGACCGCAGCCGCGCATACAGCGAGAACGGCCGGGCGCCGTGCTCACCGGTGAACAGGCTGAACGCCCCCACGTCGACGGACCCGTCCGGCGTGCTCATCACGCGGCCTCCTCCCCATTCTGTAGCAGCATGCCGCGGGCCCTCGCCGCAGCCTCGCACCAACCATACGATTTCTGCCACCTTGCGCCGCCCAAACACGGAGTGCCAGGCACAGCCGGGGGGACGACCAGCCGCACGTCTGCGCGTTCTTCTATCGGGAGGTAGTTGAACTCAGGACGAGCACCAGCAATCGGAAGACGGACTGGGACCTCGAGGTGCAGCTGCTGCAGATGATCACCTGAGACCGCAAGGCCGGGTGTGGACGCTGTTCAACCTGACAGCCCGAAGCCGGCCGCTTTCATGTTGCCCTCGAAGCGATCCAGATAGGGCTGCAGCATCGCGCGCTCCTCGCTCTCGATCTGGACCGGATCGATATTGTCGACAGCGGCAGAGTCGGAGTTGAACTTGGCGAGGGCGGCCTTCGTCCGATTGGCGTCGTGAGCCTGGGTGGCCAGCAGAACGGCCTTCTCGTCAGCAACAACAGCCGCGACGGCCCTGGAGATCGCGACTTCGTGAGGAGGAATGTCCCGCGGCTGCACGGCTTGCATCATCGTCTGGACCTTGGGGTCGAGCGTTGTGAACATCGCCAGGCTACCTGCGACGTCACCAGCTTTCACCCGATTGCCGAGTGTGGTGTAGTCGCTCATCACGTCCATGAATGCCGCCGTGGCGTGCATCTCATCGCGCTGGACGCCGAGGCCCGCGTCCGCGGCGTCAAGAGCCGCGATCATCGACTCCACTCGGCGCTGAGGCTGGTCGAGATTCGAACGAAACGGTGCCATCAGGGGGTTCTGGGCCGTGGCCCGGAGCGCACCGTCAGCGCTGCTCAGGCCGGCCCGGTCCGACCGTATCTCCGCTCGGGCCTGGTCCTCTCTGGCGACGTACGAGTCCGCCGACTGCTTGATCTGAGCGAAGCTGGCGCTGGAACCGGCGCCGAGCGGCGGAGCGCTCGATGTGAGCTTGAGCACGCGGTCGTAGTCCAGCGCGTGCTTCCCGGCGCTCTGCAGTGCCACGTTCGCGACGCTCCTGGCGTCACCGGTCACCAGCACCCCATGGCCGACGAAGTACGAGACTCCAGCCACGACGATGACTGCCGCAACGGCAATCGCAAGCACCTTCCCCATGATCGCCAGGTCCCCCCTTTCAGACGCGACAGGAGCCGTGAGACTGCCAGATCCGCCTGCGCCATGTCAAGGTCCGCCGGCACCGCAGGCAGGCGTCCGCCGCGCCGGTCTGCGGCCCGGATCGACCACGTGGGGGATCAACGTCGCCAGCGCCGGCCCGGTCAGATGGCCCGACCTGCGGCCAGCAAACTGGTAAGGCGCCTTCCCGAACGCAAATGAGCCCATTGACACCGGCGTCTCAGGACTCGACCATTGGGGCGCTCAGTTCGTCCGGGCCAGGGCCAGGGGGGTTCCACGGAAAGCCGGAGCTCGAACAGCTGGAGCGGTCGGGGCAATACCTACCAGACAATGAGGATGCGCAAGCCATGACGGGCACTGGTCACAGTCGATTCTCGCTTCTCGCCGGCTGGTTTGCCTACGCGAGTGGCGTCGTGGCCATTAGCGGCCTCATTCCCTTTGTCATCTTCCCCTTTGGATTGAACATTCCGCGACTCAACGATACCGCGGCGATCGCACAGTATCTCCTGGCGCTGCCGATCGTACTTGCACTTCATCGATCCGTACGGGTTCACGCACGGATCCGCAGCTGGTTGGCCACGCTCAGCGCAATCGTGGGGATTGTTGGCGTGGCAGTTGTTCAGGTACTCTGGCTCCTCGAGTGGCTTGGCCTGCCAACCTATTACATTCTCATCGGGACTGCGATCCTTCTCGTCGATGTGTGGCTCGTGATCACCGGGTACTGTCTGAGGCGTTCTCACGGACCCTTACGGCAGAGCCTCTTGATGAGCATCCTCGCCGCGACCTACTTCGGTTATCCGATCTGGGCGATCTGGCTGGGCCGACTGCTCCTGGCAGACGAGCTGACAAGAGCCGGGCCGGCCGCGAAGGCAGAACTCGCATGAGAACCGGCAGCTCCCCACTCGCCCGCCTCGCGCTCCTCGCCGGTGCAGTCGGACCCCCACTCTTTGTCCTGGTCTTCCTCGTCGACGGCCTGGTGCACCCCGCGTACAACGCGGTGACGGACTTCGTCAGCGAGCTGAGCAGGGGTGAGCTCGGTTGGCTGCAGATCCTCAATTTCGTCGTCTTCGGGGCCGCGATGATCGTCTTCGCTGCCGGCATCCGCTGGGGCACCCGTCGTGCAGCCGGATCGGTTGCGGGCCCGCCACTCTTCGCGCTCATCGGCGCCAGCCTCGTCGCGGCCGGCATCTTCGTGACCGACGCCCACACCAGCACAACCGCGACCACGGCCGGCACCATCCACCAACTCGTGTCGCTCGTGGTGTTCGCTGGCGTCATTGCGGCCTGCTTCGTCTTTGCCCGTCGGTTTCACGGTGCCATGCGCGTGTATTCACTCCTCTCGGGAGCCGCCGTGCTGCTCCTCATTCTCGCGACGGGCATCGTCGGCGAGCGGGTCGGCGCCACCGGCGTCGTGCAGCGGGTCACGATCGCCGTCGGCTGGGCATGGATCAGCATCCTGGCCCTCGCGCTTCGCGGCGAGCCCGGGCCATCTCCCAGCGCCTCGCCATCGACGCAGGGTCGGCGAGGGGTGTAGGGCCGGTTCTACGGCGCGATCATGACCTGTGTTGCGTCGTCGACGGGTGGTGGCAGCGGAAGCGTGCCGAGCACGCGTGTCCCGCGACCGGGCTCCGACTCGATGCTCAGCCGGCCGCCGACCGCGCCCAGCCTGTCCGTCATGTTGGTCACGCCGGCGCCGGTGCCACGCTGGCAGAGGTCGAAGCCGGCTCCGTCGTCGCGTACCTCGAAGCGGAGGTCTCGGGCCTCCTGACAGATCCGCAGCGTGACTGCGGCCCCTTCGCCGGCGTACTTGGCGGCGTTCTGCAGCGCCTCGAGGCAGCAGAAGTAGATCGCCGCCTCTATTTCCGGCGGATACCGGCCGAGGCCGGACGTGTGCAGTTCCACTGGGATCGATGCGCGGCGCGCAGCCGCCGACAGCGCCAGACCCAGCCCACTGTCGCTGAGCAATGGGGGGTAGATGCCGTGGGCGAGAGTGCGCAGTTCCTCGTGGGCCAGTTCGACGTCCGATGCGAGCCCTTCCAGCAGCGTTCTCGACATGGCCGGATCGGCCTCGGCCAGCTCCTGGAGGAGGCGAGCCTTCACCGCGATCGCAACCAGATACTGCTGGGCGCCGTCGTGGAGGTCGCGCTCGATCCGCCGACGCTCGGCGTCGGCGACGGCGACGATGCGGGCCCGCGACGCCTGCAGGTCGGCCGCCTGGCGACGGAGCTCGTCCAGCGAATCTCGAAGGGCCGCGTCCAGGCGCTGTTTGTTGATGCTGATGCCCAGTTCTCGGGCCAGCTCCGCAAGCGTGGCGTCGGCCTCGTCCGGCAGGCGGTCGCCCAGATGCCGACGCGCGACCAGGATCAGGCCGAGGAGACTGCCGGAGGCGCTGATGGGCGCCACGCGCATCGCGCTGTCGGGGTGGTTCTGGAGCAGAGCCGGTATCCAGACTTCGATCCAGGGTCGTCCTGACACGCGGGCATTCGCGGCGATGGATTCCTCGGAAGGGTCGAGGGCCACCCGCTCGAGGTCTTGCGGCGGGTCGGCGGCTGCAATGCGGAGCACTCCGCCGGCGTTGAGCCAGACTTCGGCGGTCTCGAGCTCGAAGGAGTCCCGCAGCGCTTCCACGGCCCGGAGCAGGAGTTCGGCCATCGGCTCGCCGCGCGCCAACCGGCCGGCGAACGAACTGCGCACGAAGTCGATAGCGGTCAGGCTCGCAGCGTCCCGCCGCCGGCGCTGCTCCGACGAGACAACGCCGGCCACCATGGAGGTGGCGACCATCGCCACCAGGACGCCTGCCAGCGCCACGGCGCTGACGTCGAGCCTGGTGAGGTCGAACACCTGCGGTCCAGTCGCGACCGGCTCTAGCCGGTGTGCCGGATGGCGTCTGCCGGACGAATCTGCGCCGCCCGCCAGGCCAGAGCGGCCGTCACTATCAGCGCCGTCCCGTAGACGATCGCGAGCGCCACGCCCATCCTGCCAGTATCGATGCCGAACGTAGTTCCGGCCAGGAACACGCGCATGACCACGAAGCCCGTGATCGCGCCCGCAGCAACCCCGATCGCCACTCCGATGGTCGCGGTCAAAGCTGCCTCGGCGACCAGTCCGGCGAGCAGCCGCGGTCGCTGGTATCCGAGCGCCCGCATGACTCCGATCGCCCGCCGGCGTTCGACGGCTGCCCGGATACCGACCACGGCCAGCGAGAGGACACCCACCAGGAGCCCCATGTGCAGCAGCACGTCGAAAAAGGTGATCCAGGACAGGTCGGCGACGTAGCCCTGGTCGAGCAGGTCGCGGACCGCGGTGGCCTGGACACCCTGCGAGAAGCCGGCGCGTTCGATCTGGCGCGCCACCACCCGCGGGTCGACGCCTGGTCTGGTCTTGAGCAGCACGGTGGAGCCCGCCGGCTCGGTATCGATCTGGTCGAGCGCGGCGGCGGAAACGACCGCACCGTCCAGGATCTGGCCCGACGGGCTGCCGGCGACCACCAGGTGGAGCGGTCCATTCGTCCCCAGGAGCGTCACCTGTCCACCCGGTGTCGCGGACCCCAGGACGACCAGGCCGGGGTCACGACGGATGGCCTGCCACAGGTCGGCGGTGCTGGCGAACCGGGAATCCCGGCTGCCCACGTAGATCGGCGGATCATCCAGCTGGTCATCCGACAGGCCGTAGAACACGATGCTGATGGGATCCCCATTGGGGCCGTACGGCGGACTCTGGAACGGGCCTGTGTACCGGCGCATCGGGATGGTTGCGCGGGCTGTGACTTCTCGCTCGACCTCCGGTGGAAGCTGGATCGCGTTGGGCGCCAATGAAATCACCCGGATGTCGTATCCGGCCGAGTCACGCGCATATGCCGGGCGGTAGGCCGATACGAAGACTGCGAGGATGGTCGCCAGGACGAGAACCAGTGCGAAGGCGGACGTGGCGAGGCCCGTGCGCAGGGGTCGCCGGCTGAGGTAGGCGATCGGCGGTCGAAGAGCCGCCTGCAGCCGGCCGAACCTGCCGCCCGCCCGCGCGAGCCCGGCCTCCACGAGCTCGAGGTTTGCGGCGGCCGCGATGCACAGGCCGACCACGATCACGAGCACACCCAGCCCGAGGACGGGGATGAACCTCATGAGGTCGTCCGCCTTCCGGTTGGCGGCGAGCACGCTGGCCGCCCATGCCGCCAGCAGCAGGCCCGTCGTCGTCGCGCGAGCGCGGTCAGGCAGCCGGCCCCCGGAGACGACCGCGCACGCGGCGATCAGGGCCACCCCGCCGCCGAGGCGTAGGAGCGCA
>Ga0126369_10000450_pt1 | contig 26921 bp, 16 predicted proteins | sample PanSoiMetaPlot_1_FD_109646 | JGI IMG/M metagenome (GOLD analysis project Ga0126369, IMG submission 109646) | Tropical forest soil microbial communities from Panama - MetaG Plot_1 | ecosystem: Environmental > Terrestrial > Soil > Tropical forest > Bulk soil | place: Panama | collected 2016-02-17
AGCCGTGCCGGTGAATCTGGGTAACATCTATCTGCAGCTTAACCGGCTGGAAGAGGCAAACGAGAATTTTAAAGCCGCCCTGCTGATAGGCCGTGACAATGGGGCGGCGCTCTATGGTCTGGGACAAGTCGCGCTATCGCAACGACGCTATGCGGAAGCAGTCAAATATTTCGAATCCGCCCTGGCCTTAGTGCCCGGCGCCAACCGTATTCATTATTCGCTGGCCATGGCCTATCGCGGTCTCGGAGATACCGAGAGAGCGATGGCCCATCTGCGCCAGCAGGGGGTGGTGGGTGTGCGGGTGATTGATCCTCTGGTCGACGGTTTGGAAGAATTGATCAAGGGAGAACGCATCCATCTTGTTCGTGGCAAGCTGGCCCTGGAGTCGCGCAGGTATACCGAGGCCATCGAAGAATTTCGCCAGGCAATCGCGGCCAACCGCGACAGTCTTTCGGCGCATATCAATTTGGGCACGGCGCTAAACGAGACCGGCGATTCGAAAGGCGCCGCCGAGCAATTTGCAGAAGCCCTGCGTATCGACCCGCAAAACACCAATGCCCGCTACAATCTGGCCATCCTGTTGGCTAAAGAAAACCAGCACGCGCCGGCCATCTCGCATCTTGAGTACCTGCTCAGAATTGAACCGAAAGATATCGACGCGAGGTTCTTTTTGGCTCAGGAACTGTTACGAGCGAACCGAATGGAAGAAGCCCTGTTGGAATTTTCTCGCGTGGCTGAGGCGGATCCGCACAACGAGGACGCGTTGCTGGAAGAGGTGATCATTCTAGAGGGGCAGCGGCAATTTAAACCGGCCCTGGAAAAATTGAAGCAAGCGCACGCGCAAGATCCGCAAAAAGAGCGAACGGCAGAACTGCTCGCCTATCTGCTCGCGGCCTCGCCGCAACTTGATTTGCGCGATGGCGCTGGCTCACTTGAAATCGCCCAACACCTCTATGAAGTACATGGTTCATCTGAGCACGGGGCGCTGGTGGCGATGGCCCTGGCAGAACTCGGCCGGTGTGCCGAAGCGGCCGAGTGGCAACGGCGGATGATCAGCGCGGCACAGCAGGAACATAAGACAGATCTGGTGATTCAGCTGGGCGCTGATTTGAAGCTCTACGAAGCCGGCAAACCCTGCCGGCCGAAAGCGGAAGCCGTGCCGGCAATGGAGTCCCTACCTCCCGCGGTAACGGCCGGGTCAGTATTCGACCCGACCAGCTCGTACTTTGAGCGCCCACTCACCCGCTAACGCAAGTGGTACTGACTCCGGATCCAGAAGGTATAATCCTCATCCATTCACGGAGGAAAAAAATGGCGTCTGGTACTCAACCGAGAAGTGCACTACTCGAATGCATCAGGGGCGCGGTGTTGTTCGCGCTGGCGAGCATCGCCTTCGCCCATCCCGTCCTGGCTCAACGCAAAGTCGAGCTGCTGGTCGACCCATCGAAAGCCGGCGACCGCATCGATCGCAACCTCTTTGGGCAATTCGCCGAGCATTTGGGGCACGGGGTTTATGAGGGCATCTGGGTTGGTCCGGATTCCAGGATCGCTAACACGCGCGGCGTCCGTACTGACGTTGTTACCGCGCTAAAGGCGCTGCGAGTGCCGAATGTTCGCTGGCCTGGCGGCTGCTTCGCGGACGAATACCATTGGCGCAAAGGCGTCGGGCCAGACCGGGCCGTCACACTCAATCCCAACTGGGGCGGCGTGACCGAACCAAACACATTTGGCACGCACGAGTTTATGGATTTTCTGGATCAAATCGGGGCCGAAGCATATCTCTCGGTCAACGTCGGTTCAGGCACGCCACAGGAGGCGGCGGAGTGGCTGGAATATTTGACAGCTTCTCAGGCAACTACCCTGGCGAAAGAACGCGCGGCCAACGGTCATCCGGCTCCCTATAAGATCGCCTACCTCGGGATTGGCAATGAGAGTTGGGACTGCGGCGGCAATATGACGCCTGACTACTATCTCAGTCAGCTCAAGATCTATACGCGCTTTGTCAGAAACTATAATCCGGCGCAAAGCGGTGATCAGCAGATGCTCCGGATCGCGGTCGGACCCGGCGGCGACGAGCCGCGATTTGTGGAATGGGCTGAGACCGTGATGAAGGGCTGGCAGGATCGCAAATGGAGCTGGGACATGCAGGGACTCTCGATGCACAACTATACGGTGGTGCATTGGGACAAGAAGTTATCGTCGGTGGGATTCGCTGAGCCGGAATATGCGCAGATCCTCAAGTCGACGCTGGAAATGGAACCTTTGATCAGTAAGTACTCCGCGATCATGGACAAGTATGATCCCGATAAGAAGATCGCGCTGGCAGTAGATGAATGGGGTACGTGGTATGCCCCCCTACCGGGCAGCAATCCGGGCTTTCTGGTTCAGCAGAACAGCATGCGTGATGCGATTGTGGCCGCGCTTAACCTGAACATTTTCGCGCGCCACGCTGCGCGGGTGCGCATGGCGAACATCGCCCAGATGATCAATGTCCTGCAGGCGATGATCATGACAGACGGGGAGAAGATGGTGCTCACGCCCAGTTACTACGTTTACAAACTGTACCTGCCGTTTCAGGATGCGACGTTTGTGCCGGTTACTTTCAACGCCGGCGCTTACACGAACGGCGAGATAACTCTGCCCGCGCTTGATGCAATTGCCGCGCGGGACAAGTCCGGCAAGCTTCACTTAGAGGTTACGAATGTCGATCCTAATCAGCCGGTCGAAGTCACCTTAAACGGCGTGACGGCTAGATCGGCAACGGCTGAGACATTGACGGCGCCAAAGGTCGACAGCGTTAACACCTTCGATGCGCCGCATCTGGTGATGCCCAAACCACTGCCAGTAAAAGTCGAGCGGGGAAAGCTGATTCTGAAACTGGAACCCAAGTCCGTGTCCGTGATCTCAGTTGAGCAATAGTCCGAGCGTCAAATTTGGGGCGGGTCCCAATATATTCTTCTCTGAGTCTCTGCGGATCTCGGCGCCTCTGTGGTGAACTCTTTTCCTGAGCCAATCTTCACCACAGAGACACCGAGAAGGACGCAAATTGGGACACTAGTCAAATTTTTAACGGTGCGGTGACTGGTCACGGCTTTCTGCTGCGCTAACAAAGCGCCGGCTAGCCGGCGCACCTCATATAAAGTCACTACCCCGCCTCCATTAAGCTTGAACCGGATGGCAAGTTGTTAGAGAATCTCGCTGCCTGCTGCTTTCTACACTTCTTCAAAAGGTAACCAGATGAAGCGAATATGCATTCTGCTATTGATCGCGTTGAGCGCGCAGACCTTTTGCCCGCTAGTGCAACAAAGTCTCGTCATAGCCCAAAGTCCCAATCAGCTTGAAGACAGCGATGCCTTCCTGCAAACGGCCACTCGACCTGCAAGTGGGAAGCGCGATTACACTCGCGACGTCGAATCATTGCTCGCTCGGATGACGCTGGAAGAGAAGGTTGGGCAGATGACCCAACTCGAGATCGGAATGGTCACTACCGGCCAGGGCGATGACATCCGGGTTGATCAGGCGAAGTTGGAAAAGGCGGTCGTCAAATATGGTGCGGGTTCGATCCTGAATGTCAAAGATCACGCTTTGACTCCCGAGAAGTGGCGCGAGATTATTCGCGGCATTCAGGAGGCAAGTCAGAAGAGCCGGCTGAAGATTCCGGTTATCTATGGCATTGACACCATTCATGGAGCCAACTACATCCAGGGCGCGACGCTGTTTCCCCAGGAAATCGGAATGGCCGCGACGTGGAACCCGGTGTTAATGAAACGGGCCGCCGAGTATGCCGCCGCCGAGACGCGCGTGGCCGGCGTTCCCTGGACGTTTTCTCCCGTCCTCGATCTCGGACGCTCCCCGCTTTGGCCGCGGTTTTATGAAACGTTCGGCGAAGATCCCTACCTGGTTTCGGTGATGGGAGCCGCGTTTGTCCGCGGCGTTGAAGGTGATGACATCTCAGCGCCGACGCATGTCGCCACCTCTTTGAAGCATTACATGGGATACAGTTTCCCGCTGACGGGTCGCGATCGCACGCCGGCGTGGATTCCCGAAAACTATCTGCGCGAATACTTTCTGCCTCCGTTTGCGGCCGCAGTCAAAGCCGGCGCTCATACGGTGATGGTGAATTCCGCCGAGATCAACGGTACACCCGGTCACATCAACCATCATGTGTTGACCGACATCCTGCGCACCGAGCTCGGGTTTAAAGGCTTCGTGGTCTCTGATTGGGAAGACATCAAAAAGCTGGTGACGTTTTGGAAAGTTGCCGCGGATGAGAAGGAGGCGACCCGTCTCGCGATCATGGCGGGCATCGACATGAGCATGGTCCCGTCGGATTACAGCTTTAGCGATCTGCTGATTCAACTGGTCAAAGAAAATAAGGTGCCGCAAAAGCGAATCGACGACGCCGTGCGCTACATTCTGCGGGTTAAGTACGAACTCGGTCTCTTCGACAATCCCAACCTGGCGGCGCCCCCGGCAAATTTTGCTTCGCCTGAAGCGCGCGCTTTGAGCCTGGAAGCCGCGCGCGAATCGATGACGCTGCTAAAGAACGACGGCGGAGTCCTGCCGCTGAAAAAAGATCAAAAGGTTCTGGTGACCGGTCCTACTGCGGATTCGCTAATCTCGCTCAACAACGGCTGGACCTGGGTATGGCAAGGAAACGACACAACGCTTTATCCGAAAGACCGGCCCACAATTGTGACGGCCCTGAAAACCAAAGGCGCCGGCAACGTTACTTACGTACCTGGCGTCGCGCTCGACAAGGAGATCGACATCAATGCGGCGGTCAGTGCGGCGCGGGACGCTGATGTGGCAGTCGTTTGTCTCGGCGAAGGTTCGTACGCCGAAACACCCGGCAACATCACCGATCTGACGCTCAGCGAGCCACAGTTGAAACTGGCGGAAGCGCTTGAAGCTACCGGCAAACCCGTCGTGCTGGTGCTGGTTGAAGGACGACCGCGAATCATCAATCGCATTGCGGATCGGGCCCGCGGCATTCTAATGGCCTACAATCCGTCGAACGAGGGCGGCACGGCGGTCGCCGACGTGCTCTACGGTGATTACAATCCGAGCGGCCGGCTTCCCTTCACTTATCCGCGCACCACCAACGGACTGATCACTTACGATCACAAAGCGTTTGAGACCGAGGATACCGCCTTCGGCAACGTGGCCTTCAAACCGCAGTTCGAGTTTGGCTATGGCCTGAGTTATACAAGCTTTGCTTACAGCGATTTCCGCCTGGGCCAGATGACGATCGGCCCCAAAGACGATCTGTCGGTGAGCGTGAATGTCACCAACAGCGGCACCCGGGCCGGTGAAGAGGTGGTCCAGCTTTATCTGAGCGATATGGTTGCTTCTTTATCGCCGCCTGGAAAACGGTTAAAGCGATTTGCGAAAATCTACTTGCAGCCCGGCGAGCGGCGCACGCTGACGTTCAATCTGCACCCGGCAGATCTTTCGTTTATTGGCAGTGACAACCGGGCAGTCATCGAGCCGGGTGATTTTGAAGTCGCCGTGGGCCCGTTTAAGAATCGCTTCACGGTTAAGTGAGGCGGAGCAGAGTCAGCATCGGACCGGAGCGCTTTGGAGCGCGGCGACTCGTCACCGCTTTTGGATGGTGACTAAAGGGCCGACAAGTCGGCGCACGCCAAATTTGTGACCAATGAAGATCACCCAACTTATCCTGCTGACCATTTGCCTGGCCGGGCCACTGAGGATTACCGCGCAACAAACAATGACCGCCGTGCCGCCCCCAAATAATCTGATGCCGGTACCGGCATCGATTCAGTTTGATTCGGGCCGGTTGCCAATCACGAGCACGTTTCAAGTTGCGACCGGAGATTACTCCGACGCCCGCCTGGTCTCCGCCATAAATCGGATGACGCAGAGGCTTTCGGGCCGCACCGGCCTAACCTTCACCCCCGCTACCAGTAGGAATAAAGGCCAGGGGACCCTGGTTATTTACTGCGGCGGCCCCGGCAAAATGATTCCCGCACTCGACGAGAACGAAAGTTATCAACTGGTGATTTCCGATCAGCAAGCGCGGCTCACGGCCGAGACAGTCGTGGGCGCCTTGCGGGGCCTGGAAACATTTCTCCAACTCGTGACGGGAGATCGCGATGGCTTCTATCTACCGGCGGTAAAGATCCAGGATCAGCCGCGCTTTCAATGGCGCGGTCTTTTGATTGATGTAGCCCGGCACTTCCAGCCCGTGGAGGTGCTCAAGCGAAATCTCGATGGCATGGCGGCGGTCAAGCTCAACGTTTTCCATTGGCACCTAACCGAGAATCAGGGCTTCCGGATCGAGAGCCGGAAATATCCGAAGCTGCATCAACTGGGCTCGGATGGACTCTTCTACACTCAGGATCAAGCGCGCGAGATCATTGCCTATGCGGCCGAGCGCGGCATTCGGGTAATCCCTGAGTTTGACATGCCCGGCCATTCCACGGCGTGGCTCGTCGGCTATCCCGAACTGGGCAGCCTGCCTGGTCCGTATGAGATCGAACGCCACGCGGGCATCTTTGATCCGGCCCTCGATCCCACGCGCGAACAGGTTTACAAATTCCTGGACACCTTCATCGGCGAGATGGCGGCGCTGTTTCCGGATGAGTATATGCACATCGGCGGCGATGAAAACGAAGGGAAGCAGTGGGACAAAAATCCCGAGATCCAGGCCTTCATGAAAGAGAAAGGCATCAAGGACAATCATGCGCTGCAAGCGTATTTCAATCAGCGCCTGCTGAAAATCCTGCAGAAGCACAAGAAGAAGATGGTCGGCTGGGACGAAATCCTGCAACCGGATCTGCCTCAGGACGTGGTCATTCAATCGTGGCGAGGACCCACAGCCCTGGCCGAGGCGGCCCGGAAGGGCTATGACGGAATTCTTTCGAACGGTTACTACATCGACCTGATGTATCCCGCCGCGCAGCATTATGCCGCCGATCCGATACCGGCCGGCAGCACTCTCAAACCTGAAGAAGCGAAACACATTCTCGGCGGTGAAGCGACCATGTGGAGCGAGTATGTCAGCCCCGAGACGATTGACTCGCGCATCTGGCCGCGCACCGCAGCCATCGCCGAACGCCTGTGGTCACCCCGCGAAGTCAACGACGTTGACGATATGTATCGCCGTCTGGCCGTAGTCAGCCTCCAGTTGGAAGAGTTGGGATTAACCCATGAGAAAAATCAAGAGATGCTGTTGCGCCGGCTGGCGGGCACGAAAGAGATCGGTCCGCTGGCAAAGTTGGTCTCGGTGCTGGAGCCGGTAAAGGAGTACCGGCGCGGGCAACAACGTCCGTCGACGATGTTGAGTCCGCTCACGGGACTGGTCGATGCCGCGCGCGCTGATAGTGAAGCGGCCCGCAGGTTTTCGAACCAGGTGGATGGACTGCTTTCAGATGCGCCGCGCTTTCACACCGAAGCGGTTCGCCAGGTACTCAACGAATGGCGGGCGGCCGGGCCGGAGGCGAATTTGATTATCGAACGGGCCCCGGCGCTGCAGGAAGCCAAACCGTTGGCCGGCGATCTATCTGATATCGCCGCGATTGGGTTGGAAGCCACTGGATATCTGACGGAAGGCACAGCGCCTACGGCACAGTGGCGCGATGCAAAGCTGGCCCGACTGGAGCAGGCCGCGCAACCCAGGGCCGCGTTGGAATTTGCAAATATCCGGAGTGTGAAGCTGCTGGTCATCGCTGCGTCTGAATTAGCGTCGCTGCCGCAGCTATCGCCGGCTGAGTGGAAAGCGCGGGTGAAAGCAATGGCAAATCCACCGGCGAAGTAGTGACAGAAGTTGTGGCGCCGCCGCAGAGTTGTGGCCCCGCCGCAGAGTTGTGGCCCCGCCGCGGAGTTGTGGCCCCGCCCGCAGAGTTGTGGCGGCTTGCCGCTCCCCAGTGCGGTAAGGCTCGCCTTACCGGCAGATGTGGTTCGAGTGTCTTTGCAGGCTACGGCTGCCGATCGAGGCGGAGCCTTTCAATTTCTTTAATGACCGCTCGGAAAGGCAGACCTTTCCGCACTGGGGAGCGGCAGAGCCGCCTCGAACACACCACTGAAAATCATGAGAAAAAGCTTGCGAACACCACAAATCAAATTCCGACGAATCGGCGCGTTCATCACTGCGTTCCTGACTTGCATCCTGATCATAAGTGAACAGAACGCCGCTCGCGCCGCCGTACAGGTACCCGCCATCATCGGCGACAACATGGTGCTGCAAGCGGGCATGAAGGTCCGCATCTGGGGCAAAGCCAATCCGGGTGAACACGTGACAGTGCGGTTCAATTCGCAGACTGGCCAGGCAACAGCCGACGGCGCGGGACATTGGCAAACGTTTCTCGGCCCCTTCAAGGCCGGCGGGCCTTTCGAATTGACGATCGCGGGAGCCAACACGCTCACTTTCAAAAACATCCTGGTCGGTGAAGTTTGGGTTTGTTCCGGGCAATCAAATATGGAGTGGCCGCTAGTCAACGCGAAAGACGGCGCCAAAGCCGTGGCCGCGGCCAACTATCCTGAGATCCATCTGTTCACCGTCGAAAAGAACACCTCCGCCACGGCGCTCAACGATGTGAAGGGGCGCTGGGTGGTCACCACCCCGGACACGGTGGGCCAATTCTCTGCGGTGGGCTATTTTTTTGGACGCGCACTTAATCAGCAACTGAAGACGCCGGTTGGCCTGATTCATACTTCCTGGGGCGGCACACCGGCCGAAAGCTGGACCAGCTATGAAGCGCTCGCCGTTAATCCGGATCTGAAACCGATCATCGATCGTTATCAGGAAAGCCTAAAATCGCTTCCCGAAAGACAGAAGGAGTACGAGCGGGTGATGGCCCGTTGGGAGCAAAACAATATCTATCTGGATCCGGGAAACAAAGGCGAGGCCCTCGGTTACGCCGGCGCCTCAGTGAATGCCGCGGACTGGAAGCAGATGAACCTGCCTCAATATTTCGAGAGCGCTGGTCTGGATATCGACGGCGCAGTCTGGTTTCGCAAGCAGATCGAGGTGCCGCAGGGTTGGGCCGGCAAAGATCTGGTTTTGAATCTCACCCCGATTGACGATTGCGACACCACTTACTTTAACGGCACGCGCGTCGGCGGCATCGGCAGAGAGACACCGGACAGCTATTCAAAGCCGCGACGCTATACGGTCCCCGCCGCCCTGGTACATGCGGGGCGCAACGTGATCGCGGTGCGAGTGTTTGATTCTGCCGGCAATGGCGGTTTCGCCGGCGGTGGCGATATGGCCATCGGGCCGGCCGGCGATAAGAACAATGTGATTGGCTTAGAGGGCAGCTGGGACTACAAAGTTGAATTGGCTTTACCACCCAAAAGTCCCGACTGGGGATCCCGGCCGCAGGCGCCCGGGCCAAATAATCAGAACAGTCCCAGTGTGCTCTACAACGCGATGCTCGCGCCGCTGACACCGTATGCGATTCGCGGGGCGATCTGGTACCAGGGCGAATCCAATGCCGACCGCGCTTATCAATACCGCACCCTGTTTCCTCTGATGATTCGCAATTGGCGCCAGGCGTGGAACCAAGGCGACTTCCCTTTCTATTTTGTGCAGCTGGCGAACTGGCAACCACGTAAACCGGAACCTGGTGAGAGTGATTGGGCCGAGTTGCGCGAGGCCCAATCACTGACGCTGCGCGAGCCACAGACGGGAATGGCGGTGATCATAGACATCGGCGACACCAACGACATCCACCCGCGCGACAAAGTGGATGTGGGCCATCGCCTGGCGGTATGGGCGCTCGCCCGGACTTATCACCAGTCGCTCGAATATTCAGGCCCGCTTTACGATTCGTTTTCCCTTGAAGGCGATCGGGTGCGGATTCATTTTACGCATGCTGCCGGGCTGAAGACTGCAGACGGCCAGGCGCCAAAAGCCTTCGCCATCGCCGGCGCTGACCATAAGTTCTACTGGGCTGAGGCGCGCATCGACGGCGAAACGATGGTCTTATCGAGTGCGAAAGTGCCAAAGCCGGTGGCCGCGCGTTACGCCTGGGCCGATAACCCGGAAGTGAATCTCTACAACGGCGCCAACCTCCCAGCCTCGCCTTTTCGCACGGATGATTGGAAGGGTGTGACAGCCGACCACAGGTGAGGCTGACCAAAACCTTTGGGGGCGACGGCGCGTATATGTGAGGTTTACCGAAGTCTGGTTCACAGAGTTGATAGGCAATGCCTCAAACGGCGAACGACTTCCGATTAAACGGTAATGAAGCCTCATGCGGCTTGCCGCTGCCCAGTGTGGTAAGGCTTGCCTTACCGGCCAGGTCATTTAGTGCTTTTTGCAGGCTGTGCCTGCCGGGCGAGGCGTAGCCTCGAGAAATATTCAGACGAGCCCGGAAAGACGAGCCTTTCCGCACTGTGGAACGGCAGAGCCGGCTCTTCCACTTCGGCAATCACGCTTAATGAAGAGACGGGGCGATACGCCGCCAACGAGACAACAATGATCAGCAGAAGAAGTATGACGAAGGGTCTGGTTTTATCTGCGTTCGGCGCGGCGTGCGTCGATGATTTTAGTTTCCCGGAATTTCAAAGCAAGACTATGCAAGGAAAAGAAACCAAGATCTTCGATCCCGCAGATGGCTTCGCTCCGCTAACCGACCCGGTGATCTTAACGGACGCTTCGGTGGTCAAACGCGGTAACCGCTGGTGGATGTACCTGGCGGGTCGAGCGCTAAACCGGACCAGCATCGAGTTGTTCAGCGCTGCGCTGCCCGAAGGCGCGCCGCTTTCTGCCGCGGGCTGGAAGCTGACGGCGCAGAACGCCGACCACACGAAGATCGCCGATCTCGCCGGACACGAATCAAGCAAATCATGGGACTTGCAGGGCGGGAGGCATTGTCCTTCTTATGCTCGTGGATGGGATCCGGCGCGGAAGATTTGGGTGGAACGCATTTACTACGCCGGCGGCGCCTCCAATGTCTGGGGCCCGTATACGATCGGCTACCTTGAATGGGACGGCGGCAAATGGGTCGATCAGGCGGCGCCCGTGTTCGCGGCCAACGAGGATTGGGAACATGGCAGCGTGTATGAGCCGAACCTGATCTATCGCGACGGCATGTGGCGCATGTGGTATGTCGCCGGATCGAACCAGGAAGACTACATCGTCCAGGGATATGCTGAGAGTCCCGACGGCCGCAGCGGCTGGAGCAAACATAAAATCTTTTTCGCCGCCGAGGAAAAGGTCTTTGATTTTTCTGTCACCGAGACCAAGAGCGGATACGAGGCGGTGTTTTCGCGGGTGATGCTGGGCAAACAGTTGCCGGCTGCGCCGGCCGGATTGTGGTGGTGCGAAGCCAAAACTCCTTCATCGAACCTGTCAGAATGGAGTAAGCCAAAGCAGATCATGACCGCGGAAGATCGCGGCTGGCACTCGGGTCCCTGGAAGCCTTCGCTGCGATATGGCGAAGCCGATGCCAAAAAGATGTTTGTGTTCTTCGACGGTCTCTATTCAAAACCAAACGCGGGGCCGTTTCCTTACGTCTTTACGCTGGGATGTCTGGAGATGGAGCGGCCTTAAGACAGGGAAGTGGAAGTTCGAGCCGCATAGTCAGTACCATTCGCGTAAGCGAATGGAATAAAGAGGCCCGCTCATTTCCCCAGCGCTCTCTTTGACCCATCCGCTCACGCGGATGGTACTGACCTCTTAACGAATCTACGCCGTCATACCGGACATCATCTAGTTGCGGGACCTACGCACCTACTTCAAACTCCGCGCTCACCCTGATATCTCGCGACGAGCTGCCGCACATGACTTTGAATTGTCCGGGCTCGACCAGCCACTGCTTTTTCGTCACGTCATAGAAAGCCATTGAGCGGGCGTCCAGATTTATCCGCACCACTTTCGCCTGCCCGGGTCGTAAGACAATTTTCTCGAAACCTTTCAGTTCTTTGATCGGCCGGGGCACTGAAGCTTGCAGATCCTGAACATAGAACTGGACCACCTCAGCGCCTTCACGGCGGCCGCTGTTCTTCACCTCGACTTCAACCGTTAGCGACTCACCGGGCTTGATCCGTTTGCTACTGAGCTTGACCGTACCGTATTCAAAGGTCGTGTAAGAGAGACCATGCCCAAAGGCAAATTGCGGTGCGATGTTGTCCTTGTCAAAATGGCGATAACCAATGAAGACACCTTCAGCATAGAGTCCTTTGCCGTTGGCGCCCGGATACTGCTCAGCGGTGACCACGCCGGTGTCTTCGCGGGTTCGCGGAAAAGTTATGGGCAACTTGCCGGAAGGGTTCACGTCGCCAAAAAGAACATCGGCCACGACATTGCCGTCATCCGCGCCGGAGTACCAGGCCTGCACGATCGCCGGCACTACGTCGGCCCAACGACTGACCAGCACCATGCAGCCGGTATTCAAAACCACCACCGTTCGGGGATTGGCCTGCACCACCGTGCTAATCAACTCGTCCTGCTCGTCCGGCAAAGTGATGGCCGCGCGATCAGCGCCTTCCGTTTCAAAGTCCCGCGCGAAGACCAGGGCGAGATCACATTCTTTGGCAAGCTGCGCGGCGTCTGCCAGCAGGCCGGCGCCGGTCGTCGGCGGATCGCTCTTCGACAGATCTTTGCCCGGCACAAACTTGAGAAACTGCAAGACGGCCCGGTTCCCGATCTTATCGGCGATGGCGCCCAGCGGGCCCACGGTATTTAACGGCGCCATCCGCGCACTGCCGCCGCCACCGCTGGCCGCGCGATCAGCATAAGCGCCGATCACCGCGATGCTCTTGAAGCTGCTGATGTCCAGCGGCAGCAGGTTGCCCTCGTTCTTCAACAGCACCACTCCAGCCTCAGCCACGCGGCGGGCCACCTGCCGCTGCGCTTTGAAATCAATCGGCCCAACTTTCGCCGGACGATCAAGGAACCCGAACCGCACCATCATCCTCAGGATGCGTCGAACTTTGTCGTCGATCGTCGCCTGGCTGACATGACCGGCGCGCCCGGCGGCCAGCAATGCTTCGCCAAAGAACGCGCCTCCCGGCATCTCGATATCGAGGCCGTTGTTCGCCGCCTCAACGGTGCTGTGGGTGGCCCCCCAATCTGAAACCACAAAACCATCAAACGCCCATTCGGTTTTGAGAATATCTTTCAGCAGGTGGGTATTTTCGGATGAAAACGTGCCGTTGACTTTGTTATAGGCAGCCATCACTGAGCCGACCTTCGCCTCTTTAACGGCCGCCTCGAACGCGGGCAGATAAATTTCGCGCAGGGTGCGCTCATCGACTTCCGCGCTAACCTGCAGGCGATCTTTCTCCTGATTGTTCGCGGCGTAGTGCTTGACCTCCGCCATGACGCCCTGACTTTGAATCCCGCGAATTTCGGCCGTGGCTATCTGGGCCGTCAGGTATGGATCTTCGCCGAAGGTCTCGAAGTTACGGCCGCCTTCCGGCACGCGCACAATATTGACCATCGGCCCGAGCAAAATGTTCTGGCCCTTGGCTTTGGTTTCGGCCCCCAGCGCAGCGCCAAAGTCCCGGGCCAGGGAACGATCCCAGGTGGCAGCCAGGGCCACCGGCGCCGGGAACATGGTCCCCGGTCCATGCCGCACGCCGGCAGGTCCGTCCGTCAAGGTCAACTCAGGAATGCCGAGCCGGGGAATCGCCGGCACATATCCGATGAATCCTCGGCGCAGTGTCCCATGAAGCATTTGAATCTTTTCTTCCAGGGTCATGCGGCCTAATAACGCATCGACCTTGGCCTCATCAGCCTGAGCGCCGGCGGCGGCGAACGAAACTCCGGTTCGATAAGTGACTCCGGCAGCGGCGGCGGCGACCGTGGATTGTTTAATAAAGGTGCGGCGACCTATTTTCTTTGCCATTTTTAGTGGCTCATCATAGCAGACAGTGAGAGAATATGGTCCCATATTTAACCAGGAGGTACTGCGATGAAAAAGCTGGGCCGTCGTGAGTTTCTGGGAACCGCCGTCGTGACTGCCGGAGTTAGTTCGGGCGCCGTCGTGTTTAAGAAATCACGACCAGCTACCGTGACTCCGCTGTCCGAATCGAAACCAGCAGAGGCAAGTTTTAGTTTGGTGCGCTCTTTGACGCCGACGAGTCAGGTGCCGCTCGGGAAAAGCGGGCTGAAGGTTTCGCTGGTTGGCCTTGGGACCGGCAGCATTGGCTACCGGCATCGATCAAACCAGACACAGCTGGGCCAAAACGGGTTCACTCAATTAATGCGCTCCGCGTTCGATCGAGGCATCAATTTTTTTGACCTGGCCGACGCTTATGGCTCGCATCCCTATTTTGTCGAGGCGATGAAAGGGGTGCCGCGCGATCGCTACATCATCCAAACCAAGTCTGATAGTCGCGACCCCGAAGCTGCGCGGGAAGATATCGATCGCTTTCTGCGCGAGCTGCGCACCGACTACATCGACTCGTTAATCATCCACCACGTCACCATTCCTGACTGGACGACCCAGTATCGCGGGGTGATGGATGTGTTCGCGGAAGCCAAGCGCAAGGGAAAGATTCGCGCCCATGGCGTCACCTGCCACGATTTCGGCGCGTTGCAGGCCGCGGCCGCGAGCGATTGGGTTCAGATCAATCAGGTGCGCTGGAACCCCGGCCGCGCTCATATGGATGAAGAAATCGAAACGGTGCGGGCGCTGTTCCGGAAGATGCGCGCCAGGGGACAGGGAATGATCGGGATGAAAGTCGTCGGCCAGGGTGATTTACTGAACGGCCAGCGAAAGTTCACGCCTGCGGAATGTTTCCGCTTTCAGGTCGAGAGCGGCGTCGTCGATGCGTTCGTAGTCGGCGTCGAAGCAACCTCACATGTTGACGAGCTGTTGCATAACACCCAGGTCGCGCTCAACGAGGTTGGTTATCAGGCTGTGGTGTGACGAGCCAGCTGAATTGCCACTAGCTTTAGCTAGTGGGGCTGCTTCAGAAGGGGGCGGCTTTAGCCCAAGTTAATCAAGGGGTCGATTATCCTTTAGGGTTTTAACCCTTTCTAAGTTCGGCTAAAGCCGATGATTCAAAACTACTCCCTCCACTAGCTGAAGCTAGTGGCAAGTTAGCTGAAAAGCCTGCGGTCGCTGCGCGAACTATCGTTTAATGTTGGACGGGTCCCGCAATCTGGACAATTTTCTTCAGCCGCAGATCTGACGACGAGGCTCCCACGGCAATCTCGATCTTGTCCGCTTCAACCTCAAACTGATGATGGCTCACGTTCCAGTAAGCAAGCCTGTCTGCCGGCAGCGTGAGCGTCACCGCGCGCTTCTGGCCCGCCGCAATCGGCACCCGGATGAAGCCTACTAATTGCAGTGACGGCCTCTCGACAGCTGAATTGAGATGCCGGACGTACATCTGAACTACTTCTTCGCCGGCCCGGGAGCCGGAATTTGCCACATCCAGACTCACCTCGATCGATCCTTTGGCCGGCAACACATTCGGCGTCACACGCAAATTCGAATAAGCGAAGTTTGTATAACTCAGCCCATAGCCGAAACGATAGAGCGGCTCGCCTTTGAAATACCGGTAGGTGCGTCCATGCCGGATGTCGTAATCCATCATGGGCGGCAACTGATCGAGCGAACGTGGCCAGGTCTGGACCAGGCGGCCCGCGGGATTGTAGTCACCGAACAAAACATCGGCGAGCGCGTTACCCTCTTCCTGACTGTTGTGCGTCAAATGCAGAATCGCCGGCGCATTCTCCTGGGTCCAGTTGATGGCGTAGGGGAAACTCGAGATCAAGACAACGATCGTTCGCCGGTTGGCGCTGTACACCCGTTTAATCAACTCTTCCTGCTCGAGTGTGAGCGTCTCTCGATCGACGGCTTCGCGACCTTCACTGGGCACTGACACCTTGGCCCACGGCATATTCTCGCCGCCGTTTGGATGATTACCGACACATACGATCGCCACGTCAGCCTGGCGGGCAATCTCCGCATCCGCCGGCGAGTAATTCACGGTTACCGCATTCCCGACCTTATTCTTGATGCCTTCAAGCGGGGTCACCGCATACGGCGGCGAACCGCTGTACCAGTCAAGCAGCACCTCGTTCGCCCGCGGCCCGATGACCGCGATTGATTTAAGTTTCGCCCGATCAAGCGGGAGCGCGTTGGCGCTATTTTTCAAAAGCACAATCGACTTCTGTGTAATTAATCGCGCGAATGATTTGTGTTTGGCTGAAAGCCAGGGCTCATCGCCGCCGTCTTGAGGGGCCGGGTCGCTAACGCTCGCGGTACTGACACCGATTTTTGCATACGGGACCACAGCCGGAGGATCGAGCAAACCCAGCTTGATCATCACGCGAAAATTGCTCTTCACGACCGGATCGAGATCGGCCTCCGTCAACAGACCTCTTTGCAAAGCTCCGCGAACGGCCGGCGCGTAGTTGTCCAGAAACTGTCCAATGCCCGCTTTAATAGAAGCCGCCGCGGCCGACTCAAGATCCGGCGAGTACTTTTGCGTAGTCATGAGATTGCGCATGGCGCCGCCGTCAGTACAAATGATTCCGTCCTCGCCCCATTCCTTTCGCGCCACGTCGTTGAGCACCGGATTGATCGTCATCGGCACGCCGTTCATCTTGTTGTATGAGGCCATGAACGCGCGCGAGCCCCCTTCGATGATCCCCATGCGAAAGGGGACCGAGTAGTATTCGCGGAAGAGACGCTCATCAAAATCTGAAGAGGTCTGATCGCGATCATTTTCATTGCTGTTGGCGAGAAAATGCTTCATGAGCGCGGCGGCGCGCCAGTATTTCGGATCGTCGCCCTGCATACCTTTGATAAACGCCACCACCATCGCGCCGTTGAAAAACGGATCTTCGCCGTAGCACTCTTCGGTGCGGCCCCAGCGCGGGTCGCGTCCGAGATCGGCATTGGGTGAGCGTATGACGATCCCGCCCTGCCCGTATTTCGGGCTTTGAAAAATGTAGCGCGCCTCGTAGCCTTCGATCTCTCCGGCTTGCCGCAGCATATCGACATCCCAGGTCTCGGCCATTCCGATGCCCTGCGGAAAAATTGTGGTGGGCACAATGCGCTTGGGCCGCCAGTTGGCGGGTCCGCCCTGGGACAAACCATGAATCCCTTCAACATGCCGCGAACCCTTGATACCCAGACGCGGGACGCTCGGGTCGGTGCTGAGGCAGGCGATCTTTTCATCGATCGTCATTAGCGAAAGGATGTTGTTGATGCGTTCTTCAGTGGGCAGCGCGGGATTCTGAAATGGATATTCGAAGGCTGAAGGAATCGCGACTTTGGCATTGGTCGCAGGCGAAGGGAATGAACCGACAAGGAACAGAATCAGGCTCAGAGCCAGACCGATCACCAGCCCGGAGAACTTCACGAATCTAAATGACCGAGCACCAAGTTTGGCTGGAGCCAACATGTAGCCTCTAAATTTATCCTTAAGAAGGTATCGGAAGGCGGCGTCTTACTTTTGAGCCTTCACATCTTATAAGGCTGCCACTTCCCTTCACCCTCGACCACCTTGACATATTTGTTCAGCGGCAAGTCGGTGAGTTTATCGACGCGGCCGCTCGGCCATTTGATCTCAACGTTACCGACCTTCGTGTCTTTGCCAATACCCAGAATCTCGCGGGGATCATGCGTGGCGAGGAAGCTGCCGCCACTGGTCTTTAAGCGGCGATGCTTCACGCCTCCGGCTTCCCAGGTGATGATGGCGCCCACGGCGGATGGATTGCTCTTGGTCGCCACCAGTTGCAGCCCCACCCAGTTGTTGCGATTGCCGCCTTCATTTTTGAGCAGGACCGGCGCGTCCCCGTTATTAATGATCAGCACGTCGAGGTCGCCATCGTTGTCATAATCGCCCAGCGCCAGCCCGCGCGCCGGCCAGTCTTTACCAAAAGCGGCGCCCGATTGCGCGCTCACATCTTTGAATTTGCCGTTGACATTTTGAAACATCAACAGCGGTTCTCGGTATTTCACCTTCAACGACTGGACTTCAACCATGTCGTCAGGATGCCCGTTGGCGAGAATCAAATCCGGCGTGCCATCGTTATCGTAATCGAAGAACTTCAGGCCCCAGCCGCTTAGCAAGCGCGTGGCTTTGCCAATTTCACCCGGCTGGTCGATGAAAGTCAGATCGTGCTGGTTATGATAAAGGCTGAACAACTCCTGATCGATATTCGCGACAAACAAATCCTGCCAGCCGTCACCGTCAAAATCGGCGGCATCAACGCCCATCCCGGACCGCGGCGCGCCGGAATCACTGTAGGCCACGCCGGAGGCCAGCCCAATCTCTTCGAACTTGCCGTTGCCTTTGTTCACAAAAAGAAAGTTGGCGACCGTGTCGTTGGCCACGAACAGATCCATCAGACCATCGTTGTTGATGTCAGTCGCGACGACGCCAAACGATTTGCCGAGAGAATTGGCAATGCCTGATTCCTTGCTGACGTCCTTGAATTTGCCGTTGCCCTCGTTGTGATAGAGGTGACTGGGACGAGGTTTGAAAACGCGCGGCACGCAGTAGTAGCGACGGCCGAGGCGATTGTCACCGCAAAAAATTGTGCCCTTGGCGCTGTACTCCACAAAGCTCGAGACAAAGAGATCGAGTTTGCCGTCGTTATCATAGTCAAACCAAGCGGCGCTGGTGGACCAACCGGGCGCGGCCACGCCGGCCTTGTCGGTGACATCGGTGAACGTACCGTTGCCGTTGTTGTGATAAAGAATGCTCCGGTCATAGCCGGTAACATAAAGGTCAACCCAGCCGTCGCCGTCATAGTCCGCGGCCGCGGCGCCCTGGCCGAAGATGTTCGCGGCCACGCCGGCCTTGTCGGTGACATCGGTAAAAGTGCCGTCGTGATTGTTGTGATAAAGCGCGCTCTTCAGCGGCTTGCTGGGAGTAAAAAAATCCGACGGCCCGCTGTTCACCAGGTAGATGTCCATCCACCCGTCGTTGTCGTAATCAAAAAAGACCCCGCCGCCGCCACAGGTCTCCGGCAGGTGATGAGCGTCTGATTTTCCGTTGTCGTGCACCCAGGTGATCTTGCTTTCGCTGGGCGGGACTTCTTTGAAAACCACCGGCGCATCAGCGACCACGTTGGCGTGCGTTGGAGCAGGTTTGATTGCCGCCGCGAGCACCATCAAGAGAACGAAGGTTAAGAGAATGTATTTCATGCTCAGTTAATCAGTTCGATTTCATTGGGGTGTTCTGATTTGGAGTGCGCCGACTTGTCGGCGCTTTTTATGGACCAACGCGGTGACAAGTCACCGCACTCCAAACAAAAGACACTTCGATTTCACCAGGCACCCAGCGAGAATTTCTTGCAGGTGCGACACCAGCAACCTCTGCCCAGGGTGGCCCAAATGATCAGGTAAGCGCCGGTCAACATCGAAATAATAGCCGGACCCCAAAGTAAAGGCGTGAGCCTGACACCAGCTATCGCCGCCACAAACAAGAGGCCAACCAGCAACAGACGCCAGCGGCTCTTCTGGATCATCTCACTGCCACAAGTGTCGCAGGTTTTCGCCGGCATACAGGGGAATCAGAACAGCTGATAGCGCAAGTCTAGCTGGGATAAGTCTCCTTTGGCTTAACGATGCGAATGTAGTGATCAGTAAACTTGAAGTGCGCCGCCGGCGGCCCGATCTTTGGCATGTGGCAGGAAACGCAATCCTTGGTCGCGACTTTGCAGGCCACCGCCAGACTCTGTGAACCCGCTTCCGATTTTACCGCGGCCGGCTTGTCTTTAGTCGCATGGCAGGCGAGACACTTCTTGTCGTAAGCAGCCATGTCCTGGGTCAGGGGTTCATGCGGATTATGGCAGGCCGTACAGCCGATGCGACGATCATCCGAATAACATTTGCTGTGGAAGATGCGGTAAGGCTGAAAGCGCACATTGTTAATCTCCATGCTGCTCAGCAAACCGAACTCGTCGCTGCCGCGATGACAAGCGGCGCAAAATTCCTGACTCAATTCATCGCCACCCATAGTGGCCGGGTTAAAGACCAGTTTCCGGCCCGACTCACCTTGCCGGGCGGCGTCGACATGCGCCCCTGCCGGACCGTGACAACCCTCACAACGAATTCCGGGAACCATCTTGTCAGGGTAGATTTTTCCACTTCTGATACCGCCGGTGGAATGACACGCAAAGCAGTTCCCGGTCTCTGTCTCACCCAGCCGCCGTCCCACAGCCTTAACCAGCGATTCAGGCACCCCGCGCGGCGCGCCGATGGTGAAGTCGAGCCCACCAATCTCGCGGTAATAACTCACTAAACTTTCATAATAGGCGCCGCCATATTGCAGCAGGTAGGTTTGCCCGGCTTTACCCTGTCCAAAGGCATACAGAATCGGCAAGCTGATGGCGTCCTTTCCGTCCGTCACCGTATAAATGCTCTGTTTGCCCTGCCGTTTGATCTCGTAATTGTAAGGACCGCTGCGAAAAGTCATCCGGGGATTGTCATTGAGCACCTTAGAATCACTCACCGGCTCCATCGCCATGCCCATCGAAGTCAGGGCCTGGGTCGAGACCATTTTCTTATGACACTCGGCGCAGGCTTTGTCGCCGATGAAATCAGCATCTACGGGAACTCTGCGGGGATGCCAGCTCTGACTGGAATTGGTCTGGTTAAATACGCTGAAGCCCAAGCCAAAGATCAGCAGGCAAAGAATCACGACTATCGAACTCAGCGCGTGCTTCTTAATAATATGACTGTTCATGATTCCTGATTGGAGATTCTGCTGAGGCGAAAAGGCTCGTTGAATTGCCGCGCTGCCGGCGCTCAGGGTTTTGGCTTAGCCTGGTTGCTGTCATTCCCGCCTCCGGTCAGCTCGGCGTTACGGCGCGTGTTGAATTCATCCTGCAGCTTTTGGAACAGCGCCGTTTCACGCTTGGCGTCTTCCTCTCGTCCCGCCCGGCGATAAGCGCGGCCGAGTGCGTAATGCATCTCCGGAGACGTCGGCGCCAGTCGCGCGCCCTCTTCAAGTTCTTTGATGGCCCGATCGACCTGGCCCAACTGGAGCAGCACCCGGCCCAGCACGTTGCGCGCGGGAAACATCTTCGGGTTCAGCTGCACGGCTTTCTCAGCCAGGGGCAGGGCCGTGTTGTAGTCGTCGCGTTTAAGATACTCGAAAGCCATTTGCACCATTGAAGGCTGATGCTGCGGAGAGATTTCCAATTCGCGTTGGAACTGCTTGAGCGCGGCGTCAGAATCCTGGTTCAGCAGAAAGACGCCATAGGCATAGTGAACGTTCGGCGCGTTGGCATAGCGCGCCATCAATTGATCGAAGGCGGCCTGCGCTGCCTCAGGCCGTCGCGAGGCCATTCCCACTCCGGCGCGGCCGGCCATTGCCACCATTTCGCGCTGATCAGCAGGAATTTCGCTGTCAAAATAGGGCATCCGCAGGATCGCCAGCCCAAATGCCTGCACCACTTTGGGACTGTCATTGCCGGCGCGCAAGAACTCAGTCAAAACGTCAAAGGCTATTTCAAACTGCTCGAAATGGATATAGAGGAGCGCGGCGTGATAGCGAACGACGGACTCCAACTCGGGATTGCCGGCCAGTCCCAGGGAGCGGCCGCGCAACAGCGAGACGATCGCTCGATCATATTCACGCGTCTGAAACTCGCACAGCCCCAGCATGCCCCAGGCCGTTCCATTGTTAGCGTCAAGAGAGACCAGATTCCGAAAAGCGTCCCGGGCTTCGGGATAATGATCTTCCTCGTAAAGGATCGCGCCGGTATTCCACCAGCCTTCTTTCCAGCTGGGCCGGATCTTCAAAGCCGTGGCGTAATGCTCAAGCGCCTGGCCTAACTGATCAGCCTGGCGAGCTTCATCGCCGAGTTTAACTGCCTGATCGAACGCCGCGTTTGACTGATCGCGGGGCGCCTGCTTGCCCCTGGCCTGTGGCTGGGCCGGCGCGCGCACACCCGACACCAGCAGCATAGCCAGAGCGATAACGGAGCAAATCGCGATACCGAGTCTTGAGGCTTTCATTACAACTTAATACCCTTGTTCTGGATTTGCTCGAGCGGCGGATTCGCAGGCGGTTTTGCGGGATCGCTCTTGTCGGCGTCCTGGGAGCCGGGTTGCTTGGACTGTTGCTCGGCGTTCAGCTTTTGAATGATCTCCTGCTCGCGTTTGCCGTCGGCATTGCGGTTCAGCCGATAGTAAACAGACGCCAGCAGCACATGCGCTTCAATGAAATCAGGATGTTCCTGGATCACGCTTTCGAGCAGCGGCCGCGCTTCATTTGGCAAACCGCGAGCAACTAAGACGGCGGCCAGATGATAGTGCGCCTGCTGGTCGCGCGGACGAAGTTGCACGGCCCGGGCCAGGGTTGTGAACGCGTCGTCAAAGAGCTTGTCCTGGCGCAGTAAGATGCCCAGGTAAAGATTGGCCTCGAAATCATTCGGATTGTCAGCGAGCTCGCTCCGGAAAACGGTTTTCGCCTTTTCGCCGTCGCCCATTCGCATCAATGCCCGGCCATACCAGGCCCGCAGGGTGGGCAATTTGGGATTCAATTCGAGCGCGCGTTCGAACTCCTTAATCGCTCCCAGACCATCATCAGCCAGCAAAAGAATTGAGCCCATCAGCAGCCGGGCCTCGGCCGAGTTTTCGTCGCGAAACACTCGATCAATGATCACCTGCCCCTTATCCGGCTGGCCATCGCCAATCAGGGCGCTGCCCAGTAGATACGCGACGGTGCGGTCTGAAGGATCGCTATCAGCAATCGGCGATAGCAAAGCGATCACCTTCTTGTATTCGCCTAGGCGAACCTCGCAGTCCGCCAGCAGACGGACGGCGTTGGATTGTTGCGGCACGTTTTTTGGCGCAGCCGCGAGAAACTTAGTCAGCTCGCTCTCTGCTTCGCTAAACCAGGCCGCCTTGTAATAGGCCACGGCCAGATTGAAGCGTATGGCTTCATTGTGACTGTCCAGCGCCAGCGCCTGTTTGTATTGCGCGAAAGCCTCTTCATAGCGGCCCAGTCGCGAATAAGCCGCGCCCAGGTTCGAGCGCACATCGACCCTTTGAGGATGAGCCGCGAGAATCGCTTGATAGCCGCGAATGGCGCCTTCGATATCGCCCGACTCGTGCAGGTGCGTGGCGGACGCGAAGGCGCGGTCCACATCATCCTGAGCCATTCCCTGGCCTGACAACGCGAGATAGGCGCCAGCGAGAATTACGACGCTGACGAGGAATCGCCAACTACTTTGCTTTGCCATGGAAACTTCCAAGCGAGACGAAATCCGCAGGCGGAAAAGTATACAATACACGGCTTTTCGATTACTAAACAAATCCAAAACGCGACTGGTCTTTGGTATTGAACCGACCTATACTCTTCCACGATCTATTATGAGAGTATTCGTTGCCATCCTGCTCGCCGTCGCCACCACCTCTTTCCCTTTCCGCCTGGTACATGGACAGGAACCGTCGCCGCCCCAACAGGACGAAGTGCTGCGCGTTCGCACCAATGAAGTAAGGCTCGACGTCGTGGTTAAGGACAAAAAGGGACACACGGTCAAGGATCTTACTGCAGCCGATTTTGAAGTGCTGGAAGATGGCGTCAATCAGCCCATCAAATCCTTTAGCTTCGTCAACCGTGAAGTGACGGCCAACTCAAGTCCCAGTCCGGCCGCGGACCAGAAAACGAGCGAATCCGGCGCCGCGCCACCGCTGATTCCGCCCCGCCGGACCACGCCGGGAGTCACCGCGTTGGTCTTCGATCGTCTTTCTCAGGAAGCCCGTTCACTGGCCCGGAGGGCTGGCACCGCATACGCACAGGAAGGCATGGCCGCGGGCGACTTTACCGGCGTCTTCAGAATTGATCAGTCCCTGACGACGGTTCAATCATTCACTGATCATTCAGAACTGGTGAAGAGCGCAATTGAACGCGCCACCAGCGCCGCTCCTTCATCTTATGCGTCCGGCGCCCAAAAGATTCGGGACATCGCCGACCGGAACGGCGTCCTGAACCAACAAATAGACACGTTAGGGGCGTCCGCACAAACCGCTGGAGCCGCCCGTGACAGCGCCGGCGCATCGGCTGCGGGACAGGCATCGGGACAGGCAGCCGCCGAGCAACAACTCAATCAGATGCAGTCAAACATGCTCGAGCAATTCGAAGCTCTCGAGCGGGACCAGCAAGGGTTTGCCACGATCAACGGCTTACTGGCAGTGATTAATCCGATGCGCAATTTGCCGGGAAGAAAGACGATTATCTTTTTCTCGGAAGGACTCGCACTGCCGCCGTCGGTGGCCATGAAATTTCCATCGGTGATTAGCGCGGCCAATCGCGCCAATGTCAGCATATATACGATTGATTCCGCAGGCTTGCGAACCGAAGGCGGCCAGGAGGAAGCTGCCCGCGAGCTCAACTCGATCGCCACTCAAAGGATGAACCAACAGGCTCGCGGAACTGATCGCGGCGTCAATGGACCTTATACCAAGTCTCTCGAAAGAAATGAGGACTTGTTGCGGTTTGATCCGCGGAGCGGCCTCGGTCAGTTGGCGGACCAGACGGGCGGCTTTCTGATCCACGACACCAACGACCTTGGTAATGGACTGCGTCGTATCAGCGACGACATGCACGGATATTACATGCTCACGTATGTCCCAAAGAACGAGGATTACAATGGCCGTTTTCGTCGCATCAACGTGAAGCTTAGCCGGTCGAATCTGGAATTGCAGACGCGGAAGGGCTATTACGCGGTCGAGTCGGCCGGTCAACTTCCGATCCTCGATTACGAGGCTCCGGCCATCGCCGCTGCCCGCGACGCCCGCCCGGCCGCGAACCCCTTTCCTTTTCAAGCGGCCGCGCTCAGCTACCCGGCGACCAATCAGCCCGGCCTAACCTTGCTAATTGCCGAGGCGCCCATGTCCGCATTCAATTTTGCGACTGCCGCCGATAAGAAAACCTACAGCACCGACTTTTCGATCGTGGCTTTGGTCAAGGACCAGACCGGACAGATCGTCCAAAAAGTCAGTAAGCATTATCCTCTCACCGGGGCGATTGAGAGCCTGGAATCGGCGCGCAAAGAGCCTCTGCTCTTTTACCGCGAAACCCAACTGCCGCCGGGCAAATATTCCGTTGAACTGATTGCTCACGACGAATTAGCGGACAAGACCAGCGTGCAGACAAGCTCGATCGATGTTGCCGGCCTCGATGAGACCAAGCCGCGCCTCAGCAGTGTTGCGGTGCTTAAACGCGCTGAGCGGCTGACGCCCGAGGAACAGAAGCGCGACCAGCCATTTCATTTCGGCGAGTTGCTCGTCTACCCCGACCTCGGCGAGACCATTTCGAAGAAAGCCGGGCAGTTGGCATTCTTTCTCACCGTATGGCCTCCCAAAGGATCCACCGCCAACCTGACGTTTGTGGTCCTCCAAAACGGTCGTAGTATCGGCAAGTCAACCGCGCCATTACCTGCGCCTGATGCCGAAGGGCGCATCAAATACGCCAGCTCATTCTCACTCAATGATTTTCAACCTGGCGCCTACCAGCTACAGGTGATCGTCAGCGACGGCAAGAATAGCGCCACTCGCTCCACCAACTTCACGCTGAAACCATAAGGGTCAGCGCCGAGAGCGTTAGTTACCAGGTCCTGTCATTGGAAGGCGGGTGGAGGGTGCTCGTCGGTACCGCGCACGGGTCCGACTGCAAACTTTTATGGCCGGGGTTTAATTTGATTCTCGAGCTGCTTTGCTTCCTTCACGTATTCACCTTTAGGCGCATCTTCGAGATAAGCGCGAACGGCCCGCAAGGCCTCGGTCGTGTCTCCGCGCGCCAGGTAAATCCGGGCCAGATGATAGTGCGCAGCCACGCATTCGCCTCCACCCATTACCAGCGCCTTTGTCAGCTCTGATTCGGCGGTAATCAGATCGCCACTCTCCAGCAGTGCGACACCAAGCCAGAGCTTCGCTACCGGCCGCGTGCTATCAATTGCTATTGCCTGTTTTAATTCGTCTATTGCGGCCAGGTAGTTTTTCCGTTCGATGCGCACTAATCCGAGATTGAATTTTGCGTTGAAGTTCTTCGGATCTCCGTCGAGGACCGCCTGAAAGAGTCTTTCGGCCTCGTCCACCCGTTTGAGCTTTAGATATTGGGCGCCGAGATCATTACGCGCGGCGAGATATTCCGGATAGAGCGAAATTGCCTGTTGGAAATGCTCGGCGGCCTGTGCGATATTGCCTTCCTTAACTGACTTCAGTCCCTGGTCGTATTCTTTCCGGGCGGCTAAGGGAACTACCTGACGTAACTCAGCAACGGACACTACTCTGGCGGGGTTAATCCCAAGCGGCGTTTTCGTGTCTCGCAACTCAAGGGTCAGCTCCTTAACAATCCCGCGTCCGAGCGAGACCTTTTCGGTGACCGGTTCAAACCTGGGGTCATCAACCTCGGCCTCTACATAGTAGGTTCCCTCGCTCAGATTTTCGATGTGGAACTCTCCCTGCTTGTTGGTATAGATCGTGGAAAGGCGGCTCACCGAATTCCTCAAGGTGATCTTGACGGTCCGATTGGCGCGAAAGCCGGAAGGCAGGTCAACGCGACCTTCAATGACTGCGTTATTTGTATCCGCGGTTTTAAATTTGGTATCGACCTCGTCCTGCGCAAATGCGGGTGCGGCCAGCGCTAACGAAAAGGCGAGTGCAGTGCAGGCGCGACTAACTCTCATGGGAATCCCCCCGAAAAGCTTTGGGCAATGGTAACCCATCAGTCTAGGCGAAACTAAACGGCGCGAGAGGCGATCCTATCGCCGCTCGCGCCGAAGTTTGACGTTACCGCTGAGTCGAAAGTTAGAACTCGAACTTCAATGCGAACTCCACGATGCGGCGGCCGTGCAGATTAGCGATCTTGCCAAAGTTAGCGAGCGTATTGCTTCGATCAGCGCCTCTGACATTTTTATTCGTATCCGTCCACTGGCCACGACCATCGGTATAACGGAATCCTTTGGTCGGATCGCACACACTGGCTGTGTTGCCACCGTTTCCGGTCGGAACCGTCACTCTCAC